>Ga0247727_10004576_pt1 | contig 29156 bp, 25 predicted proteins | sample WisWelCaveWW1625_FD_202498 | JGI IMG/M metagenome (GOLD analysis project Ga0247727, IMG submission 202498) | Biofilm microbial communities from Wishing Well Cave, Virginia, United States - WW16-25 | ecosystem: Environmental > Aquatic > Deep subsurface > Groundwater > Cave microbial mat | place...
ATGCTTGTTGAGATTGCACTGCTGTACAATCGGCTGATCAAAGAAAAAGATATCATTAGTTATGAAAAACTTGATATTGAACGTGGTGAGCGTTTCTTAAGCACAAAATATGCCAAGCTCAAGAACCTCTTATTTTCTGTAATGAAATCAGATCCGCTAGGATGTTATGTCGAATTAGTACGTATGCTGCGAGAAGAAAAAACAAGCCTCGAACAATTCAAAGATCAGCTTGCAGCACCATATCAGTTCAAACTGATCAATGTACTTACTTACATAATTGGGTTATTTGACAAAACAAAGCTTATCATTCTTGCCAAACCATATCTGCCTGGCTATAGGGTAGGCACACGAGATATCTACAAGAGATTGTTTGCTCCAACTATAAAGCCAGATTTCATGTACACGAAGCTGATGGCAGCATACCCTCTTGAGGGAGAGGAGCTTGACAGCTATTCTATTGGAGAAAGCGAGGTGACTATTTTCAAGCTGCCTGATACTATTCAATATCTTTACCAGCTAAATCCTCCTGAATTCAGACTAAGTGAAGAGCATTATGAACTGCTTGATCTTGCAAGAAATATTATGGCTGAACACAAACCAGCAAAAGAAGAGTTTGCTGATCCAGAGCGAATGCGTCTTGTGTTTTCAAATGTTGGCAGGGATTTAATTGAAGAACTTGCAAAATTCAGAAACATACGATTGGATGAAAAAGATTTAGCTGAACTAACTCAGATTCTTGTAAGGTATACTATTGGTTTTGGTCTGATTGAAATTCTGCTGAGTGACGACAAGATACAGGATGTTACCATCAATAGTCCTATGGGTCACATTCCGATGTTCATTGTACATGCTGACTGGGGAGAATGCAAAACAAATATCATTCCTACACCAGCAGAGGCAGAAAGTTGGGCTTCGAAGTTGCGATTGATTTCTGCACGACCACTCGACGAAGCAAATCCTGTTCTTGATACTGAAATAGAACTGCCTGGAGCTCGAGCCCGAGTTGCCGTGATTGCCCCTCCCCTTAATCCTACAGGATTAGCATATGCATTTAGAAGACACAGAGACAAACCATGGACACTACCTCTGTTTGTAAAGAATGGAATGATTAATCCGCTAGCAGCTGGCATTATTAGTTTTATAATTGATGGCAACAGAACACTCCTTGTTGCAGGAACTCGAAGCTCAGGTAAAACATCTCTTCTCGCTGCAGTGCTTGCAAATGTTTTAAGAAAATACAGGGTAATTACAATAGAAGACACACTCGAACTACCCGTGAGAGCGCTGAGAGAACTTGGCTACAACATTCAGCAGATGAAGGTTGCATCAGCATTAGCGAAGGGAACTACTGAGGTTTCAGCAGATGAGGGAATTAGAACAACTTTACGTTTGGGTGATTCTGCGCTGATTGTCGGAGAGGTCCGTTCAGTAGAAGCGCGTGCTTTGTATGAAGCAATGAGAGTTGGTGCATTAGCCAATGTTGTAGCTGGAACAATTCATGGTGATAGTCCATATGGCGTATTCGACAGAGTTGTTAATGATTTAGAAGTCCCAAAAACAAGTTTTAAAGCAACTGATATTATTCTTGTCGCAAATCCTGTTCGTTCAGCTGATGGACTGCATAAGTGGAGAAGACTCACTTCAATCACGGAGGTAAGAAAACATTGGACTGATGATCCTCTGCTAGAACATGGTTTCGCTGACCTCATGAAGTACGATGCAATCACCGATCAGCTGGTTCCAACAGATGTATTAATAAATGGTGAATCAGAAATACTAAAAGCAATAGCAGGGAATGTCCGTGATTGGGCAGGAAACTGGGATGCGGTGTGGGAGAACATCGAACTTAGAGCCCGAATAACTAAAGCCATCGTTGATTATGCTGAAAAAACAAAAGATTATGATCTGTTGGAAGCAGAATTCTCGATTTTGGCAAATGATGAGTTCCATAGAATTTCAGAAGCAGTTCGTGATAAGACGGGTGCGCTAGACAGCAAGCTTATATTTTTCAAGTGGAATGAATGGATAAAGACTATGCTCAAAAAAAGAGGAAAGCAATAGATGGCTATATCCCAAAAGGAGCTTCAAGAGCTTGTTCAGAAATACAATAAAAGAGTAGAAACGCAGCTCAATGTACCAATTGAGACTTTTTCTCAAGCACCGATAACCACAAAGGATTATCAAGAATTCAGAAAGCAGTATATGCCGCGACCGACGACATTCTATGAAACACTCTGCAACAGAAGTGAAAAAATTCTTAAAGTGGCGCCTGGTGCAAAAGATCTGCCCAAAATTGAAGCAGCAATTAAGACTGCTCAGCTCAACATTACACCAACAGGTGCCTACAGCTTTGCTATGCTGGCACCTACCATGCTTGCAATTGTTGGTTCATTGATTAGCTTTGCGATCTTTGGTTCCTTCTTCTTTGTCTTTTTCTTTTTGCTTGCAGCATTGGCATTGTTTATACCGCTACAAAAGCTTCCCACCATGCTTGCAGATTCATGGAGGTTAAAGGCAAGCAACCAGATGGTGCTTGCAGTCTTCTTTATTGTAACTTATATGAGACATACCTCCAATCTTGAACGAGCGATTGATTTTGCAGCAAACCATTTAGCAGCTCCACTTTCTCTTGATCTCAAGAAAGTGCTATGGGATGTCCAGACTGAGAAGTATGAGAGTATAAAGGAATCTCTGTCAGCATATCTCGAAACATGGAAAGAATATAACCTGGAATTTATTGAAGCCATGCATCTGATTGAATCATCTCTTTATGAAGGCTCTGAAGACAGAAGAATTGAACTTCTTGAAAAAGCGCTTGAGCTTATCTTAGAAGAGACTTATGAAAAGATGCTCCACTATGCTCAAAACCTCAAATCACCAATCACTATGCTCCATATGATGGGGATCATTCTTCCCATTCTTGGTTTAGTCATTTTGCCTCTTGTTGTCAGCTTTATTGAACAGGTACAATGGTATCATTTGGCGGCATTGTACAATGTTGCACTGCCCATTATTGTCTATTACATCGGAAAACAAATACTTTCAAAAAGACCTACAGGATATGGGCAGGGAGATGCCACTGAAACAAATCCTGCTCTGAAAAAGTATAAGAACATCATCTTGAAATTTGCAGGAGCTGAACTGGTGGTTAATCCTGCCACGATAAGTATACTGCTTGGAGCAACGTTACTGCTTATTGGCCTGACTCCTTTGATTATACATTTTATTTCTCCAGGGTTTGATATAATTTACGGCACTCCAGTTGGTGCTGAAGAACAACTTGTGACAGTCAGCGACGCCCAAGCATTCCAAGGAAAAGTAAAATACTCATTATTGGAATATAAAGTAAGTAAATCAAAAATTGTTGAACGAGCAGGACAGATTATTGGACCATATGGTTTAGGTTCCACGCTGTTAAGTTTAGGCCTGCCACTTGGCATCGGCTTAGCTATTGGCCTGTTCTATAAATTCCGTTCAAAGAATGTTATCAAAATTAGAGAGAGCACCAAAGCATTAGAAAAAGAATTTGCTGCTGCACTGTTTCAGTTAGGAAATAGACTGGCAGATGGGATTCCTGCAGAGATAGCATTTGACAAGGTCGCAAGCACTATGGAGAACACAGTTTCAGGTTCCTTCTTTAAAGCAATCTCTGCAAATATCAGACGCTTAGGAATGGGGGTAGAAGAAGCTATATTTCATCCAAGAAGAGGAGCTTTGCTTGCATTCCCCTCAAACATCATTGAGAGCTCAATGAAGGTTCTTGTTGAATCATCAAGAAAAGGACCGCTCATTGCATCAAAAGCAATATTGAGTGTTTCAAAATACATCAAAGAGATTCACAGAGTCAATGAACGATTAAAAGATATTATGGCAGATATCATTTCATCAATGCAATCGCAGATTGCATTCTTGACCCCGGTAATTTCAGGAATAGTGATTGGAATTACCTCTATGGTTAGTGCAATCATTTCTAAATTAGGAACACAACTTTCAAAAACAGCTGCTGGTGCTCCGGGGGGAGCAGCAGGCGCCGGTATAGAGCTATTTGGAGACACAATTCCAACGTTCTACTTCCAAGCCATTGTAGGGTTCTATGTGGCACAAATCGTTTACATCATGACAATATTATCGAATGGAATAGAAAATGGAGAGGATAAATTGAATGAAGAATATCTTCTTGGACAAAATATGATCAGCAGCATACGTCTTTACTGCATCACCTCATTCATAATAATCCTTATCTTCAACTTCATTGCAGCTCAGATACTTGGATCACCTTAAGTAAGAGATGGGACGTGCCGGATTTGAACCGGCGACATCGTGATAACTGAGAATTAATTCACTTCAGTCACGTGCTCTCCCAGGCTGAGCTAACGTCCCATCAAAAAAATTCTTCTTCTACTTCTTCGTCAGATTCTTGGTGCTCTTCAGGTTCTTCTTCACTTTTTTCTTCTGCTTTTTTTATTTGAGGAGTTTCTTTTGATGTAGATCCCTTTTCAACAACTTCAATGACACCAAATTTTCCTGCAGACAATTGTAATTCACCCTGCCATTCTCCCACATACCCTTTTGAGATTTTTATTTTATCTCCAACATCCACTTTATCGACATCTTCATTCCACAAAGTCAAAGAAACAGTTCCTGTAGCATCTTTAATTTTAGCATTGCAAACCCTTCCTTGCTTTCCAAACTTCTCAAAGGTTCGCGGCTGTGCTTTTTCAATAACCTCTGCAACAAGCTCCACATCCCCCTGTCTTGCATGCAAATCTTTTATTTCCATATCCCATCATGGAAAAAGACCATTTATATAGTTTTTCCTTAGAAAAACCTAGCTGAACTTGTCTCAAGCTTGGCTTGAGGCTTCTCAGCGTTAGCTGAGATAGACTCGGCTTTGCCGAGGCGTTTGTTCGACCTGTCGAACATTGTTCAGATTTGGTTTTCTAAGCTTTATGCAAAGGTTTCAGGCACTGTAACCTCTACCTGTACGCTTTCAAAGGCTTTTTGTATCTTTTCTTCTGACCATCCACTTTGCATTAATGTTTGCCTTATTTGTTCTTCTGGATAGCCTTCAGAAAGTGAGGACTTTATGTAAGAAATAAGCTCCAAATCTTCAGCAATTTCTGGTTTTTTTGAATACTTTACGAGCAAAATACTTACCACCACTATAATCAAAATTAATCCACTAATAAAATAAAAGATATAAGACACAATAGAGAGAGCTTTCCTTGCTTCAGGAGATTTTGGGGATAAAATTTCTTGTGCTTCTGCCCTAGGAAGATTTTCCTTAACTACATTTGCAAACTTTTCATTGAACTCTGTTGGGTTAGCAATTTGCAAGCCTGGCAGAACCTGTTTTGAGGGGTATAGGTAAAAATTAGTACCATCGCTTGTTTTTTTGAATTCTTGCAAAGATGGTTTTGCATCCAGATGTTCTTTAAGTTTTTCATAGCTAATGTATGATATGATGAAATCTTCATTGGCCTCTCCTTTACAAAATTCTTCATCTGAGCTTGTTACTGCAACTGCATCTCCTATTTTCAATACCTCATAAGAATATTTTGTGGTGGGGTCTATATTCACAATAAGGCATAAACTAAAGTCACCAGCATCTTTTAAGAATTGCAATTGCGGTACTGCTGCCTCAACCTCTGTTAAGACAGAATCTTTGGTAACGACTGCCTTTCCTGTAATAAATCTCAATCCACCATTTTCAGCTTCATTTATGATGAGCAATGAACTAAAAACAAGTATAACAAGAAGTTCCCATGCAATGATTTGCTTAGCGTACTCCATCGTCCTCTTTTTTATAAATTATTTAATATTTTTAAATTCTATATCTCCATAGACAAGTTTTCTGAGCGTTTCTTTAAGATCTTTGATTTTTACCCGCACCTGATGTGTTGTATCTCTGTCACGAATAGTTACATCGTCATGCTTTAAAGAGTCATGATCAATTGTTACACAGAATGGTGTTCCTATTTCGTCCATTCTTGCATATCTTTTTCCAATAGATCCTGCAACATCATAAAAGTTATTGAAATCCTTTTTTATTAAATCATAAACCTTTTCAGCTTTTTCTGCAAGTCCGTCCTTTTTCATTAAAGGAAACAGTGCAACCTTAATTGGGGCCAGTGTTGGATTTAATCTTAAAACAACATTTTCCCTTTGACTATCATAGCTATATGCATCAAACATAAATGCCAGGAATGCTCTACCTACCCCCTGACTTGGTTCTGAAGCAACATGCGGTAAAACCTTTTTTTGTGTTTCCTCATCAAACAACTTTAAGTCTTTTTTGCTTGTTTTTTCATGCTGGCTTAAGTCAAAGTCCTTTCTATCAGCATTGCCATATATCTCTTTCCATCCAAAAGGAAAATTATATTCAATATCAAAACAAGAAGCAGCATAGTGTGCAAGTTCATGTCTTGTATGTTGTCTTATTCGCAAATTATCTGATTTAATGCCGTTCTCCAAGAACCAATCGTACTCTTTTGCAATCCAATAGCGTAGCCACTTGTTTGCAGGAAGTTTTTCGATGATGATTACTGATTGCTTTTTGTTATCGTAATAATTTACCTTCATATCCTTTACTTCATTATAATAAGGGCAGTCATCACGCTTATCAGGATGAGTAAAGAACTCCATCTCCATCTGTTCAAATTCTCTAACTCTAAATAAGAAATCACGAGGACTTATCTCATTTCTGAATGCCTTCCCTATTTGAGCAATTCCAAAAGGGAGTTTTAGCCTGTTTGTTTCTGTAATGATTTTGAAATTGGTAAAAATAACCTGTGCAGTTTCTCCACGCAGATAAGCAACAGAATCAGAATCTTTTTCTGCTCCAACACTTATCGGAAACATCAGGTTGAATGACTTTGCCTCTTTGAATTCGGATTTACAAACTGGGCATTTGAGATTGTATGCCTTTACAACTTTATTAATTTCTTCGGCAGTGATCCCTTCCAAAACTAGTGTATCTTTGATGCTCCCCTTCTTGATGTGCTCTTCGAGATACTGGTCAGCACGCACCTGTGTATTACATTTTGAGCAAACAATCATTAAATCAGAAAAGCCTGCTAAATGACCAGATGCCTCCCATATCTTTTGGTGGGTTATTAAAGAACCATCAATGCCAATCACATCAGCCCTGTCTTGTACAAACTTTTTCCACCATGAAGCTTTAATGGCATTAACTAATTCTGTACCTAAAGGGCCAAAATCAAAAAACCCAGAAAGACCACCGTAGATCTCAGCTGCAGGATAAACAAATCCCTTGCTTTTGCAGAAGGTGGCCATTTCCTCAATGTTGATAGTCATTTATAAAACACCTTTCATAGAATTATGGGGCTTTCTTTATATACTTTACTTCATCAACCACTCAATTTCTTCATCCCCAATAGCTAGTTCCTGTGCTATTTCCTTGGCCATTGATTTGTTATTTTTGAAGATGACTTGAAGATATGGGATTGTTGTCTTTATGGTTTCTTTCACTGAAGAGTGCAATCTTTCATGAATTTTTTCAGCAATTGTTTTCCTTTTGGCATACTTCTGGTTTGCCATCCATAACTTCAAGATTCTTGTTGTTGGCTTATACTGTACAAAATCATTGTATTTCTCATTCTTCGACACTGCAACTCCTCCTGAAAGGAATGCATTGATGTAGACTAAAAATCGCCAATGCTGCCATCTCCTTATTCTTCTCTTGAACAGATCGGCTTTTGAAAGGTAGTGATATGCTCTTGCTAAGTCAGCTGGATTTTTGTATTCATAAGGGAGATTTTCATCTATCCAAAGAGAAAGTTTGTCCAAATCCTCGTCCACTGTATCAAATGCAGCCAGTGCTACCTTTGGATCAGTTGCTTTGAAAACCTTCACAAGCGCTTTTGGGATGCTCTCCTGCTTATTTCGTTGAGAAAGTCCGGCCACATCTTCCTTTTGCAATTCCTTTGAATGCGCAGCAAGCACTTCCAAGTCTGTTATCGCTGCCCTCATATCTCCTCCTGCTTGACGAGCAAGTTGCTTGAGCGTGGTTTCCTCGTAGTGAATGTTTTCTTTGATACAGATATTATTGAGAACTTCATATATTGCTTCAGGAGATAATGCTTCAAATTCAATAAGAAGGGATTTCTTTCTGAGACCTGAAAACTTTGAATCAAAAACATCAACTGCTGTGCAGATGATAGGAAAAGTAGATTCGTCAATAATTTTTATCAATTCTGAAATGCCGCCCCTATCTCCTGTGCCGCTTAATCCATCAATTTCATCAACAAGAATTATCTTTCCTTTTGAGAACAAACTCATTTGTTTTGATGCTGAACCAATAATTGTGCGCATTGATTCTGCATTTCTGAAGTCTGAAGCATTCACTTCAAGCAGTTCAAGATCCAGTTCATTAGCTAGCGCATATGCAGCACTTGTTTTACCGGAACCGGTTGGGCCATAGAGGATGGCACAGCTCTTCTTTTTCTGATTCATAAAATCTATCAGAGTTTTTACCGCTCTATCTTGACCCTTAATGTCCTTTAAGGGTTTTGGATTATATCTCTTGACAAATGGTTCTTGCATGAGATTGTTCATTGTCTGTCTTATTTAATTGTTACTGCTTTTTATTTTTTCTCTGCATTCATTTCTTAACTCTTTGGTTTGCAACTGCTCACACACTAGCTGGTCTATACCAGTAAGGTTGATGTTTTTGTAGCAGTCTTCTCGTACATCTGAAAATAATATGCTGCCACAGATAACTGGGTTTTGTTGTGCTTCTGCAACATCTTTATAACATTTATCCCTTTGGTAGTCAACTATTATTTTTGTACATACTGTTTGGTTTTTTTGTTCTTTTGCAATTATTTGATAGCAACTGATCTTCAAAGTGAAATCTTTTAATTTGTCACAGAGAAGCATGTTTTGTTGTGATTTCGCGATATCAAGATAGCATACATCTTGTTTATGAGTTTCATTTATTTGAGAACAAGAATCAATGGTTTCGTTACTTGTTGCATTTATTATAACAACTTGCGGCAATTCAGCTGCTTGTTGTATAGAAACAACCTGCTGAGATTGTGCATTATAATAACCAAAAATCAAAAGCATAATAACCAAAACGGTAGCAATGAGTATATCTTGTTTCATTTTAAAAAAATCCATCCAATCCTTTTTGTGAGTGACCTTTCATTAAGTCGCTGAATGTCTGTCCATAAAAACTCAAAACTGTATCTGCAAGAGGTTCAATCTGTTTTCCAATGTAATACTCGTAGTCTATTTTTCTGCCTTTCATCAATTCTTTTGGATATGGCTCACCATCTGCTGCAAGATAATACTCGATAACGCTGCTCGTGATGGTATGCAGCTTTCTTGCAGCCTTTACATGTGGAGGTGTTATTTTTGTGTACTGTTCAAGTTCCTTTCGAATCGATTTCCGAATAACGAGCTTATCATCCATCTTTCCTGCTTTGATATCCTTGACATATTCCTTGATGAATTTCTTTATTTCATCCTCCTTCCCATGAAAAATGAGATTAAGAATTTGATACTGAAACTCCTTTGCAGCATCACACCAGTCTCCCCGTACAAACTCCATTCCAGTTATGTCGATTTCTTCTTTTCCATCTTTCATCGACAAACCAGCATAGCGCTTCTTTGAGCCAACCTCTGTGCCTCGTGTTTTTGGCATCATGAATTTTTTAAATACTTTTTCAAATTGTAGCTCAATAAATGATTGTCGATGATACTCTCTTTTGATGTACTCTTGCAGAAATGCATTAATAGAATCAACAATCTTGTGACCGATGTTCGTGACCTCATCAATCGTTGCAGCATCAGAAAGCACAAAGAGTGAATCGGTATCCCCATAGATGACCTTGTAGCCAGCTTCCTCTACCTTCTTGCTACAGAGCTTAATGAGCATTTGACCAGTATGCGTAATTGCATTTGCAATATCAAGAGAATAATATCGTGATCCTTGGTTGCCAAGTGCACCATAAAAAGAATTCATTAAGATTTTCAATGCATAGCTTGCTGTTTCATCTTTTCGTTTTTTGGCTAAATCTCTCTGCTCCCAGATGCGTTCAATAATCATTGGCAAAATACCATCTTCGTTCCTGAAGACGGCACCATTTGCGAGCTGAATACATTTGTCTTTATCTAAATCCTTTTGAGGATGTTCAATGAATGAATAAGGGTCAATATTGAATGTTCGAATTAAAGAAGGGTATAGACTTTTAAAGTCAACAACAAAAACATTTCCGTATATGCCAGGAATAGACTGCATAACAAATCCGCCTTTCGCGCGTTCCTCTTCTTCCTTACCTCTGCTTCCTATGTAGTTTGCAACAATGTTGCGTTTCTTCAATTCACGGAGATACAAAGAATCAAGGGAAGCCACAGATGCACCCACTCTGTCAAGAGACATCCCAGTTAAAGAAGAACGAAGCATGGTTAAGTTAATCAAATCCTTTTTTTGCAGAATCCCATATACCAGTTTTGAATCGAGCAAATTATAATCGACTAATTTTTGCTGGTTGTGCTTGTATGCCTCTTCAATTTCTTCTCCTTTGTTTTCATGACCAATTAATTTCTTCTCGCCTAAAATAGTGATTGCGGCAGTATCGAGCCTGTAATCCTTAAGCTTGACAAAAGAAGATTTCAATAAATGAATTCCGTCTAAAACCTGTCTTCCTGGGAAATCTGCCTTTGAATCAATGAAGAAGGAACTTTCTATTCTTAATTTGCATGGCCAGTCTGCTCTTCCAAACTTGAATTCAATGTTATTTCGTTCAAACGCTTTTTTCAGATAATCAAGATCAAAGTCAATTAGGTTCCAGCCAACAATCAAATCTGGATCGAGTTCAACTACTTTCTGTCTAAATGCTTGCAGCAATGACTTTTCATCTACAAAAGAAATAGCATGATTCAGCGTTGCATTGCTGATGATAAATACTTTCTGATAATTTTCTGAGTACAAGGAAACTGAATAAAGCTCGCCCTTCAGGCTAGTTTCTACATCAATAGAGAGTATTTTTAATTTTGGCAAGAACTCTGTCCCTTCTAATTTTGGATTTTCATATATCCTATCAACGTATTGTCCTTTTTTGTGTTCTCCTTCAATATTCATTGAAGCGGTAATGCCATTATCAATAAGAAATCTGTTGACAAAAAGAACATCTGATTCAAAAGTCTTTATTTTTTGACTTTCAAGAACATCTCGCTTTTCTTTTAGTTCAGCAGGGATATTGAACGTAACTTTAGTCAGTTTTTCTCCTTTAAAATTTATTTGACTTGTATCTTCAAAATCAGCTTTGATTAATTCTTTTGCTGCTTTTTTATCCTCTGTCTTGATATAGAGATAAGGACAATAATAGTTGATGGTCAGAAAACTCTCTCCATTTTCTAGCCTGCCGAATAAATAGATCATGGCTTTGCTTTTATCATCACTCAATCTATATGTGGAATAGACAATGAACCCCTTCATAGATCAGGATAAATAGAATTATTTAATAAAGCTTGCCATGCTAAATGGCCTGTGAGAGCTTATAAGCCTTGTAGAGCAAAATTTAAATAGCGCTAAGGCAGCACAAAAACCATGGCTGAAAACGTCTACAATTTCAAAGAATCTGAGAAGAAATGGAGAGAATTTTGGGAGAAAGAAAAGATTTATGTCTTTGATAAAAAAAAGAAAGGCAAGATCTATTCAGTCGATACACCGCCACCAACTGTTTCTGGCAGGATGCATATCGGCCATGCATTTTCATATAGTCAACAAGATTTCATTGCACGATATAGAAGAATGCGTGGTGATAATGTCTATTATCCGTTTGGTACAGACGACAACGGTCTGCCAACTGAGAGATTAGTTGAAAAACTGAAGAAAGTCAAATCAATACGTATGCCACGACACGAATTTGTTCAACTCTGTGAAAAGACTATTGCAGATATCAAGCCAGAATTTATCGAAGATTGGAAGATCATCGGCATGAGCTGTGACTTTTCAAGTACTTATTCTACAATCGATTCGCACTGCATCAAGACATCGCAACGATCATTCGTCGACCTCTTCAATAAAAATCTTGTGTATAAACATGAAGCACCGACGATGTGGTGCGTCAACTGCCAAACAGCGATCGCTCAGGCAGAACTGGAAGACAAAGATATTGATTCTACGTTCAATGACATCTATTTCAATCTTGAAAAGCCTGAGAAAGGAGAGAAGATAACGATCGCAACAACACGACCAGAACTACTCGGGGCATGTGTCTGCATCTATGTTCATCCTGATGATAAGAGGTACAAACATTTAGTTGGTAAGAATGCGATCGTACCGTTGTTCAAGCACAAAGTTCCTATTTTTGCAGACGAATCAGCTAATCCTGAAAAAGGGACCGGTATATTGATGGTGTGTAGTTATGGTGACAAGTATGATGTTGAGGCAATCAATAAACGAAAACTAACTCCAAGAATCATGTTCACAAAAGATGGCTTCTTGAACAGTAATGCTGGCAGATATAAAGGCTTGACAATAAAGGAAGCACGAAAACAGATTTTGGAAGATTTGAAACAAGAAGGTCTGCTCCTGAATCAGAAACATATCAAGCACGCCGTTAATGTTCATGAGCGTTGTAGCACTGAAATTGAATTTCTAACATCGAGCCAATGGTTCATCAAATTGCTCGACAACAAAAAAAAATTCATCGAAGCTGGTCGGCAAATCAAGTGGCATCCGGAATTCATGCGAGTCAGATACGAGCACTGGATTGATGGCTTGAGTTGGGACTGGTGCATTTCACGACAGAGACATTTTGGAGTTCCTTTTCCAGCATGGTACTGTAAGAAGTGTGGTGTAATTGTTGTTGCTGATGAAAAAGACCTTCCTGTTGATCCACTAGCAACAAAGCCAAAAACAAAATGCAAGGAATGCGGTTCTGCTGAGTTTGAAGGAGAGAAAGATGTCATGGACACGTGGGCGACATCGAGTGTTTCTCCGCAGATTATTACAAACTGGGTCAATGACAAAAAGTACAATAATGTTGATTTTAATAGAATGTATCCGTCTAGCATGAGGCCGCAAGCACACGAAATCATTAGAACATGGGCATTTTACACTATTGTAAAAGGAATCTACCATCACAATCAAATTCCATGGAGCGATATTGTGGTTTCTGGTTATATTTTAGATCCACATGGCGAAAAGATGTCTAAATCAAAGGGCAATGTTGTTGCCCCTGCAGAAATCTTGATTAAATATCCTGCCGATGCATTGCGATTCGGCGCTGCAAGTGCTCGTTTAGGAGAAGATACTCGATACCAAGAGAAAGAGTTAGTTGCAGGACAGAAAACAATCACCAAATTATGGAATGCTGCTCGCTTTGCATTGATGCAACTAGAAGACCATGATGGAAGCAAGAAAGGTGTTACACTTATAGACAAATGGATGCTCACAAAGTTGAACAAACTCATTAAGAGTGTTACCGAAGCATTTGATAACTATGAGTATGCAAAAGCTAAGGCTGATGTTGATCAATTCTTTTGGCATACATTGTGTGATAACTACTTAGAAATTATCAAAGATAGGATTTACAATCCAGAGAAGTACAAGGAAGGAAAAACAGGTGTGCAGTACACTTTGCATAAAGCGATACTTTCAGTTTTGAAGCTGTTTGCACCAATCATGCCGTATATTACTGAAGAGATATATCACATGAAGTTTGGTAAAGAAGAGAATAATAAATCAATACATATTTCTGAGTGGCCAAGTGTTGATCCTAAAGAAATTGATGAAGGAGCAGAAAAAGCAGGGGATCTTGCTGTTGAAGTTATTGGAGCTGTTCGAAAGTTCAAATCTGAAAAGAACATGTCACTCAAACAGGAATTGAAGAAGCTAGTTATAGAAGTTCCTGATTCTAAGGTGCTTGTACCACTGCTTGATGATATCAAGGCAACAACCCGAGCACACACAGTTGAGTTTGGAAAAGGAAACATTGAGGTTGCCAAAGATGTCAGCATCAGAATTACACTGTAAATTCTAGAAAGCTTTAAATAGAAGTTGTTTCTTCTAGAGTGCAGTTGTTTATGGTTAGGTAATGGAATGAATAATTATGCAATAATTCATAGTCGAACTTATTCTGGACAAAAAGTTAAAGTCCACCTTAGACATGATACCCCAATATTCAAGGCATATGCGGATGTTTGTCATGCTTGTGGTAGTAGAGAATTATTAGAAGGTAGATTACAAGATCCAGAATTTTTTTTTATCCTTTCTGGCAACATTAGTGATGAACTCGCTGAAAGTCCTCATGACAAGCAAGGTGTTAAAATGTTAAAACTAGGCCTTCATGAATATCGATTAGCAAATGGTGATTATAACTATAATAGGAAAGATAAAGATCAATTATTAAGCAAAAAAGAAGCACTCCAAAGACTTGATTTCTACAATACACAGCCAGGAGAGCAAAGAACAGGAGGATTCAATTAACCTTTTTTAATTTTAATTCCTTCTTTGGTGTCTTCTAAAATATAGCCTTTTTTCTTTAATTCATCACGCATCTTATCTGCTAATTTAAAGTCCTTATTTTTTCGTGCTTCTTCTCTTTTTGAGATTAATGCTTCTATTTCCTTAGAGACTTTTATTTTTTCTTCTTTTACTTTTTTCAAGTTTAAACCAAAAATCTCATCAGAATCAAACAGCAGCTGGAGTTTTTCTTTGCTTCCTAACTTATTATCTCCCAAAACTTCCCATGCAATGCCCAATGCTTTTGGAATGTTTAGATCATCGTTGATTGCATCTGAAAATGCATCTTCGTACTTCTTTTTATGATCTGGATTCTTCGAATCCTTTTCTTTTTTCAACTCAAGAACTCTATTTTTCAGATGCTCAAAGGCATTCTTTGCTGCTGTGAGTGCCTCTAATGAGAATTCAAGTTGCTTGCGGTAGTGTGTTAAGAGACACAAATAGCGATAATCTAAAGGACCATATCCATTTTCTTGAAGTTCAGAAATAGTGTACAATCCTCCTTTACTTTTACTTACTTTTTCTCCTTTAAATGTTAGGAAAGCGCCATGTAACCAGTAGCGCACCCATGGCTTTTTTCCAAATACTGCTTCACTCTGTGCAATCTCATTGGTGTGATGCACAGGAATGTGGTCTTCTCCACCTGTGTGGATATCAAACTGTTCTCCTAAGTACTTTGAAGACATTGCAGAACATTCAATGTGCCAGCCTGGGAAACCAATGCTCCACGGTGAATCCCATTCTTGTTGTCGCACACCTGGTTTTTCAGAGAATTTCCACAAAGCGAAATCAGTTTTGTTGCGCTTCTCACCCATCTCAACTCTTTTGCCTGCTTCAAGCGCTTCTGCCTTCAACATTGCAAGCTTTCCATAATCCTTTAATTTAGAAGTATCAAAATATATTCCATCAGAAGTTTTGTATGTATATCCTTTCTTTTCCAATGTTTTTATCATTTCAATTTGTTCTTTTATATGTTCTGTTGCTTTACATGTAATGGTTGGTGAAAGAACATTAAGTTTCTTTGCATCAACTTCAAATGCAGAAGCATAGTGCGCTGCAATTTGTTGTGCTGTTTTATGCTCTCTCTTAACAGCAACCTCCATCTTGTCTTCACCAGTGTCAGCATCAGATGTTAAATGACCAACATCAGTGTAGTTCATGACATGCTTGATTTTGAAGCCGTTGTACTTCAGAACTCGCTTGAGCAGATCAGCAAAAATGTAACTTCGTAAGTTTCCAATGTGTTGGTACCAATACACTGTTGGACCACAAGAATACATACGCACTTCTTTATCTTTCAGAGGCTTGAAGTCTTCGACTTTTCGTATTAGAGTGTTGAATAGCTTCAGTACCATTTTTTACTTTTTCTTCACAACAAACAGTGCATGATCTCTCTCAAATGGATCCAGTGTTCTGTAATCAACGATGATGACACTTTTCTCAAGCACTTGTTTTACCTCTTTGAATACAACATCAGGTCGTTTCGTGACATCAACGGAACGTGCCTTGACTGCTAACAAACCAAAGCCTCCTTGCTTGAGGAATGCATTGCAGTTTTCTAAAAATATTCCAACTTGATTTTTCTGTGCAACATCTTGGAAGACTACATCAATCTCCCCCACATATTGCTGATACGTTTCTGGTTTCTTTGCATCGGCAAGTATTGGCAATATATTCTGACGTTTCTGGGCCATAAAGATGAAGTCTCTCATCACCCTAGGAGCAAAATCAATACCATACACAAAGCCTTCACTACCTACTAAATCTGAAACATGTGACACTGTTGTTCCTGTTGAACAGCCTAGGTAAAGCACTTTTGAGCCTGGTTTTATTCCTATCTGCGAAATACCTTTGACTATGGCTGCTCCTAGTTTTGACTTTGTGGGGTCCCAAATCCTAAATGTTTCTCCTTTTTCCTTTACTAATAATTCTCCATAAACAGACTCTGGAACTAAGGCTTTAGTTGCAATTGCCCTTATTTTTCCTCTATCAACAAAGAAAACTCCTTTCAAATTTTGATGTGGGATCATTTCAGCTCCTCTGCTTTCTTTTGTACATCAGCAGCAAGTTGCTTACCAACATAGGCTCCTTTGAAGAAATCAACTTTTGCTGCAATAGAGAGTTTGTCAGCGATTGCACGTGCCATTTTTCCTTTATTTTTGCCTGCGACTTGGACAACTAATGGATGTTCATGCAAAATACCAAACTTTGGCGGCCTATTATTTCTATTTCGTAAATGCCTAAAGAGAGCTTTTTCTGCGCCAAGCAATTGTACTGTTGATGCTGGGAATTTTGACAGTCGTTCTAAGGAACGTGCTAATGAAATTAATTTTGCGCCAATTGCAACACCTGCAACTTCTGTAATGTTTGGGCATTCTTTCTTCATTAATGTTTCAAGATATTCTTCTTGGGTCTTTCGCAATTCAAACAATGCCTTGATTTGTTTTGCGAGATGCATGATTGCTTCGAGATCATGTTTTGGAAGATCAGCACCCATTGTTTCCTTGATGTTCAGTTCTTTTAATGATTCGTCCTTTGATTTAATCAAGATCGTATTTACAAACCGTTCATGACTTTCAACTGCTCGCGAGAATTCAGGATTATACAACTCATACCATTCACGCAATCGTTTGCTCAATAGGTTAATACTCTTGTCGAGTTCATCAATATGAGAAATAACCTGAATGATCAGGGTATCATTTTTGACAGAATCTTTGATTTTTCGTTTTGCAACACGAAAGCTGATCTCTCGCATTGCTTGCAAATCATGAGAAACTAATGATACAATAGCTGCGTTTCTTGTTTTGAGCACAGTTGCTTTTGGATGTTTTTTGAGCAGCTTTTCTTCTTCAGGTGTTTGTTGCTCTTTTTCCAGCAAAAGGTTTGATGCTATCGGGTCTGCAAACTCTATTTTTTCAACTATCCTGCCATTTTCTATAGCATAGCTTGCTGTGCAATTCGAGTATATCTCCATAGCATGCCAAAGAAAAAGGACATTTATAAAGGTATTGTCAGGATATTATAGTGCCTTTGAAAGGCTTTCCAGCAATTGCCTTTTCAAGATTATTGATGCCCTGCAGAATGATAGTCTTGATTCTGTGCTTCTTAATGACCTTGGCTGCGAACTGGTCCAGCACAAAGTGTTGGCCTGCTTTATATTTGATCTTAGATACAATTTTCCAGAAATCAGTAAATGATATTTTTGGAATGAACTTGGCATCTTTGTGCTTTGCTGGATCTTTGGTATAAAGCCCTGACACATTGGTCATATTAATGAAATAATCTGCTCTTATGTGATTCGCAACCTCTGCAGCAGTGCCATCGCTCGTCATGTTTGGCTTGAAGCCTAGTGCACCAATAACCACAAGGTCATAATGTTTGAGATACTGATCTACTTCAGTGACAGAATCAGGCAAGTGAATATTTGCATTCAAAAAAAGTGCAAGTAGTTCTGCATTCAGCTTTGTTGCCTTGATGCCTGCCAAACTGCAGTAGTGCTCAGAGACTCCTGCTTTGCGCAGCGCATTGATGTATTTTCTTGCTGTATATCCACCACCGGCAACAATGACTATCTTGTGATGTTGTTTTCTTAGTTTTGTTATTATTTTCTTAAGCTGAAATAAAAGAGGAACATTGACTTCTTCTCCAGGGACAAGAATAGAACCTCCAACTGAGATTACGATTTTCATAAGTTGTATAAAAGGCTATCTCTTTTAAAAGTTTGTGCTTATTTGCCAACAATAATGGTTCCAGCTAAAATGATAATTGTTGCTATAATTCTCTGCCACAAATGTTCACGTTCTTTCAGGAAAATTATGCTTCCCAAGACAGTCAATAAAATACTTAATTGTAACAAAGGATAAACAAAAGTTATATCTGCTAATGCAAATGCTCGTAATGTAAAGTAATATGTTCCTGTTTGTAAAGCAATAGCGAGAATTGCTGGTTTCCAGCGGTGCCGTAACAGATGCGACACATGATGAATTCTTTTTGGAAGGAAGAGAGAGAGTATGAGAGCTGGAAGAAGGTATACCATGAATCCGTACACTTCTGGCTTAAAATATTGTAGCGCGAATTTATCAGAGACCAGTGCTAAAGAACTGAACAGAGCACCGATTAACGTCCATTTGACGCCATAATCTCTAAGCCTTCCTAGCTTTCTCTCTGGATGCCATAGAAGCAAACTTACTCCAATAAAAACGAGTAAGTTGCCTAAGATGCGGTTGGTTGTGATTATCTCTTTTAAGAAAAGCACTCCTAAAAGAAAAGTCCAGATAAGTTTTGATTGATTCAGTGGATCTCGTAAAGAAACATCACTCCCTTTAATCGACATCTTGCTAGTGACTGCAGTAAGTGCCCAAAATATAGAAGCTACAACCACAACGAGCCATACAGGCGATAATGAAGGGAGAGAAAAGTTCACAATCATTAATGGGAGAAAGATGATTGCTGAAATTCCGTTCAAAAGCAAGGCATATGCATAGGGATCTGCTTCTTCTAAGACATGTTTGTGTAAGAACTTTGTAGAAACTGAAAATAAAATCGCAAATAGTATGAATACAAATAGTTCAACTGTCATTAACCTTACTCCTCTTTATACAACTGTTCAGCAACAGCTGCAAATGCTGGTCTCGTTATGAAGACACCAACAGTAATGCCAATGATAGATGTCAATGCAAATCCTTTCAATAACCCAGCGCCTGCAAATAATAGCGGAATCATTGAAGCAATGCCTGTGAAGTAAGCAGCAAATATGATGAAAAATGCATTCTTCATACGCTTTATCCAATTTACTGCCTGATTCCTTCTTGATGTTGATTCGTCCATAATAACTATCTGATCATCCACACCTGTTCCAACCGCAACCAGAATTCCTGCAATAGCTGCAATATCAATGTTCCAGCCAATCAAAGCAGCAACGCCAAGGATAATAACAACCTCTGATAATGCAGTGATCATTATAGGAAGTGCAATAGCAACTCTTCTATATCTAACAAAGATGATTGCAGTGACCGCAACAATTGCCAAGATCATCATTTTGATTGCATCCTTAACAAAAGTACTACCCAATACAGGCGATATGCTGTCTGTTTTTACTATGTTTAACTTCACAGGGAGGCTTCCTGTAATGAGTATTGTTTGGAGTCTTTTCATGTTTTGCAAAGCAGTGAGTTGTGCCTCTTGTTTAGTTGTACCAATGCCGGGGCCAGAAATAGCAATATCAGTTGTCACTTGGCCTCTCAAACTGGAAGAAATCTGCAGCTGATCAACTAATTGATCATCAAGATAAAGAGAAATTGGTTCAGAGAGATATTCCCCAACCACAGCAAGATTTTTTGTAGCACCTGCCATTCGTTTTGCAGCATCAGTGCTTAAGGAAATTGAAAACTGGAATGTGGCACTCCATTGATTTGGACCTGCTTGAACAGGTGCTTGGTAAGGAGAAAGACCAGAACAATCTGCTGAACGACATACATATGTGACGTCTTGGCCGCCCTTGAATACTGAAACATTGCCTACCTTTGCCTCGAACTTTCCTTGTTTGCCTACTAATTCCTTGACCTCTTGGTCATTTCCACCTGAAACCTCTATAACAATAAAGGTATTTCCCTCTAAGTCAGTTGTGGGACGTACTGCAACATCACTTAAACCAAATATATTGAGACGTTCATTCATTGTTAACAGCAAAGTCTCCAAATCCTCGTCAGAAAGTTCCTCTGCTGATTGCAGAATGATTCTTGTTCCACCCTGTAGATCAAGACCTTTTCTGATATTTGATGTAGGAGCATCAAACACAAGAAGTCCTAAGTCTAGTTTTCCGTCCTTTTCCTTTGGAATTAATTTGTATAGTCCTTTATTTGTTTTAACTTGGACTGGCTCATCAATCTTGATACTATCTAAGTAAGCATAGTAATCAGCAGCATTTTTTATTGCAACATCATCCATCACTACAATTTTTTCTCTACTGAGAGGAACGCTTGTTGGCTTTGGATTTTGTATGCCTCCCAGCGAAGCAGAACTATTCACTTCAATAGAACGTATGGAAGCGCCTTCATTGAATGGACGTGGATTTATTGCAAAGAGTGATAAGAGCAAAACAATAATCAAAATGATCATTCTCCCACTGAAGAACATCTTCTTAAGCTCCATGTTGTTCCCCTTTTGGCTCTTGTTTTTCTACATACATTCTCAACAAGGGTGCGTTGAAAAACCATGTGTAGATAATATCAGCAACTAACCCCCATCCCAAAATGAACATGATTTGTTTAAGCAGCTCCGAATCTGTTGCATAAAAGGCAACAAGTACTGCAGCAAGTGCAGCAACAGTCATTGTCATCCCTGTAGGAACAGCAGAAGCCATTCGTTCTGCAACAGAACCTTCCTTTCTTTTCAGCACTCTTGTAGTTAACAAAATATCAGTATCAATGGAATAACCAATAAGCATCAAGAATGCTGCAACTCCTGCTGTTGTTAACCTTAAATCAAATAAATTGAACATTGCCAATGCAAATAGCATATCTGCAAAAACAGAAAATACTGCATAAAAACTAGGCAATGCTGCCCTGAAATAAAGATAAACAACTCCAGAAATTAGCACAAAAGCAATGATAACTGAAATTATTGCCTGCTTAAAAAATGCTGCACCTAAACTAGGTCCTGTTGAATCAACTGTATACTGGTCTTTCTTCAAGGCACCAATCTTTTCTTCAATTGCTTGAACAAGTTCTTCTGAGCTTGCATCAGAAGCCTCAATCACAATACCAACATTAGCACCTGCTTTACTCAGGCTACGAACAGCCACGTCTGCATGTGGAAATTTAGCAGCAAGAAATAAACTCATCTCTTTTGCATCAAAAGACTGAGCAATGGAGACTGTGATGCCGCCTTTCAAGGAGACTCCTTTTGCAACAAGTTCTCCTGTTTGAAGAAAGTGGTTTCCAATGACAAATATACTAAAGAGCAATAGCAAGATAGGTATGATCAATAAGCGCCGGTATTGCTTATCATAGATATAAACTATTTTTTCTGAAAACCCCTTCAACATCATTAAAACAAGAAATAAGGCTTTTATAAAGATTTGCAGAACAGTTTAAGATATTTATTTACCATATCGAAAGATATTAATTTAGTACTTATTAGTAGTTAATAATAGAAAAACTTATAAAGAAGTAATACAAAGCAACTTTATGGCAAGATTCATTCACATGAGCGATACTCACGATGAAACAGCATCTAAATTACATGCTGTGGTTCAGTTTGCAAAAGAGCACTCTATTGATCGCATTGTTCACACTGGAGACCTCGTTGAGGCAAAAAATGTTGCAGCTGAAATAAAGCAGAACCTGCAGCACTTACCGAAACCTGACCAAGGACTTGTTGCAAAACTGCAAAACAAAACTGCAACTGAAGAGGAGCAGAAAAAGTATACACACCTTGCAACAGCGTATCAACAAGCTCTTCTTGCGCCATTCGCTAAGCGGTACCAAACCATTGATGATATTATCAAGAAAAACAAAATGAAGTTTGATGCGGTGCTTGGCAATCATGATTCTGTTATTGCCTATGATGTTATGAAAACTGCACGATTTGCAGAAAATGGTGATATACAAATTGGAGACATTGTTATGAAGGGAGTGTGGAATTCACATGAATTTCCGACAGCCTATAAGTCATTAGAAGATTTCCTTTCATCATATCTTACTCCCTATGCACTGGGACAGGATGCAGGAGATAACAAAGAATTGCAAAAAGCTCATGAAGAATACGTGCAACAATTGAAGGGCGGAAAGAAGCCAGACCTCATTCTCATGCACAAGGAGCTTGATGATCCGGATAATGGTGAAAAAGGAATTGGAACTGCTGCAAAGAAATATTTAGCAGAGAACAAAGGTGTTCCTGTTCTGTGTGGACATTTCCACGATGCACGAATTGCAAATTATAAGGATCATCCATTCATTCGACCAGGATCTCATATGTTCTGTGTCATTGATATGGATGAAAAAACAAAGAAAATTAATTGGATTGACGTTTACCAATTTATTGAAAAAGGAAAAGTACAAAAATTTAAAGCGTACGAATCGGAACGAAAGGTTTCAATGTACACTCCGGATCAAGATCAATATCAAGAACGCCTTGCAGCGTAGTTATTTTCTAAATTTAATTCCAGGCTTTTCTAATTCTTCACCAGGAATTCGTTTTACCTTTTCGATTCCATATTCTGGAGGAATTTCTTCTGCTCTCCTTCTAGCTTCTCTGGGTCTTTCTGCTTCTTTTCTCTCGATAGCCTCTTTTCTTGCAACTTTTGGTGAACCAGTAATCAGCCATACCACAATTCCAAAGGTAAATACCGTGAGCAGAATATACAGTATTTGTGGAGAGGATATCACTTTTTCTATAGAACCTATGTTAAAAAATTCAGTAACAACAATAAATGCTGTAGCAAGAAGTGCGAGCACTAAAGCTGTTGTTTTGGGCATTTCCTTAAACTTAAACCCAAGCAAACCTAATATCATCGCTAATGCAATGAACTTCAGAATGATGAAAATCAATTTGGAAAGATAAGTAGTGTAATTAACCTGTGCAGCAAATGGCATAATTATTAGAGAAACAACTAATGCAAAAACAGCGTTCAGCCGTTGCTGTTCTTTTCCCAACAGCATGGTTCTTTGCAAAAGGCCATAAATTATCACAAAGGTTACCACAAAAGGAAGTGCGTAGTCAAAGAATCCTGTATTGTATATAGAAACAATCGCTTTGTCAAGTAGTGTTTGCGGCATGTTGTTTGGTTATTTCATGAATTTATAAAATTATGCTAGAAAAACAAACTGAGCAATCCTGCCAGCACTTTTGAACCATCAAACCCCGGAATAGGTATCATATTGAATATGAATAATATCATGTTTATTCTGCTCGTCATGATGGCAAAAGGAATGTACTTGAATGCAATCTTTTTTGTTTTAATCAGCCATCGCGGAACTAGCCATAGTACTAAATTCAATGCAGGCCCTGCAAAAGCGATTAATGTTAATTGCAGCGGAGGAGGGCTTGCAGTAAATGCAACATATGCTGGAATAAAGAAGAGGAAAGTTCCACCCATATAGGTAGTAATAAGTGCAATAATCATCAGTATTGCTGCAAAATCAAAAAATGGTAATCCGTGAACTAGTTTATTGAGCGAGATTGCAGAGAAAAAGGTTGCATCGTAACCAAATGCTACTGCAACAACCTTGTGCCCAAGCTCGTGCAGGATGACAGCAGTGCCAAAAAGAAAGACCGAGAAAAGGAAAGAAGACCGATCAAACCTTCTTTTCCCATAATACTCAGGAACATGTTTTCTGAACAGATTTAACCGTGCAATGTAATGGTAGAAAATGTAGCCTATCAGTACAGACATAGTAATTGCATCGAGAATCTCAACAAGAGTTATGAATGCCATACCATTGCAATTGAGGTTTACTTTATAACTTTTTGCAAAAGCAAATATTTTTAAATTACTGGAGTGCCATTTATGCTATGAAAACAGCACAGAAGGGAGATACTGTAGCGGTAGAATACACAGGAAAGCTCGAAACAGGAGAAACCTTCGATACCTCAAAAGGAAAACCCCCGTTAGAATTTGAAATTGGAAAAGGAATGGTTATTAAAGGATTTGAGGAAGGTGTTATTGGTATGAATGTTGGGGAAGAAAAAGATATTACAATAGCAGCAGAAGATGGCTATGGAAAAAGAAATAAAAACTACATCAAAGAGCTTCCAAAAAAATCTATTCCAAAGGATCTTGAGATAAAAGAAGGCATGCTGCTAATATTCAAGAGAGAAGATAGTATGCGTGTTCCTGCAACAATTAGGGAAATCAAAGATGATACAGTAAAAGTTGACTTCAATCATCCGCTTGCTGGGAAAAACCTAAAATTTCATGTGAAATTGGTTGAGATAAAATGAAACAACCCAATTTAGACCTAGGGATTAAGAAATTAATCGTTGCACTGACGCTTCTCATGGTGATAAGCACTGCATTTTATAAATTTGTAGAGGGCTGGTCGCTGATTGATGCCTTGTATTTCACTGTTTCAACAATAAGTACAGTTGGATATGGCGACCTTGTACCAAGCACAGCAGTTTCAAAAATATTTACTTTGATCATGCTGCTTACTGGTGTTACTCTACTCTTTACCTTATTTGGCATAATCTCTGTCAATTATGCAAAAAAACATTCTAAGAAATAACTTCAAAGAATATTGTACCAGAGGAATAATAGTTTAGTATAAGCCCTCACCAAGTCTTCATTTTCCCCTTCTATTGTCAAGCAGTTTTTTGTCATTGAAATTCTTGGTGCAGTGCTTTGTTTTAGATATATCACCAAAGCTCTATCCTCTTGGTTCTCACATGTTACAATAGGCCTTTCATAGCATGCGGTTGTTTGATTGCTGGTACAAGCAGCAACAAGTGTAATGCCATTTATCACCTTTAACAACTTTGAAAGGTCTGCGGCTGCAAGTGTGACAGCGGAGCTCACATTATTATCCAAATCAAACGTTATGTAGGAGGCAGTAAGGTTTCCTTGTTTTAATAATACAAAAAAATTATCTGGATTACCTGTGACTATTATATTTCGAACCTGGCTTGGAGCATACCTGAAATCTATGTTATACTCTTGGTTAACAATTGGATTTTTAATTGTAGTGTACCAGAAGTTTCCAACTTTGGTGAAGGTGAAGCCATTTGAGTATTCTGTTTGCAACTTTGGTTTTGATGTTGAACGAAGAAAGTAGCCAAAAGCGAGTGAGATGATAATAATTATGAAGAGTGTTAAAAATAGTTTGATAATATCATTTGATTTTTCTTTATTTGGCTTTTTCATTCGAATACGCCGTATATTCTATACTTCAAATTGTCCATAAGACTCAACAAACTGGATTCGTCTATTGCTGAAACAATGATGCAGTCATTTATTAAGCTAACTGCTGTTTCATTTTCAAAATCAACCAGCATAATGGGAACATAGAATGAGGAGTTATTACAATTTAAAATAGGGAGAGTATATGCACTGCTATTAGTGGTTATCCCAAAAGCAACTTGTTTATTATAGCTAGTAACTAATGCATTTGCGATCTCAAATCTAAATACATCAAGTGCTTGTAACTTTTTTGTTGAATTATGTCCCGGGTCAAATATAATCATAACGCCTTGGCTATTTTTGATTCTTTCAAATGCTGTGGAAGAAATTGAAAGACTCTCTACTTGTTGTGGCAAGAAGTAAAAGCTGGTATCCTTTTTATTTATTGTAGTCACCCAGTAATTATTGACGTTCTTAAAATCATATTTTCCAAAACTATAATCTGAAGTTGTGCCTGGGTTGCTGAGAAAGATACCACCAATGCCGCCAATCATGATAACTGCAAGAAAGATTGATAGGTACAGTCCTGACTTGCTTTTCTGCTCTTTTTGTTCAACTTGCTTGAAATGACGGAACTTTTTCATATCAGTAGTGGTTTAGGGATTATTTATAAAAGTTATTGGTGATGATTAAAGCCTCCGATGGGAGTTGCACCCACGACCTGTTGCTCTTTCTGATTATTCATACGAAGCAACCGCTATAGCTACTAAGCCACGGAGGCATGCAAGAATGGTTTATATCTTACTTTTAAAGGTTTTCTAATATTGCCTTTTTAGAACTAAACCTTTTTTGGCATTCAAAGCAAATACTGTGCTTCTTCCCTTTGCTATCTTTCACAAAAGTACCAACTAATTTTTTGAGAAATATCTCCTGAATTGGTTTTTTGCAGATCTCACACTTCATGCAGTAACAAAATAGCTTAAAATATTTAAATCTGCATGTTTACTTACAATAAATTTAAGCTTCGCTTCTTAGTACATAAGCTATGGCAGTTAGCCTTTTGAATAGATGGTTGATTTCACTGATAGATTCATCAAGTTCTAAAGTTGGAAAGCCTTCTTTGATTTCTTCCAAGCGTATTGACTGCAGCTTGAAAAGCAACCTTTCTAAAAAGTCCATGTGTTCTGTGACTGTCGCTTGATCAGCGTATGCATTGAGAGTAAGCATGTGCTCCATCTCCTTCAAGCTTTGCAGGTCGTAATACTCAAGTTCGTAGCCAATGCACATCTCCCTTTCAATTTCCTTTACAGACCTGAAATCCCCAAACATACTATATTAGTAGTAAATGAAAGCTATATACATTTGGCATATAAAATATAAGCATTTTAATTGGTGCTTTAAAAAGACAACGTTTATTAAGGAACTTCAGATAAAATTTGTTATGGTACGAATAGCAGTTGTTGACAACAGCAAGCTCAAGGATATGGAGAGAAAGAAGCATATCCAAAGCATCTGCCCTGTGAATCGTACAGGAACTGAGTGCATCTACTTTGATGGCAACAACCTCCAAATTGATGAGGCGACATGCATCGGGTGTGGCATCTGTGCGAATGCTGCTCCAGAGGCGATACAGATAATTAATCTTCCAGAACAGATCAAAGCAACCCCTATACACCGTTATGGTACCAATAGATTTGTGATTTATTCTCTGCCAACACCAATTTTTGGAAAGGTCGTTGGAATTATTGGCAAGAATGGTATTGGAAAGAGTACTGCAATTAAGATATTAGCTGGGGTTATAAAGCCAAATTTTGGAGAGACAAAAGAAGCAAGTTACGATCAGCTGATTCAGCGATTCAAAGGAACCGAAACACAAAAATTTTTTGAAAAGATTAAGAAGGGAGAAATTAAGATTGCATATAAACCACAGGAGATAGACAGAATACCAAAATCATATAGCGGAACAGTAAGAGAGCTGCTGGTTAAGGTGGATGAAAAAAAGGAGTTTAACAAGATAGTAGAGCAACTTGATCTGGGAGCGATTCTCAACAGCAATATACGAAATCTTTCAGGAGGAGAATTACAGCGAGTTGCGATTGCAGCAACATTCCTGAAAAAAGCAAACTTCTATGTCTTTGATGAACCTTCTTCTTTTTTGGATATCAAACAGAGACTGAATGTTGCAAAGGCAATAAAAGAACTGGCAACAGCAGATGTTGCAGTGATGGTCATTGAACACGATTTGATAGTTTTAGATTACATGACTGATCTGGTTCAAATCATGTATGGTAAGCAAACAGCATGGGGTACTGTTAGTCAACCACGCACCACAAGAGTAGGCATCAATGTTTACCTTTCTGGTTTTCTAAAAGAAGAGAACATACGATTCAGAGACAAAGAGATCAAATTCTATGCAAACCCACCTGCAGAATCGTACAAGAAAACAAAATTAGTTAACTGGAATGAAATGGAAAAGAGGTTAGAAAAATTTAAACTGACAGTTAATGCTGGCTCTGTTAATTTAAATGAGATCGTTGGTTTGGTGGGAGAGAATGGTATTGGAAAAACAACATTTGTAAGACTAATTGCAGGGGAATTAAAGCCAGATGAGGGAGAAGCTGTCAGCAACATTAAGATATCCTATAAACCGCAGTACCTTGTGCCGGGCGATGAGACAGTGATGGTGTATTTGGATGAAGCAATTAAAAAACATAAAACAGAACTTATTGATCCGCTGCAGATTGAACCATTGTTGACCAGCAGGTTGGATGAGCTCTCTGGCGGTGAGCTGCAGCGAGTTATGATTGCAAAAGCACTCTCTCAAGAAGTTGAGATGATTCTGCTCGATGAGCCATCAGCACATCTTGATGTAGAACAAAGACTTGTTGTTTCAAAAGTAATCAAAGATATTGTTCAAAAGTACAACAGAAGTTGTTTAGTTGTTGATCATGATCTGGTATTCATTGACTATCTTGCTGACAGAATTGAAGTGTGTGAAGGAACTCCTGCTCTGCATGGTGGTATTCAAGGTCCATTTAGCATGGAAAATGGTATGAACAGATTCCTAGGAAATCTGAAGATCACTATACGTCGTGATTTAGAATCAAATAGGCCACGCATTAATAAGCCTGATTCGCAGATGGAGCGAGAACAGATTTCAAGTGGAAAGCTGTACTATACCTCTTAATGCTGTATTTTTCTTGCGATAGTGATGAATCCTGAATGAATCTTCTCTGATTTTGGTTTTATTTTCTTTTCCATCACATCCCACTGCTGTTCAATGACTTCAACAGTTTTTAGTATTGAAAACTTATTATTTTTTGCAAGAGTATTCACAAAATCACTTGCCGAACTAAGATTTGGAGAATATGATACAAGAAAACCACCTACTTTTAAGGTATTCTCTGCAGGTGCTATTGCGTTCCATGGCTCAGGCAGATCAAGAAACACTGCATCAATATTAGCAATGCCTAGCTCGTCGTACATACTCTGCTTCCTTACTTCTACATTATCGAGATGTAAATTGTGAATATTATTTTTAATAATTTGTAGATGCTCATCTTTTATTTCGAAAGAGTATACTTTCTTAACAATGTGTGCCAAAAAACAAGCAACGCCCCCTGAACCAGAACCGCCCTCGACTATCACTGACTCTTTTCCCAGCCCAAGTTCTGCAATGATAAAACCGATATCTTTGAGGAGAGGAATCTGTGCTAAACGCTCTATTTTTCTGTAATGATCTATGAATGAAGGAGAATATACTACACACTCTTCATGATGGTCAGAAACAACAATATCGCCATCTTTCGCCTTCTTAAT
>Ga0247727_10004577_pt1 | contig 29155 bp, 33 predicted proteins | sample WisWelCaveWW1625_FD_202498 | JGI IMG/M metagenome (GOLD analysis project Ga0247727, IMG submission 202498) | Biofilm microbial communities from Wishing Well Cave, Virginia, United States - WW16-25 | ecosystem: Environmental > Aquatic > Deep subsurface > Groundwater > Cave microbial mat | place...
ACACGCCCGTCAAGCCGAGGCGTTGCTCGATGGTGTAGCCCGACTCGGTATCGGAATTATCCTGCCAGCTCAAGTCAATTTGGTTGGAAGAAAAAGCCGCGGCTGCCAATTGCGCCGGCGTTGCCAATTTGAGATTGAAGCTGTTGGTCAGCGTCAAGGTGCCGTCGCGCGTCGATTGCACGATCACGTTCCACAAGCCCGTGGCCGCATTGCGCAGCAGATCGAAGCTCGTATTCAACGACGTGTTGCTCGTCGCGGAAATGCTGTCGGCATTGATCGTCGCGTTGCCCTGCGTAAGGCGCACGCTCGTCACGCCCGTGCCCGAGCCTTGCAGAAAATTCGTGTTCTGCCCGGAAATGCTCGTCACCAAAAATTGATTTTGCTCACCCGCGCCCGGCTCCACGGAGTTGAGGGCCGCGCTCGTGTTGGTGAGGCCGCAGCATTCGTTGGAAAAGGCCGAGTTGTCTCCGGCCGCATACGCGCGCACGCGATAGCAATACTGCGTGTTGCTCAAAAGCCCGGTGTTTTGAAAAGCCGTGACGTTCGGGCCCACGGTCGCGATCTCTTGAAACGTGCCGGCCGTGCCCAGCTTGCGCTCGAGGCGAAAGCCCAGCTCCGTGTCGGAATGATCGCTCCAGCTCAAGTCAATGCGCGTGGAGGCGGCGTTCGTCACACGCAAATTTGCCGGTGCGCCGAGCATAATGTTGAAACCGTTCGGCAACGTCAATGTGCCGTCAACAGGATTTTGCGCCACGACATTCCACGCGCCCGTTGCCGCCGCGCGCGGAACGTTGAGATCGGCATGCACGCGCGTGTTATTGACCGCGTTCACGTTGAAGGCATTGAGCGTCGCGCTGCCTTGCACAAAGTACACGCTCGTTGTGCCTGTGCCTTGGGCAAAGTGCGTGTTCACGCCGGAGAGGGCAACCGTCAACGTCCGGTTTTGCTCGGCGTGATTGGGGTGCGTCGTCGTGAGCATTTGCGCGCGTGCGAGTGTGTTGCACATGCAAAAGAATAGGACGCCGGCAAGCCTGGCGCGCACCAACGGGTTTCCACTCGGCCTCATAAGGAATCCCCTTTCGTCAATTTTGAGGTGATGGCGGTGAGGTACTCGGGAATTTTAGGATTCGTGCTGTTGGAATCACAGCGCGCGAGGATTTCTTGCGCGGCGCGATAGGCTTTGAGGTTGTAATACACCGCGCTCAGGTTGATCAGGCTCTCCTCAAAGCGCGGCGAGATTGCCAAAGCTTTTTTATAAAAGAAAATCGCCTGCGCGTGCTCGCCTTGCAGCTCGTAGCACGTGGCGAGATTGTTGAGCACGTGCAAGTGGTGCGGATGCACCTCGTGCGCGCGCCGAAAATCGCGCAGCGCCGCGGCAACGTTGTTCATGGAAAAGTGCGCCACCCCGCGATACCAAGCCAGAGGCGTAGCCGTGGGATCCATCGGCGCAAAAAAAGATTCGGCGTGATCGATCTCCGCAATGACCCTCGGCCAGTCCTGCACCGCGCGCGCCTGCAACGCTGCGACGGTGTGAATTTCCGCGGCCACGCGAAAAGAGCCGGCAATAAGCGCCGCGCAAGCAATGAACGCCGCGCTCGAAAGAAAAAACCTTTTCCCGGAAAAAATTTTTCCAAGTGCATCGAGAGCGTGTCTGAAAACTAGTCCGCTCTGAGAACTCCCTCCTTGAGGGAAGTTAGGGGCGTGTTCTTGGGCGCGACGAAAACGCTTCACTTCTGCAAGAATACTGCGCAACACCCCCCTCGCCCCCCTCAAGGGGGGAATAATCAAACTCGCTTTGAGCTTGGCGCTCGTCATCGCAGCGGGGTGAGCGCGATGATACAGCGAAACCAGCGTCGCCATCATCAAGCTCAACCACACCGTGTGCTCGATACGCTCCTTCGGAAAATCGAACAGCGCAATCACGAGATAACCCGACACGCCGCAGAGCACGAGCGCGGCAAAGATTTTTTCTTGTTGGTTGAATGAGAAGCGCATGATTTTTAAACCATAAACGCCGAGCGCGATAAACATCGCACAATACGCCAGCAAACCCGCGGGGCCGGTTTCGGCGAGCACCCAAAGATAATCATTGTGCGGTCTTTGAAAGTGAACGGTGCCGGTTTCGGAACGCAAGCCCGCCGCGCCGTAGTGCGGCAGCCAAACTTTCCAATGCCCCAGGCCCACGCCTGACAGCGGATGGTCTTTGATCATCTGAGCCGTCTTGGTCCACAAAGCCCAACGCTCTTGCACGCTCGAACGCGGTCGGGCAAAGCTGCTTGCAACGCGCGCATCCGACGAGCTTTGGCGGGCATGAGCGAGCCACGCCAACACGATCATTGCCGCGGCCATAACAACCGTTAACCCGAGACGGCGCATATAAAATTTTTTCACGGCGCCGAGATCGCGAAAATGCTTCACGCACAAAATTATTCCGGCCAATGTCGCCGCACCGCATGCAAGCCACACCGCGCGCGTGTGCGTGATCACGAGCGTGAATGCCACGAGCCCAAAAGCCGTCAAGCTCAACGCGCGCCAGAAGCGCGAAAAGTGCAGCGCGCCGAACAGGAGAAACGGCAACGCCAAAAATAGCGCGGAAGAAAAAAGATTACGATTCGCCATGGTGGCGTACACGAGAAAATTGCCGGGGATGAAGTTGAAGGCGAGAAAGTAGTATTGGCAAATGCCGATCGTTGCGAGCATGAGCGCACACAGCGTCATCATTTTCGTCAAGAGCATGAAGCGTTCCCACTTGCCCGCCAGCACGAGCGTGGCAATAATCAGGAAGACGAGCGCGAGCAAAATTTTAATCAGCTCAAAAATGCTCTCGCCGAGATTGCGCGCAGGCAGGAGCGCGAGCATGGCGCAGAGGGCATAGACCAAGCCCGCGGCAAAAATACGGCGGCGCAACACGCTGAAATCTACGTGCTCGCGTTTTATGAAAGCGAGGAGCAGCGTGAGCAAAAGCACGAGTCCTGCCAAGATAAGAAAGCGCGGCGAGAGGGCGGGATCAAAGGTGGCGCTCGAATAGAAGAATGGCAGGAAGCCCACGCCGGCGCCGATCAACACATAGGCGGCAAGATCGGGTAAAGATGGCGCGAAACGAGGCATGAGATTCCCCGAGGGTTATACTCGTTGCGGATTGATTTGGACTTGTCATTCAGAAGGACCCTTTTTACGCGCTGGGAAGATTCTCTGGCTGGAGCTTGTACCCGGTGCTGAAAAAGGTTCTTTCAGAATGACAAGCGAGGATGAGTTACAAAATGACCTTAACGAGCATTTTTGCTCGTGCGCCGGCAGGAGATTATTCTGCGCGGCCGTAAAAATATATCACGTCTTCTGTTCTTGCGCCACTAAAATTTTGCCTATCAGCTCCGGCGTGAAGCCATAGGGATTCTGTGCCAGCATGTGTTCCGCGCGCTGTCTGGTTTTGGCCTCGGGCGAGAGCAACGCCTGGCGCAAAATCTCCGGATGTTCTTCCAACAAACGCTTCATGCTCTCGCGCGGCTCGCGCAAATACGCGCAGAGCGTTTCTTTGGTCGCTTCATCAAAATAGCCGGCGCGTTGCAAGCGTTCAAAAAAAGGCGCGCCGAGTTGAATGAGATGAAACGGCGTGACGCCGTTTTGCTGCAAAACTTCCTCGCCGCCCTGGCCGCGATCAACAACATTGATAGCCCAGCGCAGCTCGCCGCCGCGATGTTGCAATGCCGGAAGCCACGCGCGCGTATAGCTCGAGGCCTCTGTGACTAAATCAGCCACGTGCAAAATTTTCGCGCCTGCGAGTTGCGAGACTTCCTCGCAAGCAGAGTTTTGCGAGGAGAACGCGAAGGTCGTTTGGTCTTTGAAAATGGCAAGGCCGGGTTTGTTGAGTTGCCGCGCCACCATGAAAGAGAAAAACCAATCGCGCCGCTCGCCGCCGGAAACGTAAGCAATGTGCTCCGCGCCGATGTGCGTTTGCGCGAGCGCAACGGCATGATCGATCACCGCGCGATAGCTTTCGTCTTCCTCATAATTTTTTTGCACACGCTCGTGCAAAGCGAAGAGCAAGCCGGTGCGGTCGTGAGCATGTTCATCAATAAAAGCCAAAAGCGCTTCCGCCTTTTGGCGATTGCCATAAAGAAAATGACCGTTGAGATAAAACGGCCCAATCGTTCCGGAAGTATACCAAAACGGTTCGAGCGCCGGCGCGATTTCCAGGGCTTGGGTGGAGAGGAGGAGGTCGAAGAGGGTGGGGGGGTTCATTGGGCAGCAGGCGACAAGCTTTTTTATTGTAGCGCAGTGAGGGTTTGATACAATCCACCCGCAATGAGCGGCTCACGCTCTTTGATACGAGCAGGCACATTCAATTGCAATAGGAAAACGGTAACGCGACCATTTGCCGTCAGCGGGGCGATTTGAGTATGATTCATTTTAAAATGCTCGGACCAACGGTGCCGTCGAGGATGGAAAAGAGGCGCAATTTCTCCCGTCTCTACGTCTATCGAAGCAATGTCGCTGCCTTTATGCTTGTTGCACTGCGAACAACACAGCGCTAGATTTTCAGATATCGAAGGTCCGCCGTGTTTGCGCGAGATGATGTGATCGATTTCATGCACGAAGAAGCCGGGCAATTCGGGAAAGAGGCAATACTCACAACGGCCTTGAGCGCGGTTATAGACGAGACGCCGTAAATCTAATGAGAGGTAGAGATCGCCCATTGCAGTCACGAAGTTTTTAGTTGCAATAACGCTTGGGCTTTCGCCAGACGGACTTGATGCTCTAAATTCTCATAGCGCTCCCACTCCGCCTCTTCTTGTTCCGACAAGCCCTCGTTGCGATTCTTTTCGAGCAGATAAGAAATGCGCGATTGCAGCGCCGGAGAAGGGCGAAGCGCTAAAACTTCCGCTAACGGCGGTGAGTTTGCCAGCCGCTGGAGCACCTCTTCGACTTCGTCAAAGCCATTTACGGGCTCAGCTTCAACGGCGCGCAAGCCAAGCTCCAAGATAAAAGGCAATTGCGCCTGATGCGGACGCAAGCGCGTTGCCAGTTCTTCGGGAAGATCGAATGTAACTTCCATGATTTGTACTCCTGTTTGTTATTCCCAATTCGTGTGAAAGATGCCGGGCTTATCTACCCGCTCGAACGTGTGCGCGCCGAAATAGTCGCGCTGGGCTTGAATGAGATTCGCGGGCAAACGCGCGCTGCGATAGGCGTCATAATACGCGAGCGATGCGCTCATGGCCGCGAGAGGGACGCCCAACTCAATCGCAGTGCGCACCGCGAAGCGCCATGCTTCTTGGCGAGAAGTAATTGCTTGTTGAAATTCGGAATCTAAAAGCAAGTTAGGCAAATGCGGATCGCGCTGATAAGCCACCGTGATGTCGTGCAACAACCGCGCACGAATAATGCAGCCCGCGCGCCAAATCTTGGCAATCTCGCCGAGCTTCAAATTGTATTTGTATTCGTCCGAAGCCTTTTTCAACAAGCTCAAGCCCTGGGCATATGAACAAATCTTGGAGGCATACAACGCGTCGCGCACGGCCGCGATCAATTCCTTTGCGTCGCCGTTGAACTTTGCCGTTGGCCCGCGCAAAATTTTTGCGGCGTAAACACGCTCGTCTTTTTGTGAAGAAAGAATGCGGCTATCGACCGCGGCGGTAATGGTGGGAATGGCCGCGGCGAGATCGAGCGCGTTTTGCGTGGTCCACTTGCCCGTGCCTTTTTGCCCGGCCTTGTCGAGAATGACGTCAACCAGCGGCTTGCCCGAGTCGGCGTCGACTTTCTTAAAAACTTTGGCCGTGACTTCAATGAGAAACGAAGAAAGCTCGCCGCGATTCCATTCGGAAAAAATTTCGTGGAAGTCGCGCGCCGAAAGTCCGAGCGCCTGTTGCAAGAGATCGTAGGCTTCGGCAATGAGCTGCATGTCGCCATATTCGATGCCGTTGTGGATCATCTTCACGTAATGGCCGGACCCGCCCGGGCCGAGGTACGTGACGCACGGCGCGCCGTCTTCTTGCGCTTTCGCGGCAATCGCTTTTGCAATCGGCTCGATTTCTTTATAAGCCGCTTCGGAGCCGCCGGGCATGAGGCTCGGGCCCCAGAGCGCGCCCTCTTCGCCGCCGGAAACGCCCATGCCGAAATAGTTGAAGCCTTGGGACTCAAGCTCGCGGCCGCGGCGCTCGGTGTCGGCAAAATAGGAATTGCCGCCGTCGATGATCAAATCGCCTTTGTCCAAATGCGGCACGAGCTGCGCGATGGTCGCGTCCACGGGCTGACCGGCTTTCACGAGCAACATGATGCGCCGCGGCTTTTCCAATGCGCCGGCAAATTCTGCGATCGTAAAAGCAGACTGAATGTTTTTGCCCGCGGCCTTGCCGGCCATGTATTCCTTCGTCGTGTCGGGCGTGCGATTATAAACCGCGACGCTGAAACCGTTGCGCTCGACGTTTAGCACGAGGTTCTGCCCCATCACTCCGAGGCCGATCAAACCGAATTGTTGTTTGGGCATGTTGCGCTTAACCTTTCTGAGTTTATTGTGCCGCTTCTTTGGGCATTGCCGAGGGCCAATCGAAAATTTCCACGACATGCAACGAGAAGCCCGGCAACAACTCCGGGCAGGTCAAAATATCTTTCACCCATTTGCGATCTTCCGGCGTGACGACCATCACGCCTTTTTGCATGGGATCGACAAACCACACGAACCGGCTGCCTTTTTCAAAATACAACCCGGCCTTCTCAAATAAATTCGCCCAGCCATCGTCGCGCGAAACGATTTCAATAGCGACGTCGGGTGCGGTGCTGCCGTAGCGCTCTTCCGTGAGATTTTCATTAAGAATCACGGAAAGGTCTGGAACGCGACCTTCGTGCGGGCGCTCCGGCCAAAAACGCAATGTGTATTCGGTGCGAACTAGGCCAATGGGATTAGCCTTAAAATAAATACCCAAGGCTATGCATAAGCGCGCTTGAGCATCAGCATGTTTATTGTCTGGCATTTTGTATTCTATCCTCCCGTTGATCAGCTCGAAAGGTTTACCGTTGGCTATTGTGCTCGCTTGTTCCCAAGTCAGCATGGCGGGCGGCGGTGAGGGGGCGTGACGTTGCCGTGTTGTAGGCTCGATCAGCATTGGTTCCTCAAGGATTGCTTCCATGACTTCCGGCATAGTTTCACCTCATTAAAAAAGTGTTTTCGTTTGGAACTTGCCCCAAAGTATCAAAAGCTCAACACGTTAATCAAGCTGAAATTACTTCCGCTCAAAAACTTGCCGAGCTTGGTGCGCAATTCCGTGGTGGTGGAATCGACGTTGGCCAGAGTCGAGCGCAAGTGCGTCGCGATCTCGTCATCATAGAGCAACTTGCCAAGATTGCCTTCGCGTTTGTTTATTTGCGTGGTAATGTCTTCCAGCGTTGCGGTGAAATGATCGAGGCGCTGCATGGTGCGATTGAACGTGATGAGCGTGCTGTCCAAATCCGCGCGGCGTTGCGTCACGATTTCACGCAATTGGCCGGAAGCCTCGTCTACGTTGGTGAGCGTGCGGCGAATCATGAGGTCGTTGCTCGACACCAGCGCGCGCAACGCCGAGGTCGTGGCTTGCAAATCCGCGAGGCTGTTGACAATCGGGCGGCGGATGGTTGCTTCATCCAACATGCGATGCACCAGCGTCAATGTCGTGTCTACACGCTTGGTGAGACGAAGAACTTCCACGGCCAATTCCGTGACGCCGACCAAGGCCTCGGACATGCCGCCGCTGGAAGTGCCGGGTAAAGGGGCGCTCAAACTTTCGGGAAAAATTCTTTCGCCTTTGCCGCCGGGCATGATCTCGATTTTTTTTCCGCCCATCATTTCAATGGGAGCGATGGTCGCGCGATAGTCGCTATAGAGCTCAACGTCTCGGCTCAATGCGACTTCGATTATGGCCTGGCCTTTTTCCAGCGCAATGCCGGAGACGCTGCCTTTGCGCACGCCATTGACCGTGACCTTGTCGTTCGCGCGCAAACCGCCGGTGTTGGGAAAGGAAAATTTGAGATGATATTGATCGGAGGCAAGATTGTAATTCTTTCCCCAAATGATGCCCAAAACTAAAATCAAAATGCCGGCAATGACGGTCACGCCGACTTGCAATTCGGTGTTGCGGCGATGGTGAGACATACTCCTCCTTCCGGATCAATTTCAAAAAACCCCCAAAGCGCGTTGTCATTCCGAAGGAATTGTCATGGCCGTTTGGCCACCCGCGCATGATGAAAACGTAGCGCAGACATCTTGTCTGCAGGCTGGAAGCCTGCGCTACAACGCATTTTCGTGGTAATCTTTTTACGAACTGGAGATGCCGGTTGGTGCTTAAAAGGATTCCTCCTGAATGACAGCGTCGGGGGTTACTCAAAATCGCGCTGTAGGTATTTTTCTAACTCCAGATGGTCTTCGGTCTTCTCTTGAATTTTGCGCACGAGACGTTCGTTAAACTCACGCGCGGGATGCGTGCCCGCGATCTTGAGCAATTGATTGAGGGCGATGACTTCGGCAATGACCGTGATGTTTTTGCCGGGAATGATCGGCAGCCGCACGTAAGGCACTTCGACTTCGAGAATCTGCGTAGCTTGCTCCACCAAGCCGACGCGCTCGTAATCGACTTTGTTGTCCCATTCTTCTAAATACACTTCGACCTCGATGCGTTTCTGCGCGCGCACGGCGCGAATGCCGAACATGCTGCGCACGTCGATGATGCCCAAGCCGCGAATCTCCATGTGGTGCTGCAAAAGCTCCGTGCCCTGGCCCAGCAAGATGCCCGCGGTTTTGCGGCTGATCACGACCACGTCATCCGCGACGAGCCGATGGCCGCGCTCGACGAGATCGAGCGCGATTTCACTTTTGCCGATGCCGCTGCGGCCCGTGAACAAGACGCCGATGCCGTACACGTCCACGAGCGAGCCGTGGACTGTAGACTTGGGCGCGAATCTCTCGTCAAGAAATTCGTTGAGAATGTGGGTGACAATGGAAGTGCTCTTCGGGCTGCGAAAGAGGGAGATGCCGCGTTTATTTGCCAAATCCACCAGCTCCGGCGGCGTTTGGTTGCCATCGGTCACGATCATACACGGCATGTCGAAATTGAGCACGGGCTTCAGCACTTTTTCGCGCTCTTCCGGCGTCATCTCTTCGAGAAAGCGCAACTCGGTGTTGCCGAGAATTTGCAGGCGTTCATAAGTAAACACTTTGATGAAGCCCGAAAGCGCCAAGCCAGGACGGTGCAATTCGCCTTCTTTAATCACCTTGCGAAAGCTATACGTGCCGTTGACGATCTCCAGCGCCAACGGACGCTGCATCGCGTTATAAAGCGCGCCGACAGTGAGGTTTTCCATAAATCAAATCCCTTCTCAAAAAAGAAAGCTGCCGGGATGATACCGGGCAGCTTTCACGGAGCTCATAAACATTACATCGCTTGCGCCAACTGGCCCTCTTCGGCGAAAGCCAGGCCGGCTTTGACGTTGCCTTTCTTGTGGCGTTTCTCTTTATACTTCATCAACTGGCGTTCCAGCTTGTCCACGGCCAGCGTGATCGATTTTTTCATCGACTCGCTCTGCTCCTTCGCAGTCAAGCGTTGGCCAAACACCTTGAGATTGATTTCCGCAACCCGGGTTTGTTTTTCCCAGGATAGAATGACTTCACCTTCAATAATGCCGTCGTAATACTTCTTGAGTCGCGCCACTTCGGTCTCCGTGTACGCTTTGATGTCGTCCGTCGCTTTGAAGTGTCGGGCCGTGATGTGGAGTTTCATTTCGACATCCTCCTCGCATTAAGAGGTTCAAGGTGCATGATTAGCCTCCAGGCTAAGATGAATTAAAGTCCTGCCTCGGAATTAAACGTGCAGGCAAGTTCGTTTGAGCTTCCTCCTTCCTATTCACTCTTACGATTGCTGCTCGTGCTCGGTTGCTGCGCGTGTTCGGCGCGCGGGTGGGCTAAATGATAAACCTTTTGCAAACGCTGCGGCGTCACGTGCGTGTAAATCTGCGTCGTATCCAAACTGCGATGCCCGAGCATTTCCTTGACGGCCATGAGATCGGCGCCGGCATCGAGCAAATGCGTGGCAAAACTGTGCCGCAAAATGTGCGGATGCGCTTTTTCCAGGCCATCGACCTGGCTGAGGTAACGGCGCACCACGGAATAAACTTCCTGCGCCGAGATGCGTTTGCCTTTCGCCGAAAGAAACAGCGCTTGCACGCTGGCATCCGCAACCAACTCACGCCGAGCGGTACGCCATTGTTCCAACGCTTGTTTCGCGGCGCGGCTGATCGGCACGATCCGCTCGCGCGAGCGCTTGCCGAGCACGCGCACTTGGCCGTTGGAAAAATCCACGCCTTCGAGATCGAGATCGACCAGTTCTTGCCGGCGCAAGCCGGAGCCGTAGAGCAATTCGAGTATTGCGAGATCGCGCAGGCCCAGCGGCGTTTTCAAATCCGGCAGTTGCAGCGCTTGCTCCACTTTCTCCGGCGTGAGAAAGCGCGGCAGCTTGCGCGCGCGTTTGAGCGAAACCAAATTCGCCGTGGGGTTCGAAGTAAGCACGCCTTCGGCCACGAGATATTTGCAAAACACGCGCAGCGTGGCCAGCTTGCGATTGATCGTGGCCGGCTGCCGTCCGTTGCGCGAGAGCGTGCTGATATAGCTGCGAATCAATGCGCGCGTGAACGTGGGCGCGTTCGTTCGGCTTTGCCAAAATTCGCCGAAGAGCCGCAAATCGATGCTCCGCGTTACTAAAGTGGCCGCGGCCGCGCGCCGCTCGACTTTGAGATGCTGCAAAAATTTTTCGCGCCATTGCGCGAAGTTGTCAAGCGCCAGCTGCTGGCTCATAAAAATCCTCCACCGTGCCTTCCAATTCGTGTTTGCACTTGGGACAGCGCACGTGCGCGCCTTTGGCTTGCGTGTAGCGCTCTTCGGTATAGGGCGCGCCGCATTGCGGGCATGGAATCTTTACCGGCTTGTTCCAGCTCACAAAATCGCACTCGGGATAACGATTGCAGCCGTAAAACGTGCGGCCGCGCTTCGATCTTCTTTCGACGACTTGGCCAATGCAATTTTCTTTCAAGCACGGCACGCCGATGGGAAACGGCTTGGCATTCTTGCACTCGGGATAGCCGCTGCACGCGATGAAGCGGCCGTAGCGCCCGATTTTCACCACCATCTCCTTGCCGCAATTCTCGCACACTTCGCCGGTCGCGACTTCCTGCACGTCGAGCGGTTTCGTGTGTTTGCAATCGGGATAGCCGCTGCACGCCATGAACCGTCCGTTGCGTCCCCAACGAATGATGAGCGGCTTGCCGCACCGCGGGCAAATTTCCTCGGTCGTTTCCTGCAAGGTCTCTTTAATCGCGTCTTTATTCTCTTCCGCCGCGGTGACGACTTTGTTGAACGGCCCATAGAACTCATTCACGACTTGCAGAAATTTTTTCTTCCCGCTCTCGATCTTATCCAGCTCGTCTTCCATGAACGCCGTGAATTTCACGTTGAAAATTTGCGGGAACTGTTGCGTCAAAATTTTATTCACGGTCTTGCCCAACTCGGTGGGCGGAAGCTGGCGGCCCTGCTTCTCGACGTATTTGCGCGCGGTGAGCGTGCTAATGATCATCGCATACGTGCTCGGTCGGCCGATGCCGAGCGCATCCAATTCTTTCACCAAGCTGCTCTCGCTGAAACGCGCCGCCGGTTTGGTGAAGTGTTGTGCGGGATGAATATCCAACAGGGTGAGCACCTCGCCGATTTCCAGAGCCGTGGGCATCGCGGCGTTGCTGCTTTTTTCCTCATCGTCTTCATCTTTGAAATCGTCGAACGCCTGCAAGAAGCCGCGAAAGAGCGTGACCGTGCCGGTGACGCGCAGCAAAAATTTGCCGGCCTCGATGTCGATCGAAGTTTGCTCCTGCACCGCGGCTTCCATTTGGCTCGCGACAAAACGCCGCCAAATCAATTCATACAACCGAAATTGCTCCGCGGTCAAATAACGCTTGACGGATTTGGGAGAATACTTCATCGAGGTGGGGCGAATGGCCTCGTGCGCATCTTGCGCGCCGGCTTTGACTTTATAGCGCCGCGGCGTTTTCGGCAAATACTCCATCCCGTAGTCATTCGCAATCAACTCGCGCACCGCGGTGAGCGCTTCCTCGGCCACGCGCACGGAATCGGTACGCATGTATGTAATCAAACCGACGCTGCCCGCCTCGCCCAATTCAATGCCTTCGTAAAGCTGTTGCGCGATCATCATGATGCGCTTCGCGGTAAAGCCCAAACGCTTCGCCGCCTCTTGTTGCATCGTGCTGGTGGTGAAGGGCGGATATGGTTGGCGATTGATCTTCTTCTTTTTGATATCCGCGACTTTGAAAGTTTGCTGCCTCAGCTCGCTCGCAATCGCCTGGCTCTCGCTCTCGGTGTGAATCTCGGGCTTGCCTTCGCCGATCTTCACCAAGCTCGCGAGAAACGGCGCGGTTTTCTTGCCTTTCAGCTCGGCATCGATGCTCCAATACTCTTCGGGAATAAAAGCATCGATCTCGGCCTCGCGCTCGCAAATCAATCGCAACGCCACGGACTGCACGCGGCCCGCGCTGAGGCCGCGATAGATCGTGCGCCACAATATCGGGCTGACTTGATAGCCCACGAGCCGATCGACCACGCGTCTGGCCTTTTGCGCATCCACGAGATTGACGTTGATCTTCATCGGATGCTCGAGCGCCTGCTTCACTGCGCTCTCCGTGATCTCGTTGAACATCACGCGAATGATGTTCTCGTTGTGATTGCCGATTTCTTCCGCGAGATGGCTGGCAATCGCCTCGCCTTCGCGGTCCGGATCGGTGGCGATATACACTTTATCGACGTTGCCCGCGGTCTTGCGCAGTTCGGTGAGGATTTTTCCCTTGCCGCGAATGGTGATGTACTCCGGCTCGAAACCGTCCTCTAACGCAACGCCGAGCCGTTGTTTGGGGAGATCCTTGACGTGCCCCACCGAGGATTTGACGGTAAAATCCTTGCCCAAAAATTTGCCGATGGTTTTGGTCTTTGCTACGGATTCAACGATGACTAATGCTTTGGCCATATTTTGAATACCAAGCTCTTTCGTTGTATTTCAAATTTAAAATTGAATTTTTTCAATTTTAAATTCTAAATGCTCTTGCTTACCATGTTGTTTAACGCGGAAAACCTCCGGCCGAGGCGAGTTAGAACCGGAGGAGTCGCAGTTTCCTCCACCCGTTTCCGTTTGGCCGAATGAGAGTGAAAAGGGTTGGAATAGGCCAGACAGGACGGGCGCGATCAACGAAGCATTCCCGAGCCTATCAGTGAATGACTTTGTTCTCGTCGAGAAAGAAAAACGGGTTCGTGCTCGCGGAGGCGCCGTCGGGGCTGAACAACACCGCGGCCACGAGCGCTTTGATCTCCGCTTCGCTCACGCGGTGCAGGCCGGACATCATCGCGCGCTCGATCACAAACTCGATTTGCACGTCGTTGAGCAGGCGCAGTTGCTTGAGTTGCAAAAGATAGCCGAACGCTTCGCGTGCAATCACCATGCGCTCGGCCTCGTGCAAAATTCTAAAAGAAGAAGCCAGCGTCACGCCCGTGTTGCGCATCAGCTCTTCCGTCTCGCCGTTGTAGCGCTCGAACAACCATGAGAACGCAAAACTGATTTCATGTTGCGTGTAGCCGCGTTGCAGGAGATCGCGGGAAATCACTTCCAGCTTATCCGGCTGAGATTGGTTGCCGCCCATCTCGGTCATGATATACGCCAAAATCTCCACGACCCGTTCGTTCATCTTGCAGTGTCTCCAGCATGCCTCGGTTGATTGAATTGGCGGAAATCTATTAAAAAAAATCCGAAATGCAAGAGGTTTATCCGCCGTGAGCAAATGTTAACAGCGTTCGTGTTCCCCGGGCGTTGACAATCGAAGGAAAAGTATGTATGTTCTCCGTCGTTGCTTCGCATGCAACGTTAAGTTCGCGCGATCGCGCCACAACTCCATCCTGTCATTCGCAGGAACCTTTTTACTCGCTTGGCGCAAAGCCCAATCGCGGGTTGATTCCAGTGCTTAAAAGTTTCTTGCAGAATGACATATTAAAAAAGCTATTATACTCATTAAAGGAGAACCGTAGCAATGAAGCTCAAGCTTACCCGAAGAATGATCGCACTCGTCGCGGCGGGCATGTGGATCACCAACGCCTGCGCGCAACACGAGCATCACGGGCAACAAGCCGCGGCCAAAGCGGAAATGATGATGACCAACAAAGCCGTGGCCGTGTTGACGCCCACCCAAGGCAACACCGCGAGCGGCGTGGTCACGTTCACAAAAGTCGAAGGCGGCGTGCGCGTCGTCGCGAATCTTTCGAATGTGCCCGCCGGCGAGCACGGTTTTCACATTCACGAGTTTGGCGATTGCAGCGCAGTCGATGGCATCTCTGCCGGCGGCCACTTCAATCCTACAAAGATGGAGCACGCCGGTCCTGCGGCAGAGAAACGCCACGTCGGCGATCTCGGCAACGTCACGGCAAATGCCGAGGGCAAAGTAACGCTCGATTACGTGGACCAGCACCTGGCCTTCATGGGCCCCAATGCCATCATCGGCCGCGGTTTGATTCTCCACGCGCAGCCCGATGATCTCAAAACACAACCTACCGGCGCAGCCGGCGCGCGCATCGCGTGCGGCGTGATCGGCGTGGCGAAAGAATAAAAGTTCGCTAGCTGCAATCACATAATTCTCTTCCCTCGAAATTAACTCTGTTTGACCAGATTCCATTTCGTGGGCAGCAATTCAGACGCGCCGCTGTAGCATTCGAACTCCCACGAAAATAGCTCTTCCATTTCGTGGGAGTTCCATTTTCGTGAAAGAATTTTTTAATGAAACGCGCATGACGACCCCCGAGCTTTATCTCAAACTTTCCCGCACCATCCTTGTGGCGGTGCTTCTCGGTTTGATTTACGTCACCGCCGTGCCCTTCGGGTTGATCGCGCCCAAGCGTTATCACGCGAAATGGGAACGCACGGAGCTGGCGCCGTTCTATCCCAACCCCGGCGCGCGTCTCACCGGCTCCGATACTTTTGCGAATATTTTGCTGTTCCTGCCGTTCGGTTTTTTTCTCCACGGCTGGCGCAAGCTCAAGCGCTCTCCTCAACCGATTGCTTTCAGCAAAACCCTGCTCTTGGCCGCGCTGTTCAGCGCGGGCATCGAAGTGCTGCAATTTTTTTTGAAGGATCGCTTCAGCTCGATCAACGACGTGATGTTTAACGTCGTGGGCGCCGCGCTGGGCGCGGTCGTCGCGCATTATTTCTACGTGCTCGCGCTTGAACGCGCCTTGCACTTCTGGCGCATGCTCGCCGCGCGCCCAGGGCTTTTGGTGCTCGCCGGCCTGGGCCTGTGTTACCTGTTGTGGATGTTGCTCCCGCTCAACTTCACGCTCGCCCCGCACAACATTATGCGCAAATGGGTGCAATGGCAATACTCGCTCGGGCATCTGCACTCTCTGCTCACCCAACCCTACACGCTCGACCTACGCGAATATTGGCTGCTCGCCGCCGTTGAAAATTTTCTCTATGGCTTCGTCCTCGGCGAAGTCTATGTCTTGTGCGTGCGTTGGTATTGGCCCGGCGCGCGACGCTTTTATTGGCTGGGCGCGAGCGTGCTCTTCGCCGGCCTCGTCGTGTTGTCGCTGCTGCAATTCTGCGTTATCGGCGGCAGCCCGGACGTGCTCACGCTGCTTGCCGCTTCGTTGGGATTGATCGCAGGCATGTTGTTGATGGCCATGCTCACGCAGCCTCGGCGCCTCGCGCCGCACTTGCCGCTCGGCTTCGGCTATTACACCGAAGCCGCGCTCGCGATTCCATACTTCCTCTTTTTCCTCCTGCTCGTGCTGCGCCCCGATTTGCCGGACTTTCGCGTCGAGCTTCCCGCGCTCGCGCGCAACGGCGTGCAGGTTTCCATGGCAAGCGATTTTGCGCAAAGGCTGTTGCACTCCTTGCAGCCCGAAATTTTGCGGCAAGGCGGATCGGCCTATTTGCGGCTCTTCGTCAAACTCCTGGCCGCGAGCATGTTCTTGATGTTTGTCTTGCGCCATCTTTTTCCTCAGTACGCGCGGCAAGCCCAATTGCACGAGCGCCTTTATTTCATCGGCGGCAGCGTGCTCTTTGGCGTGGCTGCTCAGGCTTTGCGTTTCTGGTTATGGGGCGCGAACGTGAGCTTGATTGCCGTCGCCGCGATCGCGCTCGGCGCGTTCCTCGCCGCGGAGCTGGCAAGCCGGTGGCGCAACGAAAATTTTTCGGGAATAAAACCCTCCGCGCGCGGTAGTATAGAGTGAAAATCTTTTTCGGGTTCATTCTCTTCATTCGAGGACGACATGAAAGCTCTTCTCGTTGCCGCCGTGCTCTTCACGAGCGCCGCTTATGGTCAGGGCATTATTGTCCGCCCGGACTTTCACCCCGCCGCGTTGGAATTGCGACTGCACAACGTGCGCGCCAATGTCCACGAACAAGTCGCGGTCGTTACGGTCGAGCATGAGTTTTACAATCCCGGCCCGACCACGGTTGAGGGCACTTTCCTTTTTCCTCTTCCCCCACAAGCACAAGTTTCGCGCTTTGCCATGCACGTTGACGGCAAAGAAATGGTCGGCGAATTATTGACCGCCGAAGAAGCGCGCCGTATTTATGAAAATATCGTGCGGCAGAATCTCGATCCGGCCTTGCTCGAAATGGCGGACTATCGCACGTTTCGCGCGCGCATCTTTCCCATTCCGCCGCACGCCACGCGCTTGCTCACGTTGCGTTATGACGCCACGCTGCCGCGCGAAGGCAACACCGTTACATTTCAATATCCCATGCAAGGCAGCCTTTCACAACGCAATGCCGGCGGCGGACCGAGACCGTGGCCGCAACCCGGCCCGATGCCGATGCCGCCGGAATCTTCGCAACGCCCCGAACCCATGCCCTCACGGCAGAGCACGATTCAAATCGAGCTGCGCGCGGAAACCGGCTTGCGCAACATTTACTCGCCCTCGCATCGCGTGGAGATGGAGCAAAGCAACGATCGCCGCGCCACGGTTTCGTTCGAAGCGAGCACCGCGTTGGAGGGCAAGGATTTTCTGCTCTACTATGCGCTCGATGCGAATGAGATCGGCGCAACGCTATTAACGCATCGCCCCGAAACCGGCAAGCCCGGCTACTTCATGCTCTTGCTCTCGCCACAGGTGGAATTTCAAGCGCAACAAATCGCCGCAAAAGATTTGGTGTTGGTGTTGGACACTTCCGGCAGCATGGCCGGAGAAAAAATAACGCAAGCCAAAGCCGCGTTGCGTTATTGCTTGCAGCGTTTGGGCGAGCGCGATCGCTTCGGCGTGGTCACATTCAGCTCCGAAGCCCGGCCGTTTCGCACTGCGCTTGCCGGCATCGCCGCGCGCGAAGATGCGCTCTGGCACGTTGATCGGCTCGAAGCCACGGGCGGAACCAACATCAACGAAGCCCTGCGCGCCGCGGCCGAGTTGCTGCGCGATTCAAAGCCGGAGCAGAGCATGATCATCTTTTTGACCGACGGCTTGCCCACCAACGGCGTCACGGACGAAGGCCAAATCCGCCGCAACTTCAAACAAACGCAACGCGGCGAGGTCAAGCTCTTTTCCTTCGGCGTCGGCTTCGACGTCAACACGCGCCTGCTCGACGGGCTGGCGAAAGAGAATCATGCGTTCGCGGATTACATTGCGCCGCAGGAAAACATCGAAGCGCGCGTCTCCACGTTCTATGAGAAAGTGCGCTATCCCGTGTTGAGCAATTTGGAATATGAATTTCGCGGCGCGGACGTGCGTTTGCTCTCGCCCAGCCGCTTGCCGGATTTATTCAAAGGCGGCCAAGTCATTCTCGCGGGCCGCTATCATACTGCCGGCCGCGCCACGCTGATTTTGCGCGGGCAAACGAGCGCACGGCGACAAGCGTTCCAATACGATTTCAATTTCCCGGAGCGCGAGCGTGAACGCGAATTTGTCGCGCGCCTTTGGGCCACGCGCCGCGTCGGCGATCTGCTCGAGGACCTTCGCCTGAACGGCGAAAACACAGAGTTGAAAGACGAAGTCATCGCGCTCGCGAAAGAGTTTGGCCTGGTTACGCCGTACACTTCTTATCTCGTGCAAGAAGAAGAGGGGCTCCGGCCTGTTTCGGTGGGGCATGCGCCTTCCTTTCGGTCGCTTAGAAAAACACAGGCCCCGGCCGAAAGTGTGCCTCAAAACGCGCCGACCATGATGCCCGATCTTTCCAGCATGTCGCAAACCTCCGGCGCGGGCGCGGTGGCGATGAGCAAATCCATTCGCGAAATGAAACAAGCCGAGATCGTTGCTGAAGCGCAATCAGCGCGGATCAAAACCATTCGCGACCGCGTGCTCACGCTTTCAACTGCCGGCGTGTGGAGCGACAGTGAATATCGAACAGACGCGGCAACGATCAAGCTCGCCTTCGCCTCCGAAGCATACTTCACGTTCTTGCGCGTGTATCCCGAGGCGCGCGACTTCTGTATATTAGGACAGAAAGTGATTTTCAAATTTCGCGGGCAATTCGTGGAGATCAACGAGGGCGGAGAGAAGCAGATGAGCGAGGAAAAGCTTCGCGCCGTATTCAAATAAGTCCCTCTCGTTCCACGCTCCGCGTGGGAGTGCAGCCCGGCGCTCCGCGCCCAGCAAATCTAGGACGTTTACTCTTCAAGGATGAGGTCTTGACCTCGCGTACAGCAGAATTTCAGTCTGCAAACAACCAGCAGGTACATTATGAAAAAGAACTTGCTCGCCGTCACAACGATCTTCTGTCTTGCGTTCGTCGCGCACGTGGCGTTAGCCCGGCAGGGCAAAGCCGAGATCAAATTCACCACCCTCATCCAACACAGCCAAAGCGCGCATGAACAAAAGAAGAATTACGCCATCCGCTCGCAAGCCGAATGGCAGAAGCTGTGGCAGCAGATGCAACCGGAAGCCTTTCTGCCCAAAAGCACGCGGGTGGATTCGCTCATGAGCAAAATTGATTTTAACCAGCAAATGATCATCGCCGTGTTTCAAGGGCAAAAACCTTCCGGCGGGTATGGCATCGTCATCAACAAGCTGCAACGCGACAACAAGCAGATCGAGGTCTTCATCGAAGAAAAATCGCCGGGCGCGGATTGCTTCACCACGCAAGCGCTCACGTATCCCTATCACGTGATCGTGACCGAGAAGAGCGCGCAGAAGGTGGTATTCACTTCGCGCCAAAGCACGTCGGCTTGCCGTTGAAACTTCTCGATACGTTCAGCCAGGGCTGGGCCGCGGCATGTGTTCGAGTCAAGCCCCCGGTCAAACCGTGGCTGAACATTAACGAGCAGTTTAATTCAGATAATTGATCTAGGGGGAGTGCGAGAGTGACGGCGGGAAAACACGGCGTTTAGGGATGAGCTTCCGAGGGCACAAGCGAAAGCACAAACTCCCAAACTTTCCGGGTTGCCTCCATGGCTTCTTCAAACTCTTCGCGGGAAGGATCGAGAAAATCACCGGGGTAACGAAATTCAGTGGCATAGGGTGTGAGCAATACCGCGGCGGCCTTTAAGCTTGAAAAGCCGGCTTCAAAAGGTAGCGCCAATTCCAACAAGATTCTGAGGTCGTGCGTTTTCTCAAACCGTTGGTCTCGATAAACGAGAAAACCTTTAATGGCCTTTTCGGCAGCTTGCTGGCAATGATAGATCGCGATATCGAGAAAAGGCTCATCTTCTCCCGAAAGCTTGCGTGCAGCGATCAAATCTCGTTGCGCCTTGAGCAGCCACGCTTTGACAAGATCACTTTTAGTTTCATCCATAGAGCACCCGTCCTCGATCTAAAATTTCACTGATCAAAGAAGTGTACACGCGACGATGACGCTCGACTTCTTCACGCGTATGCACAAGAATATCCATCGGAGCCTTCACTCCAAACATTGTTGAATGCGCGCGCGCGGCGCGTTTGGCGGGACGCTCCTCGCTTTCAGGAACGATCACCAAAAGATCGAGATCGCTATCCTCGTTCGGCTGGCCCCAGGCATGCGAGCCGAAAAGGATGATCTTGTCGGGCTCAAGCTCGGCCACCAAACGGCGCGTAATCTCTTGCAGCAAGCTTTCAGAGACGGTTTTCATCGCGCCCAACATAACAAAATACCGTTTGACTTGCAAATGGTTGTTGGTAACAATTGCCTGCAAGCGCCGCACGAGCGCGAATCAATACCTCACCACAAACCGCTGCGCGCGCGGCGGGTTCACACTCAACACATAAAGCCGGCCTTCCGGATCGAACCTGAGCGCTGTGGGCGCAGCTTCCATTGCACTCATCAAAAGCAGTTTGCCCTTTTTTGAATAAACTCGAATGCGCTGCCTGCCCGCTTCCGCGACGTAAACATTTTCAAAACGATCCAACGCGATTCCCCGCGGCTGCGGCAAATCTTCTTTCCTTCCCCACTGCGCTAAAACTTCCATCTCCGCGCTCACGTGCCAAACGCGCGAGGCGGCGGCGTCGGTAAAATACGCCGAGCCGTCGCGCGCCACTGCGATGCCGGTCGGCGTTTGCAAAGAATCTGCGCGGTCTGTGCCATAAAACATGCCGCTCACGGCGCCGAAAGCTTGCACACGGCGATTGCCCTGCTCAGTCATCCACAGCGTTGAATCCGGCGCAAGCGCGAGCCCCATCGGCCGCAGCATCAGGCCTTGCGCTTTTCCTTCATCGCCAAAACGGCTTAACAAATCGCCCTCAAGATTAAAACGCAAGAGCGAATTGCCGGCAATATCCGCGACAAAAAACTCTCGCGTTGAAAGCGCGGCGAGCGCCGTGGGATGGCGCAAAGACGAGTGTTCGATGCGCGCCGACTCTTCGCCGTTTTCATTCAACACAAAAATACAACGCAGCGTTGAATCTGAAACAAGCAATTTGTTATCCGGAAGAATTTCCAAATCACATGGACCGAGCAGGCTTTGCGGCGATTGCCAGGTGGAGTCGAGTTGGAGGGAAGTTGGTGAAGGGGATTGCGCGCAACTCAAAAGGAAGAGTTGTGCGAGAAGAATGAACGAGAGCTTTGCTTGCACGGAAAAGAGTCCTTCTTGTTGATCGCACATTCCTGTTGCGCGTGAATTAGAGCGCCCCTCAACAATGTCATTCTGAATCGTAACCGTTCAACTATGGCTTGGCCATAGTTTTAAATGGATGTCGCTTTAGTACTCTTGGAGAGTAAGGCTACGGCTAAGCCGTAGCAGCGCCAATTTGAAAAGCCAAATACAAGCCACGGCCTAGCCGTGGCTGAACAGTTAAAAAGAACCTTTTACGCGCCGGCAGCAACTTTCGTTTTGCGAATCGCACCGAGCGCGAGGGAAGGTTCTTACAGAATGACATTTCGAGGGGCGAGCCTTTCAACCAAAGATAAAATGCTGCGAAGCGCTTATGCCGCGGCTTGCGTGAAGAGATCGACGAAGCCTTTGTAGCTCTTCGCGACCATGGCCACGGCGTCGGCGCGGCTGTGCTTCTTTTCCCGAAAGCCGGCGAGCGCATCCCAGAAGATCGTGCGACCCACGGCAAAGCCGATCACGCCGTCAACCTTCGCGCCTTCTTTGAGCCAGTGGCGCACCTTCTCGTCGTTCTCGCCGCGGCCTAACACGATCATGCCGACGTTGCCGCGGCCGTTGCTGCGCGCTTGCGCGACAATGGCTTTGTAATCGCTCGCGTTTTCCAAGCCTTCAAGCTTCCACACGTCGGCTTCGATGCCCGCGGCTTGCAATTCGGCAATGGCTTTTTCCATCAAGCCCGGACGCACTTGCGTATCATACTTCTTTTTATCGCCGCCCGCTTTTTCCAACTGCGCGGGCAACGCGGGCACGAGCAGCTCGAACATGAATTTGCGCTTGTGCGCATGGCAATAGTCGCTCAACTTCGCCAGGCGCGCGGCTTGGCGGCTATTCAGTTCTTTGTCGTCATCAGTGTTGTAACGCACGAGCACTTTCACAAACGTGGGATTGAACTTTTCAATGTGCTCGCCGAACTTGTCGCCATAGTCAAAATCAAATTCGTCCTGGCCGCTCTTCTCCGCGGGCATGGCGACTTTGATGCCGCTCTTGAGCGCATCCGTGGCGCACGCCGCGCCGAATTGTTCATCAACCAAAATCGCGGCTTTGTCTTGAGGCACGCCCTGGGCGAGCGCCGCGCGAAAACCCTCATACACGATCATTTTATACGAAGCGATTTCTTGCGTCTCGGCCTCGTTCGGATCGCGGCCTTTGATGCCGAACATTTTCGCTTGAAACGAGCCGCGATGATCGAACGGCATCACGAACAGCTTGTCATTGTAGCCTAGATTTTTGGGAAGCATAGCGTACTCCTCGATGCGGTGAGATGAAAAACTCATTTGATTTATTGGCCAACTCACCGTCTTGTGGTTGGCCCATATCCTGACGCAGCACGATCATCGCACGTCCCCGGTCGAAGCTTGGGCGCAAGAACGCCGTCGCACGCTCGAACTCGCCACCGGCGGGAAAATCGGCGATAAAGATTTGACCGATGATCGTCTCGCGGATTTTCTCTTCGTTGCCGAGAGCACATTGAGCAGCCGCAGCAAAGAGCTTGGCGTAGGAGCGTTCCCATTCTTGCCAGTTCATCGTGTGAGCCAGCCGCAACCAACGATTGTTGCGATCCAACTTGCCGCCGAAGGGCAGAGACGCATCAAGCAGATCAAGCAGATTGGGGTCGGGTTCTTCGCAGATGTACATGAGCGCCTCGCCGGGTGAGGTCGAAGTGCAGGGATTTTGAGGAGTTTTGTGAAAAAAGCCTGCACTTGGACGACACAAGATACTCATGAAATCCGCCGTTTTAAAGCACTCTTTGCAGTTTTTGAGTTTTTCCGGAGACTCGACTTCCCGCAGCGCAAGGAAGATTTTCGCAACCAGCGCGTCGTCATCGTTGGCGGCGGCGATTCCGCGGCGACTCGGTGCTGAATTTGGCGGGCGTAGCCCAGCAGATCACGTTGGTGCACCGCTCGAATGATTTTGCCGCGCATCCTGCCAGCGTTCGCGAGATTATGCAGCTCGCCGGCCATGGCCGGGTGAAACTTTACACCTCGACGGTCATTGCTGAATTGCACGGCAATGAACGGCTCGAGGCCGTGACCCTTCGCGATTGGCGCCAGAATCTGTATCGGCTTGACGCCGACGTTCTCTTGCCCATGATCGGTTTCAAAATCAATCTCGGACCGCTGGCCAAGTGGGGCCTTGAATTGAAAGGCAAAACTATTCAGGGCAAAACCATTAACCGCTTCTTTAATCGTCTTGCCCATAATCATCTATATACCTCTCTCAAAGCAATTCATTGGATCAATTTCAAATATCTTGCATTGAGCTATTGTTGGCCGAAAGTTAGAAAAAAATTCTAAACAAAATCAGTTTAAAAATTTCATTTTGTGAGCGATCATTTTTTGTCCACAAGTCTTTGCTTTTTTTTGCAGCGCTTCCACTTTAAGGCCTTTTGCCTTTCTTAAAAAATTAGTGCCATTGGTCACCATGCCGCTCATCGAAGCGTTGCACGGCCGTCGCGCGCGGCGTTTCGCGTTGGGCGCGGAAATTCCGGACAGACCGCTGAAATTTAAATCGCGGCATGCACCGCTGCCGCTTGGTGAGCTGGAGCAGATGATGGTGCTCACCGCGGCTGCGGGCAATACGGGCTGGTTCTATCTTCCTCCTTACAAACAATAAAAATTATTCGCGAACATTCCAAACTACGCGAGCGCTGCGGCGCGGCCGCACGTTCCCTTCGGCAGCCGGCTTTCATACCACGGAGTTTTTCTACACCGATGACAACGGCGCCTATTTTCTTTCGACGCGCGACGCGCACAATGTGATCAAGACGGACGAGAATGGCGCAACCGATCTCAATGCTTATTTGCAAGCGCATCGTGCGCCCATTCGCAAGCTGTCGGACAAACGCCTGCACATCCCGCCCAAGCTCGCGCACCTCGAGATGCACAATCCCTGGTGCGTGAATGTGCCGGGCAGCACGCTCACCATTCCGGTTGCGGATCTCGCGCGGCATAATATCGTCGTGCTCTGCTATCTCGTGCAGAACGGCGCATGCATCTTCGATGACGTGAATAAGAATCCAATTCCCGGCATCGAGAAATTCAGTTCGTTGGTTGATGTGAAGAATCCTTATCCGTTCACTTACAAAGAGTGCGTGACTACGATGGCGCAATACGTGTTCGACCGCTAGCGCGAAGAGCAATTTCGTTTTCAAAACGTGCAGGTAATAATTCGCCGGCAAAGTATGCGTCCTTTCCCGCCTTCTTGCGTCTCCTTATTTGAAAACCAAAAAGTGAGTTTCACGAATTGCTAAGGAGACCGCGCATGCCAAGCCCAACACAAAGCGCCGCGAAGGGACAACACGCCGTTCGTCGCAAACTCGAAATCGACTTTCTCTTTCTCGATCTGAACACCTGCGCCCGGTGCGTCGGGACCGATGAAAATCTCACGCAAGCTCTCAACGCCGTCGAGGAGGTCTTGCAATTCACCGGCGTTGAAGTCAACGTGAACAAAATCCTGATCGACTCCACGGAAAAGGCGCGGGCACATCGCTTCGTTACTTCGCCGACGATTCGTGTAAACGGTCATGACCTTGCGCTGGAAACCGAGGAGAGCAAGTGCGACTCCTGCACGGATTTGTGCGGCTGCGCTGAAGGCACGAATTGTCGAGTATGGACGTATCGTGGCCAGAAATATACAGAAGCGCCGGTTGCGATGGTCGTTGAAGCGATTCTTCAAGAAGTTTACCGTCCGCCGCAGCCGCTCCCATTGCAGGCGGTATTTTACGATGGGGCGCCGGAGAACCTCGAACGCTTCTTTACCGGCGTCTCGGCAAAGGCAGTTTCGAGCTGCTGCTCAACGGAGAAGCAGCAAACGTGTTGCGAACCGTCAGAAAAAAGTGCATGCTGTGGCGAAAACGCCGGACAAAGTTGTGGATGCCAATGACAAAGGTTAAGCCATGCGACGCGCAGCAATAACAAAGACCGAAAAGAACTGGAGCGAATATCGCACGCTGCTGCACCACTTCATTCGAAAACGGATAAACGATTCGCAGGCTGCGGAAGACTTGGTGCAGGAAGTTTTGACCAAAGCCTTGCAGCGTATCGATCAGCTTCAGGATCAAACGAAGCTGCTGCCCTGGCTTTATCAGCTTACGAGAAACGCTATTGTGGATTTTTATCGCAAGCACGAACCGGCCAAGGAGAGCGATGCCGTTCTCGCTAATCATGCGTTGGAAAACGACAAAAGCGCCGAGCACGAGCTGGCCTGTTGTATCATGCCGTTCCTCGAGCAACTGCCCGCGGTTTATCAGCAAGCGCTCATGCTCTCCGAGATCGAAGGATTGACGCAAAGCCAGGTTGCCGTGCAGCAGGGCATCTCGCTTTCCGGCGCGAAATCGCGGGTGCAACGCGGACGGCAAATGTTAAAAGAAAAATTCCTGCAATGCTGCCGGATCGAGCGCGATCGGCGCGGCGGCGTTGCGGCTTTTGAGCCAGAAACCAGCTGCGAAAACTGTTAAACCCCCATCGCGAGCATTCGCCGCCGCGTGGAATGCTCATCGATCCTCTTCACACTTGGAACACGCGCGCAAAGGCTGTGGGAGCTTTTCTTTTTACGGAAAAATTTTCCTCAGCGACGGCGGTAAGGTGGGATTCATTCTCGAAGCGCCGACGTGGCGCGCCAATCCTGATTGGTTTATGAAACTGGGCTATGCCGATGATGCCGTGGTCGAGATCAATCGCCAATCCCTCGCGTTATTGCAAGATATTCGCAGCGCGTTCGAAAACGACAACACGCCGATGGTGATCAGCGGCTGCGTCGGTCCGGGCGGCGATAAGCCAAAAGTCTACGCTGGCCTATACTGCGTAAGGGTTATTTTGTAACTCCCCCTCGCTTGTCATTCTGAAAGAACCTTTTTCAGCACTGGTAAAACCTCCACTAGGAGAATCTTCCCAGCGCATAAAAAGGTTCCTCTGAATGACAATTCTGTGGTGGTGTTACAAACCAACCCGCGACGAGTATATAAGCCGAGCTAATGCGCTAGCGATGCTTGTATAAGTATGATCGGCCCTCTCCAAGTTTAGAAGCCGGCAATGATCCGCACAACGATTTCCCACTACACGATTTTAGAGCCATTGGGCCAGGGCGGCATGGGCGTCGTTTACAAAGCGGAAGCCGCCAAGCTGCAATGCCTGGTGGCGCGGAGGGTAAAATGAGCACCCTCAAACTTTTTGAATCAAAGAAGCCGGTTGGCTCTTTCGAGAAGGCCGTGTTGAATTTTTTGCAGCAGCGCCAATGGCCGGGCAATGTTCGCGAGCTGGAAAATTTTGCCGCGCTTGGTGACGTTGGCAGCGCCGGAGGCCGCGGCCTTAACTGCAAAAATAATCCCTGCTGAATTCCGATCCGAGCTGCAAAACGCCGTCGCCTTTGAAGATGAGGTCTCGCGCAAATCCTTAAACACCCCATCAACTTGCCCATCGGCCCGCATCGTTCAATTCGAATAACCCTCGGTTTTTCATCTACATGTTTCTCGCGGCGTCCGAGCATGTGGCGCTGGCATTTGCTTTGGCCTATGCTGGGCAACGCAGACAATGGTCTGCAAAGAAAATCCGTCAAACAAGTTTTTCGAGCTTTGAACCAAAGGAGAGAATTATGAACAAATCTATCGCGGTGCTCGTCATCGCCGGCCTCGCGGCTTCATTCACGGGTTTTCAGAATCGCCTTGCAATCGCAAAGCCCGCTGGAGCAGCGGATAAAAAGGCCGCCGCATGTTTTTGATCGTGCAGCCGAATGGCGAGTATCGCTTGGGCGCGGGCAAAGAAATCGGCAGTGCGGATTACTTTTTCTATCAAGAAGGCGCCGTCGCGATTCATGGCTCGCAAATCGTGCTCACTCCGCAGATTTGCAACAACGCAATACCATTGCTTCCACCAATACTATGATGACTGCATGGGCCGGCTCGTGGGGCGTCGGCTTCATCGCGAACCTCACGCCGGATACGAGCACCGGTATTGGCGAATGGACGGAAGAGACTTTCATTCGCACGCTGCGCACCGGCAAACATCACGGGCAACCGAACGGCCGCATGATTCTGCCGCCGATGCCGTAGTTCAACTATAAAGAGATGACGGAGAGCGATCTCAGAGCAGTGTGGGCATATTTGCGCAGCCTGCCGCCGGTAAAAAATCAAGTGCCGTTTCCGGCGCCGCCGAGTTCGTAACCATAAAAAATTCCGCGAGAATAATCGTGGGTGTGCTAAACTTGAGGAGTTTCGGTGCGGCGTTCGCGTTCTGCATAATTTTCAAAATGGAGCAAGCGCACGAGCGCATCGAAAGAGGCGATACGGTTGCGGAGGGTATGATTGCCGCGTTGTTTGAGGTAGCTAGTAAACATCAAAACAAAGAAGCAGAAGAAGAACAGCGCCGCCCACAAAAATACCGGCAGCGCCGTTGCCGCCGAAAAATCCTGGAACAGGGCCTTGCTGGAATTGAAGACGACGGTAAAGCAATAAATGCTGCCGGCCAAAGCCAGCGCTTGAATGAACCAGCGGAGATTGAGTTTGATCATAAAGTTTTCGGGGAAGTCGGACTTGCGCACGAGTTGCCTTGCAGGTTTCAAGATGGTTTGCGCGCAAGTCCGACTTCGCTTCAGTTCAGTTAGTGTCCTCTGGCTTCCAAATACTTCTCCACGTCCATCGCCGCTTGGCAGCCCATGCCCGCGGCGGTGACGGCCTGGCGATAGTAATGATCCACCACGTCGCCCGCCGCGAACACGCCTTTCACGCTCGTCATCGTGTGGTGTTTGAGTTTGATGTAACCCACCTCGTCTATTTCAATTTGCCCGCCTAAAAATTCCGTGTTGGGTTGATGGCCGATCGCTACGAACACCCCACTGATCGGCATCTCAGTCGTTGCGCCGGTTTTGAGATTTTGCAGCGTCACGCCGGTCACCGTGTTCTGATGCACGTCGTGAATGTCGGTAATCGTCGTGTCCCACATGAATTTGATTTTGGGGTTTTTGAATGCGCGCTCTTGCATGATCTTCGAAGCGCGCAGCTTGTCGCGACGATGCACGAGATAGACTTGGCTCGCGAACTTGGTGATGAAATTCGAATCTTCCATCGCCGTGTCGCCGCCGCCGGCGACGATGACTTCTTGATTGCGGAAGAACGCACCGTCGCACGTCGCGCACGTGGAAACGCCGCGGCCGATGAGCTTGCGCTCCGATTCAATGCCGAGCAGCTTCGCCGAAGCGCCGGAGGAGATGATCACGGTTTGCGAAAGATACTTTTGCGCGCCGACGAAAATTTCAAAAGGCCGTTTGTTGAAATCCACGCGCGTGACGGCATCGTGAATAAGCTCCGCGCCGAAATGCTCGCATTGCTGGCGCATGTTGTCCATCAACTCCGGGCCCATCACGCCTTCGGGAAAGCCGGGATAGTTTTCCACGAGCGTCGTGAGCGTGAGCTGCCCGCCCGGTTCGGGCCCGGCAAACACGAGCGGCTTCAAATTCGCGCGCGCGGAGTAGATGGCGGCGGTGTAGCCCGAGGGGCCGGTTCCAATAATGATCACATCGCGAACGTCATTCATCGTAGACATAACCTTCCTGCATCGTCGTAAGTTCTCGTTCTAATTTTTAAGTTCCAATTCGTCAAAGGTTTTTTCGGCTTCGGAGAGATTTCCGGCGAGCTTCAGCTTTTCCGTCAAAACCCGCAACTTGTTGAGATCATCGAATTGATACAGCCGTTCGTTGAGTGATTGGCCGGTTGCGCCAAACTTGAGATCGATCACGGTCGCCAGAGCCTGATGAATAGTGGGTAGGCTTTTTTTGATTCCCATGCGTTCAGCGGTTGTAATGTATTCCATGTGCTCTGCCTCCTTCGTTTCTTCGATTTCGGTAAAAAGTTGTTCGTTGAGGTCTTGTGGCAATTGCATGAGCCAATCTATAAACTTATAAAGTGCTGCGATGGCCTCTCGTGACAAGCCACCACGATAAAGCTCAAGCAAGAAATGCTTTTTCTAAGTAGGGGCTACTGAAAAACTATTTGTTCTTGTATGAAATCTGGTGACGGAGTGATTTTATGTTCTGGGTGCGATCTTGAAGTTTATGCTTTCATGCTCGCGAGCATGAGGTTGCGGCTCAGAAG
>Ga0247727_10004578_pt1 | contig 29155 bp, 24 predicted proteins | sample WisWelCaveWW1625_FD_202498 | JGI IMG/M metagenome (GOLD analysis project Ga0247727, IMG submission 202498) | Biofilm microbial communities from Wishing Well Cave, Virginia, United States - WW16-25 | ecosystem: Environmental > Aquatic > Deep subsurface > Groundwater > Cave microbial mat | place...
CTTCTGTGAACGAGAAGAGGCCTTGGTGGCCCCAGAAGAGGATTTTCGGGGTGCCCCAAAGGAGGAGTCCCATGAGCAGGGAGCTACCGAGTAGCGAGAGGATGAAGGAGAAAAACTCTGGTTCGTAGATGCGGTAGATCTTGCCGCGCAGGCAGTGGAAGTAGAAGGTGAAGTTAAGGCTGCCTAAAATCATGAAGAGGATCACGATCCACTCTGTAGTGAGGCTGTCGAAGGCTGCCAGGCCGGTATTGTGCGTGGTAAAGCCCCCTGTGGAGATAGTGGAGAAAGAGAGGTTGACTGCATCGAAAAGAGAAATAGAGGGGTTGGTGAGCAATAGAAGGGTAATTTGCAGCACGGTAAGGCCTAAATAGATTCTCCAGAGGAGGCTGGCGGTCTCTTTGATGCGTGGGGTCATGGCTTCTTTGGTGGGGCCGGCCACTTCTGCTTCAAAGAGGAAACGGCCACCCATGGAGAGGGCTGGGAGGATGGTGATGAACAGGACGACGATCCCCATGCCGCCGATCCACTGCAGAAAACTGCGCCAGAGCAGGAGCGATTTCCCCACGGCCTCGACGCCGGTGAGATAAGGTTGACCCGTCCCAGGATCTATCACAGGGGCGATCGTGCCGTAGAATCGGTAGCGTGTCTCGGGGTCTGTTTTACTGGCGAGGTTGAAGGGGATCTCTAGGCCGCTGACAGAGTCGTAGGCTTTGGGATGAAAGATCGTGGAGCCGGTGGTGGTTAAGCCAGACATCGCCTCAAAGTATGCGTCGACGGGGTTGTGGAGTGTTTTGCTGAAGTAAAATGGAAGAGCTGAAATGGCGGGCGTAATGATCCAAACGAGCGCCACGATCAAGATCCCTTCACGTCTATGAAAAGTTCCAGATGCGCGTTTGCCGAAAGCGAGAAAAAAGGTGGCCAATGCAAAACAAACCCCCACAGTCTTTGCAAAGGCGATAGTACCGTGGGATTGGGGATGGGCCATGGAGAAGTACTCGTAAAAGATCGATATGGAAAGCGGTAGGCACAAAAGGAGCGTGAAGATCGCGAGGTAGCGTCCCAGGAAGCGGCTGATTTCGCGGTAAAGCATATCCTGTCCTCATCTTAAAAGATTTTTTGCAGCTCTGGGATATGTTTGGGATGGGTGAGGATGATCACCGTGTCGCCGGGAGCTAGAATGTTCGAACCGCGTGCGATCATGATACGGCCGCGGTTTTCGATCAGCGCGATGAGGAAGTCATCGGGGAGATATCCGCTGAGCTCTGCGATGGGGATGCCGACGAGTTCTGAGCTTTCAGAGACTTTGACTTCGAGGATTTTTGCTTGGTTGTTGTACAGAGAAGCCACAGAGAGGATCGACTCCTCTTGCAAAATAGCGTGGATGCGATTGGAGACGCTGACGCGCTCTGAGAGGGTGTAGTAAATGCCGAGACGCCGGAGCAGTGGAGCGTAATTCTCTTCTGAAAGCAGTGCGATCACCTCTTCACAACCCGCTTGCTTGGCAATCGAAGCGGAGAGGATATTATTTTCATCTGAGGAAAAGCAAGCGACAAACACGTCGGAGAGTGGGATTTTTTCCGCGACGAGGAAGTTGAGGTCTGTGGGGTCTTGATTGAAGATGGTGGTGCGGGGTAGACGCTTTGCTAGCGCGTGGCAGAGTGTGGCATCTGGTTCGATCAGGCGCACTTGGATCCCCTCCTCTTCAAGGATTTGGCATACTTGTAGAGCAACTGGTGTACCGCCGGCGATGACTGCGGAGCGCACCTGCTTGTGAGGAATGCCGAAGAGGGCACCCTGTTGCAACATCACTTTCTTCTCGCCGATGAGCGTTACTTCATCGCCAGGGAGTAGAATGTCATATCCGCGTGGAAAGATGAGACGTGCTTTGCTAAGATCTTCTCCTGGAGCAGGTTTGCGGTGGATTAAGCCGATGAGCAGGTTTTCCGGCAGGTTCAGCTCAGAAAGTGGGCAATGTGTGCGCGTGCACTTTTCGTTGATCATAATCGAGCGCATTTGCACCGCACCGTGTGCGAAATTGAGGATAGTGCTACAGCCTGGATTCATGATGCTTTTGAAAAGATCGTGCGCCAGAATCATCTCAGTGCCGATGAAATGGTCGACAAAAAAGAGGCGGGCAAAGTCGAGGCGGGAGCGATTGAGGAACGAGGGATGGTGCACTCTAGCAACTGTTTTGGGAAATCCTAAGTTTTTGGCCATCGCGCACGCGACGAGATTGGTCTCATCTTGACTGCTTAGTGCGATGAAGAGATCGGGACTCAACTCAAGTAGACTCTCTAAAAGTTGCCAATCAGTCCCAGAGCCTAATTTTTTCCCGACATCGGCGATCCGGCCAACCCTTTCTAACGCTTGGGGATCGCGGTCGATCACAATCACGTTGTGCTCTTCGTCCGCGAGAGTCTTTGCTAAGTAAGAACCAATCTCGCCTGCGCCTAAAATAACAATATTCATGACTGCATCAACACTCGTTTGTGTCAGAGCATAGGAGAAAACGGTCTTTCGGTAAATTCCATAAAAAGAGGTAAGACATTTTTTAATCCACGATGAGACTATCTCACTATTTTAAAACGTTGATTTTTGAGGGATTTTTTTACAGATTTCAGAGTCGCTTCGCAGGACATACTTGAATGAACCTATCCAAGTAAAGATTTTCGAGGAGGTTTGAGGTGATTTTGAGCAGATTTTTGCAGCGACAGGGCGAAGGGAATATCTGGAAGAGCATCTTTCCGAGGCCTGAGCTGTCAAAAAGATGCCAAAAGCACTCAAAGATCCCGAAATTAGATTTAGTTGGATAGGTTCATAGACTTCTTTCGAAACAAAAAAACTGAAGTACGCTCAATGAGCACAACAACGGATGATATCAACGCAAAGACGCCAAGTCGCGAAGACGCGGAGAAAATTGAAAATGTATTGGCAGCAATTTGCAAAAATCTTGGCGTCTTCGCGACTTGGCGTCTTTGCGTTAAACCTTCGTAACTGCTGGGTTTCGAAAGAAGTCCAATGTCGGAACGATGACATGGCTGAAGAGGGGGCGGAGAAAGATCGAGGGCCCGGTTTGTGGGTAGCCTCTAAACGCTCCAATGCTCAGCCGCAATGCCATTGCTGAAAGGCAGCTTGTCTGGACGGAGGTTGAGAACAGCGGCTCTTTTCACGGGATGTTCTTGTTTGAATTGAACAAGACCTCGCGACATATCGGGCTGGGGGGTTGAGGAGAATTTGATCTCATAGGCATCAAAATGATCGCCATGGTCGATTAAAAGATCGACTTCTTGACCTGCGCTCGTGCGATAAAAATAACACGGAGCCCTCTCCCCTTTTTCGGCATAGCGCTTCACATGCTCCATCACCACCATATTTTCAAAAATATGCCCTCCAAAAGGAGAATGAATAAGCTGCTCCACATGATCGATACGCAGCAAATAACAGAGCAGTCCTGTGTCGACGAAAAAGATTTTAGGTGTTTTAACGACCCGCTTAGTCAAGTTGACGGCATAGGGCTCAAGCAGATAAACAATCGAGGTTGCTTGCAATAGCATGAGCCAGTCTTTTGCTGTTGTCTGGGAAACGCCACACTCCTTGCCGATCTCATTTAAGTTGAGCAATTGCCCTGCACGTGCGGCAGCTAAGACTAGAAATCGCTGAAACTGGCCTAGGTCATGGATATTTCTCATGGCCCTGAGATCGCGTTCTAAATAGGTAGAGAGATAAGCGCTATGCCAAAACTTTGGGTTTAGCTCAGGCTGTACCTGAAATTCCGGATAGAAACCCTTCAATATTTGTGCCACCATCTGCATCTCATCGCAGCAGTCCACTTCAGGGATTTCTTTCCAGCTCAAAGGATAAAGCTGGAAAATCGCGATCCTCCCTGCCAGCGATTCTGAAACACCTTTCATGAGCGGGAAGATTTGAGACCCTGTGAGCACGTACTGGCCATAGGTTCTTCTATGAGTATCCACTCTCATTTTGATGTGAGTCAATAGAGATGGGACGTATTGAATCTCATCGATGATTAAAGGGGGCTCATACGTCTTAAGAAAAAGGGTGGGATCCGACTCTGCTAGGTTGCGAATCAAAATATCATCGAACGTGACGTAATTATACCCTTTCAGGGTATGCTGCAAAAGGGTTGACTTTCCCGCTTGACGAGGCCCCGTGATCAAAACAACAGGGAAGTGCTTCAATGCCTCTCGCAAGGGCTTTTCTAACTGACGATGAAGATACATAGCCTCATTTTATCCCGTGCTCCATGCAATTTCAAGATTTTATCTTGAAATTGCATGGATAGCTCCTAAGTTGTTTAAAGAGAATGGGTTAAGCAGGCTCGAGTAGGTTGCGAAAGTAGTCGATTGTGTGGGTGAGGCCCTCGCGCAACTCGATTGTAGGGCGCCAATCTAGCTGCTCAAAGGCTAGGCGAATATCGGGACGGCGCTGCTTTGGGTCGTCGCTGGGCAGGGGTTTGAAGGCCAGGATCGAGGAGGAATCTGTGAGTTCGAGCACAAGCAGGGCGAGCTCGCGCATGGTGAACTCGTGCGGGTTGCCGAGATTGATGGGGCCGGTGATCGCGGCATCTGATTGCATGAGGCGGATGAGACCATTGATCAGATCATCGACGTAGCAAAAAGAGCGTGTCTGCAACCCCTCACCATAGATGGTGATCGGTTCACCGCGCAGCGCTTGCACGATGAAATTGGACACCACGCGGCCATCACTCGGGTGCATGCGTGGACCATAGGTGTTGAAAATGCGCGCGACTTTGATAGGAATGCCGTACTGGCGATGGTAGTCGAAGAAGAGCGTCTCAGCGCAGCGTTTGCCTTCATCATAGCAGGAGCGCAGGCCGATGGGGTTGACATGCCCCCAATAACTCTCAGGCTGAGGATGCACTTCGGGGTCTCCATACACCTCGCTTGTAGAGGCTTGCAAAATGCGTGCTTGGCAGCTGCGCGCTAGATCGAGCATGTTGAGTGCGCCATGGACGTTGGAACGCACTGTACGCACCGGATCTGACTGGTAATGGATCGGCGAAGCGGGACAAGCTAGGTTGAAGATCCAATCGACAGATAAAGAGATGGGAGTGCATACGTCGTGCTCGATGAAATGGAAATCGGGATGGGACGCGAACGTAGCGAGATTCGCGCGCGAACCTGTGCAGAAGTTGTCGAGGCAGGTCACTGCGTGTCCCTCTCTGAGCAAACGCTCGGCGAGATGGGAACCTAAAAAACCTGCGCCGCCAGTGATCAGAATTTTCTTTTTAATCATCTTTCAACTCACGGGCTCAAAGCAGACAAAAGCAACGTCGCTAAGCGGCTGGCTTTCCTTCCAGGCGAGGTAAGCAGCAAGCTCTTCTTTTGTTTCATCTTGCACTGAAACGAGCAGAGCATCGGCCAATTGACTCAAAGCCATGCCCTCCATGCGATTGGGGAGCGCACTGCTGTAGAGCAGAACTAAATCGTAACGTCCTTTCAGGTCTTTAAGAAAAGCTTGAAACTTAGGGCCGAGCAGCATTTCAGAAGCCAGGCGCGCTGTACCACCGCTGGGAAGGTAATCGAAGTGGGGCAGCGAGCGGATGACGCTTTGCGGAGTCAGATCGGTTTGCAAATAGTCCCACAAGCCAGGCTTCTCCTGGGGTTGCACGATAGCGTCGAAAACGGAGCGAATCAGCAAAACCTTACGCCCTTGCATCGAGAGCAACTCGGCGATCGCTCTGGAGTAATCGGAGTTTTTTCCGCCCAAAATGACTGCACAGGCGTGTTTGGGAAGGGTGGAGAGAAATTGAGCGGTAGCGCGCAGGGTTTCTAGATCTCCGTCAATGAGGGAACTGCATGGCACTTCGCAAAAGGGTGTCAGGCGCCCAAGGGTGGGAAAACCGGCAGCTTTGAGATGATCGTGCGTGACGGGCAAGCCTTGGAAAAGCGCGCGGCATAAATGTCCAAAGTAAAAACCTAAGACCCCTATGCATCCCATGATGAGGGATAGAATGAAATAGCGCGATGTGCGGGGAGCGAGAGGCGCGATCGAGAGATCAAGGGGTTTGGAAGCCACGTGGTAGAGGTGTTGATTCAAGTTTTTGGACTCAGCTAACTGGGCCATCCCTTCCAGGATGCGCACTCCGAGATCTTTCTTCAGTTGTAGCAGACTCTCACGCCGCCATTTTTCTGGCAGCGGAATCATCTTAAGACCGAGATCTTTGAGTTTGTCTTGCAAGAGTTTTTTCTCTGTGCTGAGCATGTTGATCAAGCAATGTCGCAGCGAAGTGATTTTATCATCGAGCAACTTGAGTTTGAGTTTTGAGAGCTCAACTGAGTAGACCAGATGTTGGTGCAAGAAGCTCTTTTGTATATCGAGTTCTTCGCGCAATCTTTGCTGTTCTCGAATCGTGCGATTGTCGGGATCTTGGAGTTTCAGCGCAATGTGACTGGCTTTTTGCACAAGCTCACCAGTGACGCTATCCGTGAGGATCGTAGGGATCGAGCTCATTTCAAAGGCTGGGTCAAACAGCGTCTCTTGTAGATAGAGCACCTGCTGCACTTGCGCGCCAATCGCATCGCGATCGCGCGTATAGCCCAGATAAAGGTTCTGAGCAGTTGACAAGGTCAACCCATCAAACTCGCTGTACCCCTCGGTTTTAATAGCTAGATTCTCTTGCAGCATCCGCCGCTGTCCTTCTAGCTGAGATAAGAATGTGCGCAGCGCCGCACTCAGTGTGCTGCGATCGATGACATGCCCTTCTGCTGCGCTGCCCTTCACAAATTGTTCGATCCACTTTTTAGCACCGCTACGACCCGCTTGCAGAAGAGAGAGGTCTTTGGGTAGCTCCTCCCCCTTTTCAACTTTTTCAAGGATGAGCTGCATCTCAGCCGCTTGCTTCTCCACACGGGACAGCTCTTGATCTGTCACCCGCGCACCTTCTACTTCACAATCAATGAGGCGTTTTGTGAGGCTTTTGCGCGTTTTGAATTCAGCTGTATTGCTGTCTTTCTTCGTCACAACATCGGGTTGATAGAGCGTTTGCAGGCGTTTTAATTCCAGATCGGCAGCGAAGAGCTGATTCGTGAGATCCTGCTGCGGCTCAGAAAGCACCTCCAGCTCTTGCATAAATCCCATCATGCCGTTTTCACTCAGATTGCTTTGTAAGTAAGTCACGTGCTCTTTGAGTGCCTGATCGTAATGCTGCGCTAGTTCGTTTTGCCGTTTTTCCAGATAGTGGATCTGCGCTTCGCAAATCTCTTCATTCTCGCGCATTAAATACTTTTGATAGCTTGCCATCACTTGATTCAAAAAGGCGGAGGCTAGGTGGCGGTCGCGATCAGCAAAATATAGCAACAGGATGTTCTTATCGACTCGATGACTCTTAAGCTCAAAACATCTTTTCACGCCATCCACGGCAGCGCGCCACGGGCGCATGCCGCATGCGTAGAGTTTTTGAAAAACGACATTTTTGGGATAGGCGGCGAGCGTGAAATGCGCAGCATCTAGCTCTACAGAAACGCCTAACTGGCCGTGTGCGATCACCTGCTTAGACCTATCTAGAACCTCAAACTCCCCTGCATTTAAGGGGCGTACATAAAAGCTCATCCCTTTTTCGGCATGGTAGTGCACATGGCGAAATGCAAACGCATCCACATCAGGCAGTTCGCGGCGCATCTGGACAGCAATGTTCTCCCAGATGTTCTGCAGGCGAGAGACTAAAGCTATGCCTGGATTCACGCGTACTTGCAAGCCCAGCTCTTCCACCACATCTCTAAGCACCTCATCTGAATACATGATGGCGTAGATAGGCGTGTCGGTGCTCGAACTAGAGACGTAACTTTCAAAGAGTTCTCGCAGCGAATTAGAGCTAGAGTTTTGCTGTGGGCGGTGTTTAAAACTCGCTTGTGCTAGGTATTTGGGCTCTTTGATCAAGAAATAGGAGAAGGAGAGCGCGGCACAAAGAATAAAAATTTGTTTGAGGCGGGGATAGAGTTTGCGCAAAAGGCGCTTGAGATCGGAGAATGTGATGAGGATTTCAGTAGTAGATGTTTTCATGGGACGTTCACTCCAACAGATTTGATCCCCTTGGTCACGAGATCGATCGCGATAAAGGTGGGCAGAAGTTCGTTGACAAAACGGTTCCACTCGCTAATCGGACGAGCTGCGACATAGACGATGTCGCCTGGGATGAGCAACATGCTGTCATTGGACAGCCTGACGACGTGCTCCCAGTGAAGCGTGTAAATTTTAGGGTGCAAAATGTTGCCGCGGATCACCTGGATGAAGGAGCGATCTCCTGATGAAAGGATGCCACCGGCTTCGGCCAACGCTTTGCGCAAGGTCATGAATCCGTCGGGCACATCCACGACGCGCTCTTTCCCCACTTCGCCAAGCACCATCAAGGTCGACGCCGATGGATCGGCAATGTAGACTTTATCCCCGCCGCGCATGACGATGTTCTGCGTCATATCCCCCTCTTTGAGCAGTTTATAGAGGTCAACAGGGAGTAGGCTATCATCTCGTACGACATAACTTTTAAAGAGATTGGCATTGGGCGGCACTTTCGCAATCGCCAGCGCCTCAAATAGCCGCAAACGCCCATTGACGGGAATGTTCGGCACTTGCACAAGCCCTGCTAGCTCGATCTTGCGCTCTTTGCGATCCTTGTAAGCCATGAAGATTTCAACATCGCGAATCTGCGCTTGGTAGCGCTTTTGGATCTCTTCTTTGGCCTGCTCTAACGTCAGTCCTGCAATCTGCACAGAGCCCAAATCAGGAAGTTCAATCCGCCCATCCATCACGCGAAAACCGACACTCTCGCTAATCTGTTGCACAGCGGTTGCGAGATCAGCGCGGCTAGGGTGGAAAAGGGCGATTTGCAAAACATCGCCATTGTAGATCGCGTCTTTATAGTCAGCGAGCAGCTCAGATCCCAGCTCGCCATATTCCTTACCCTCCATCTGCAGAATAGAGAATTTACCTTCGCGGATGCGGTAAGAGTCCATCACAAAATCTTCTGCGCCAAGGACGTCGCGCGATTTGTAAGGGGGATTTGTGCAGCTGTACGCGCTAAAAAGCAGGATTAAAAAAAACAATCGAGGCAGTTGCCAAACTCCACGACAGCGGAAAATCGAAGATTTTGAACCCCATTGTCGTAGGACAGGCCTTGCCTGTCCGACGCGCTGACGGCGGCCTACCCGAGAGGGTAGGCGAGGAGGCGCGGACGCAATGGGGTTCGAAAGGGCGATTTTACGCGTCGAAGAGTGTGGCAATTGGCTCAATTGGATCTGGGAACAATAATTCTTCATGTGTACAATGCGAATTGAAAATAACGTTCTATGCATTTTTTAGTGAGGAGCTTTTCTCGTCAACATGAAACGCATCTTTGTGACAGGAATTGCCGGATTTATCGGTTTTCATCTCGCCCTCGCCTTAAAACGGCTGGGCTACGTTGTGACCGGCTGCGATAACTTCAACCCCTACTATGATCCTGAACTGAAACGCAAGCGCGCCACCGTTTTAAAAGCGGGCGGTATCGAGGTGCTCCAGCTCGATATCGGCGATGGACGCTGCTTACGCGATGCGATCCTAGCGCACAAGACGACTCATCTCGTACACCTGGCGGCACAAGCCGGTGTGCGTTATTCCCTCAAGCACCCCCAAATCTACCAGCAAAGCAATCTAGATGGATTTTTCAATGTGCTCGAGGTGTTGCGCCACCATCCTGATATCGCCCTCATTTTTGCCTCTTCTTCCTCTGTCTATGGTCTGAACACAAAAGTGCCTTTTGCTGAAACCGACCCAACAGAGAACCAAGCTAGTTTTTATGGTGCCACCAAAAAGTGCAACGAGATCATGGCACACGCCTACCAGCACCTGTATGGCTTTTCGTGCATAGGTTTGCGCTTCTTCACCGTTTACGGCCCCTATGGACGGCCCGATATGGCCTACTTTTCCTTCACGCGGGCAATCCTAGAAGACAAACCGATTGCACTCTACGGCGAGGGTGCCTTGCTGCGCGATTACACCTACGTTGACGACATCATCGCTGGCACGGTGGCTGCCATCGATCTGGGCGCGGGGTATGAGATCTTCAACCTCGGCAACAATCAACCTGCTAGCGTGCTCGATATGCTCAAGATTCTCGAAGAGCTCCTCGGTAAAAAAGCACTCATCGAATACCACCCCACGCCAGAGGGCGATGTCCCCGTGACATATGCCGATATACATAAGAGCGCAAGAATGCTCGGTTTCCAGCCCAAGACAGCGCTCCGAGAGGGATTAACGCGTTTCGTCAAATGGTACCAAGCAGATCCTTTGACAGCGCCTCCTTCGATTTTGCTTTGATCGACGCGCTAGCCGCGATAGCCATGGCCGCTAAAGCTGCACTGCACATGAGGTAAAGCGCTGGCGCCCCCGTCCACCCCGTCTTTTGAAACATCCAGAGCGACACCGCTGTCGTCGGGGCTCCAATCAATTGCGAGCCCAGAGAATAGCCCAAAGAAAGCACCGTGTAGCGATGCTGTGGAGCCACCAACTCTTGCGCCCAAGCGTGATAGGGTGCCGCGAAAGCCACTCCTAACAAGACGATCACGACGCGAATGCCCACCACAACTGCAAAGTTAGCCTCATTTAGCAAGTAGTAGATCGGCAGCGCCACCAGACAGCTTGTACACGCTGCCATCAACATGACCCGTTCATTCGAAGTGCGCTGCGCTAACCAGCCAAAGCAGGGCAATAGCACCATGTCCAATCCGAGTAGAGCTGTGTTCACGCTCAGCACTTCTGCTGGGCTGAGCGAAGTGACTAGAGGCAGATAGGCAATCATTAAAGTGAAGGCCAGCGAGTAGGTCGTCCAAGTGAAACCCGCTGCGCCAATCACAGCCATTAGGGCATAGCGATTGTGAAAAAGGATCTTGCGCAATTTTTCCTTAGGCCGTGAACGCATCATGACAAACTCTTGGGGCTCATCGGCAAAGCGGCGGAAAAATACACCCATGAGCGCTGTGAGGCCGCCTGCCCAAAAAAGCACGCGCCAATATTTTTCTACGACGCCGAACATAGTGAGCAACATCACCAAAGCCGAAGCCAACAAAATCGCCTTCACAGTCGCTGCGTTGAAAAGACTGCTAAAGAAGCTCTTTTTCTGCGCTTGAGCATGTTCAAGCACAAAAATAGCCCCACCCACAATCTCTCCAGCGCTGAAAAAGTTCTGAAGCATCCAACACATCGCCAGCAATACTGGTGCCCATGCTCCAATCTCAGCCCGCGTGGGAAGTGAGCCGAGTAGCATCGTCGCAAAACCCATGCCACAAAGCGATAGTTGCAGCGCGCATTTGCGCCCAAACCGATCCCCTATCCTCCCAAGCACAAGCGATCCCAAAGGTCTAAAGAAAAAACCAAAGGCGTAAGCGCTGTAAGCTAATATCAAAGATGATAAGCGATCTTTAGTTCCAAAGAATAGTGGCGCCAGAACTGGCGCGAGAAACCCGTAAAGGGCTTTGTCGTAATGCTCGACAATGTTGCCGACCATGCCGGCAACTAAATTGCGTTTTCTTCTCACACTCCCTCCGCTGGTATTACCCAGATCAGGTTAATCAATAGAGCCAATTGCAACACTCCACGACAGTGGAAAATCGAAGATTTTGAACCCCATTGCGTAGCCTGTCCGACGCGTTGACGGCGGCCTACCCGAGAGGGTAGGCGAGGAGGCGCGGACGCGAATGGGGTTCGAAAGGGCGATTTTACGCTGTCGCTTCAGTTTTGCAATTGGCTCAATAGGGTTGAGTACACGCTGCACTCTTTCAGCCGGCCTCTGAAACCAGCACCCCTGGTGAACGTCCATCATTCTAGGAAATTGAAAGGAAAAAAGTCTTGAATTAAAAAAAAGTTTAGCCGTTCATGAGAAGAGGCAGTTGCAAAACTCCACGACAGTGGAAAATCGAAGATTTTGAACCCCATTGCGTAGCCTGTCCGACGCGTTGACGGCGGCCTACCCGAGAGAGGGTAGGCGAGGAGGCGCGGACGCGAGTGGGGTTCAAAAGGGCGATTTTACGCTGTCGCTTCAGTTTTGCAATTGGCTCAGAAGAGGAGAACCCAAGACCGTGCGAAGACTCCCAATCCTCATCTGCCTGCTCTTTTTCGCCCTCGCGCATGCCCATGCGGACAGACCTGTGTCCCATTTAATGACAGGTGTGGGCGTCTTTGACTTTGACAAACCCCGCCCGCGGCCCCTCATACAGCTCGAATACCGCTGGGACATCAACTTTCGTAATGTAAGACCGCTGGCCGCTTTCTTCGTCACGACCACTGGCAGCTTTTACGTCTGTGGCGGCGTCGGCGTAGATATCTTCATCTCCAAGCGCTTCATCTTCACACCTAGTTTTGCACCCGGCATCTACTACCACGGCCACGGCAAAAAGCTCGGCTTCCCCGTCAATTTCCGCTCTGCAGCTGATCTTGCATTTGAATTTGGAAATCGCGGCAGAATCGGCGCGCAGTTCAATCACATCTCCAACGCCGGCATGCTCTGGAGAAATCCTGGAGGCAACTCGATTGTCCTCTATTACGCCATCCCCTTCCCTGTCAAAAAAAAGGAGCAAAACCTTGCATCTTAAGCTCAAAATCCAACTCTTTGTGACACTCACTCTGCTTGCGCTTAGCGCCATCTTGATCGTGTGGGTAGCACATCGCATGCATAAAAAGCTCTCCTAAGAGCGAACTTTTTATCGAAGCGCATCAGCCACTGGATGAAATTCATCACATTGAAGAAATTCGACAAGACGAGTCCAAGATCTTCCTTCGCCATAAGCTTGACGCGCAGGAACCAATGTAACCTCATCTATGCGCCCAAGCAACCCTCGCCCAAGGGTTTGTAATCGCTCCCATTCTCCAGGAGATTGACCCCTGATCACGCCTAGAGCTTCAAAGGCCTTGACCACGATCTCCTGAACGCGCATGCGTTCCACCAAACTCAATCGACTACTCCAGCCTTCAGCTCTATAAATCGAACTTAATACAGCTTGAGGATAACGAGCCTCCCCATTGGGGAGGATGCCAAGCACTGTCTCAGCGTAATTCTCAGGATCAATGCCCAGAAACAATTCAGCTGCAAAGTGAGCAGAAGCACTGGGATAAAAGTTTCCTTCGGGCCTTACAATTCGATCGTTTAAGGTAAATCCAGCTACATTTTCATCTTGAGATCTCCAAACAAGCGAGAGAAACCGCTTGTCAAGCGCAGAATCGAGACTCAGCTCTTGATGCGAAGGTTTATGATGTCCATGATGAGCGATGCCTTTTACCCATTGCGCTCTTGCAGTTTTAACGATGAAAAGACCCCCTGCTCCACCATATTGCTGCGCTTTGGAAGCAGCGGTATAGATATCGGCCATCGTTGAGATTGGATCAAGATGGGTCAATACCCCTGCAACGTAAATACAGCCGCGAGCTGCTCTTGTCTCCTGTATACCGGTTAAACCCTCTTCCGTTGTTCCATGGAATCCGAAATTTGGAATTCGTTGTGTCTGCAACAACCCAATCAAGATCTCATTGTTGGCCCTCCATATCTGGTGGAGTTGCTCCAAGTTCATGACTTGCACTTCTAAAGCTGTAGGAAAAGCAAGTCTGCCTTGCAGCGGGGCAAACTCTTGTTCCAACGCCTCTGCAGAGCAGCAATGTACAAAACGATAGAAAAAATGGGCAGCCCCTCGGAAGACGCCGAAAGCGCAATTGTAAATGGCCGTGATGATCTTTATAGGGAAGGTCCAACAAACCCCGCATCCACCAGACAACGTATCATTACGTACGGGGTAGACACCTCCTGTCGTTAGAGATTGTAATGGAGAGGGATATCCCTCATTTCGTTGAATTGCAGCAGTCACAAAGCCATCTCCCGAAAAGATGTTCAATAAAACGAAATATTATAATCGCAGACTGTCTTTTTAACAAGCACTAAATCAACAAGCATAACAAAATTAATTATGCAATGAAAACTAAAAACAACGCTTTTAACACGCTGTTTTAAAGTTAATTTGAATCTCTAAAAGTCGACCGACAGGCTTTGAAACGCTTCGGGCAGGAACTTGAGGAGGTCGGAGGCGATGAGGCAATAGGAAGTGAGCTCTGCGGCCGCGAGCTCGCCGGCGATGCCGTGCAGCGCTACGGCGACGGAGGCAGCTTGGCGGGCAGGGAGTCCTTGCGCTAGCATGGCAGCGATGACGCCAGTGAGCACATCGCCGGTGCCAGCGGTGGCCATACCGGGATCGCCGCGTGTGATGATGAGGGGCAGTGTGCCGGGGTGAAACACAATCGTGGGCGCGCCTTTTAAGACGAGCGTGACTTTCTTTTGTTCAGCAAACTTCTGACAATTTTCAAGATTGGGCGTAGCTCCTGCGAGGAGCGCTTCCATCTCGCGCTGGTGAGGCGTCAAGATAGTCTGTGCGGACAGGGGCAGCTTGGGATCTTGAGCAAGCCAGTAGAGCGCGTCGGCATCGAGTACGGTGGGCAAGCTGAGAGCTTGTAGCACGGCTTTGCAGGCTTTGTGCGCCTCAGGCGTGCGTCCCATGCCAGGGCCCATCAAAAGGGCTCTAGCGCGCTTGGCCTCTGTCTGAATGTGTTCAGTATTTTTTCCATCCCAGCCTTCGCGGATGACCTCGTAGGGGGCGTTGGCCAGCAGCGCTTCCATCCCTTCTGGATGGAAGAGGCGCACGATACCCGCTCCGCTGCGCAAGGCTCCCATACTAGCGAGCATGGGCGCGCCGGGCATCGATGGCGAGCCGCCCACAGCAAGCACATAGCCACTTTGGTACTTGTGGCGTGTGCGCTGAATTGCTGGCAGCAATTTTAGCAAACGTTCAGAATTAAATAGATCTGCAGCGGCCAGGGCAGCTGATTTGAACTCATCGGCAAGTCCAAAGAGAGCTAGCGCCAGTTCTCCAACGTGATCCCAGCCTTGTTTTAAGAAGAATCCGAGCTTAGGCAATTCTAAAAAGATGGTGAGCGCTGCGTGGATGGCGATGGTGGCTACTTCCCCTGTGCTGCCATTGAGGCCTGAGGGGATATCGACAGCGACGATCGGCAGACCTGAGGCGTTGGCGCGCTCAATAGCATGGGCGAGAGGGCCTTCAGCCTTACCTGCGAAGCCGGTGCCGACGAGTCCGTCGAGAATCACCCCTTCATTGGGGAGCAGATCGGTGTCGTAGATCTTCCCACCTTTAGCTTGAAACCGCTCTGCCATCGTTTTGCAAAGTGGCCCCCACGACTCTGCGGGATAGATAGACCATGCCGAGACAGAGAGTCCCCGTTCGAGCAAATCTGCACCAGCGCACAAGACATCGCCAGCGTTGTTGCCTTTGCCAACGAGGAGGGTGACCGTTCGTTCGAGATCGCGGCTATCAATATAATCTGAGATAATTTCTGCGATTGCTTGTGCAGCATTTTCCATGAAAGTGAGCTCGGATGCTCCCTGAGCGAATGCTAGCCCTTCGATCCGTTTCATCTCTTGGGCTGTGACGACTTTTAAATCTTGGCTCATGAGGCTATCCTACTATTTTAAAACGTCGATTTTTGAGGAGTTTTTTCACAGATTTCAGAGTCGCTTCGTAGGACATACTTGAATAAGTAGGCCAAGAAGCGGCTCTGGAAGATGTGGAAAAAGACACAAAAAGCATGCTTTTCAAATAGTGAGATAGTCTCATTATAAATGCTCTTCTTTAATAGCGCGCTGCAGCAAGGCTTTCACAGCTTCGCGTGGATCTAAACCTTGGTAGAGAATCGTGTGGATCGCTTGCGTGATGGGCACATCGATCTGCGCTTTTTGAGCCAGTTGCAATGCTGACAGGCAAGTGTAAGCGCCTTCGACCACCATGCCGATCTGCTGCTGAGCTGCTTGTGAAGCCAGCCCCTCTGCAATCAACCTTCCAAACATGTAGTTGCGGCTGAGTTTTGAAAGGCATGTGACGCACAGATCTCCCATACCAGCTAGGCCATTGAGAGTCTCAGGCTTGCACCCTTTCGTGACGGAAAGTTTGCGAATCTCATGCAGCCCGCGCGTCATGAGAGCGGCTTTGGTGTTGTCGCCAAACCCGAGTCCATCGGAGATGCCACACGCAATCGCAATGATGTTCTTCATGGCTCCGCCAAAAGCGACGCCATTCAAGTCGTTGTTGGGGTAGATGCGGAAGTAGGAAGTAGAAAAGATCTCGACGATCTGGCGAGAGAGCTGGGCATCGTAAGAGGCGGCTACAATTGAAGTGGGCAAATGCTGGATCACCTCTTCGGCGTGGCTGGGACCGCTCAAACAACAGATCTGATTCTGCTTCTCTTTGCCAAGCACTTGCACGACCACTTCAGGTAGCAGCAGACCGCTATTTTGCTCAATTCCTTTAGACGTAATGACAATTGGGCAGCTGACATTGCCAAGTGCGCGCACTTGTTCAAAAACCGGACGGATCCCTTTGGATGTAACCGACTCCACCACGAGCTCTGCCCCTTGCAGGGCTACTTTGAGATCGCTGGTGAAGGTGACATTAGCATCGGCTTGGAAGCGAGGCAGTTTGGGATGCTCGCGCGTCTTCGCCAAGGTTTTGGCAAATTCTGGATTAGCGGTCCAGAGTGTGACTTGATTGCCTTTCGAGGCGAGCAAAGAGGCGAGGCAAAATCCCCAAGTGCCTGCGCCTAAATAACAGATTTTCATCTCAGCCTATCTTGTAATTGCTTAACCATAACAAATTCCTGAATTTTTTCAGGGGTGTTTGTGAGCATTTTTTTCAACGCCTCTGTGGGATAGTACAAGATGGGATCGAGTTCAAACAGCAATTCTGGCGCAGCACGTCCACTGAGCTTTTGATACACCATGCGATCAAATGCTTGCAGCGCGGCTCTCACAGAATCAACACTGCGCTCTCCACGGCTACTCTTAAGCGGGGCGTAAGTGAGCTCGCGCGGGTATTTTAGAATCGCTGTGCGGGTTGTGAATTCGAGCAGATCGAAAAAAAATGTCTCAAATTTCCAGATCGGCGTAATACCTAACTTCTTTTTGGCAAGATGCCAAGGAAGTTCCAATGCATGATGGGCGTATTTGTCGCGGATGAACTCCATTGTCAAACAAAAGATCCCAATATTTGCTAGAGGGAACTGGGTTGCGGCAGCGGGGTCGCTTTCACTAAGCTCAGAATACTCCACCGCGCAGAGCTTCTCCTCGTTTTGCACTAGTACGCCCACCTGTTCTTGAGGGGAAAGGCGCTCCACCGCTTTGATCCCGATATCGAGCTGCTTGTCTGCTGTGAAGCCGAGGAATTCCGCATCGAAGGGATCGGCCAAAGGATTGTCCACAAAAATTACATTCAAAAACTCAATGCCAAGCTGTCGCCATTTCTCCCAAATCCCCGTATGGTAAAAGTGGTAGAGAGCATTGCCATTTCCATCGGGACCTTCAGCCAGGAGCTGATCTTCTCCAAGCAGCCAGTTGCCCTTTTCATCTAGCAAGGGAAGCATGCCTTGCTGGAAAAAATCGATTTGCTCTTCCATTCCAAAAAAGTCGTGGGTTTGGAAAAAGGTCAGTGTTTCCACGTGATTGTGGGGAGATGTCATGATCGCTAAGGGCAGTTTTTGACCCGCTTTCAGGCTAGCTGCGCGTGCACGCTCACAGATGTATTGAAAAAGACTTTTTTCTAGCACTGGCGTGATGGGAAATGTGCCTTTGGGGCCCCTCCATCCTAACCGCGTGCCTTGACCACCAGCCAGAATGAGCGTGCCTGCTTTGCCAGCCGCTAAAAGCTTTTCTCCCAATGCTGTGTGCTGCTCGTTTCCTCGCTCAAAAACACATGTGGGAGCTTGCAAGCCACTCAGCGATCGTTTAGGGGGATGTGCGATGCACTCTCTTTGTTTTTGGAGAAGCGCGTGGTCATATGTATTGATCTGGCTTAAGAATCGCGCCAGCTGCGGCTGTGACAGCGCGCCAAGATACGCTCCCAAAGACTCCTGCTGCAGCACGGCAAGACGCTTGCGAATCTGATCGACTAGCACTGGACGCCTCGTCTTGCAAACAGTGCGTTGTACACAAGGTCAACTGGCACTGTGCTTAGATTTTTGTCTTTGGCAATCAGAGGTCGGTGGACTAATTCAGGATTGGGAGAGGCGACCTGCTGTTTGAGCACACCCTGCCTTGGATCCGCCCATAACGAGACAACTTCTATCGGAAATGTCTCATCGATGTAGTAAGTCATCGAAAGCACGCCCGAGTCGGGTACGAGCAGGTAGTTGCAGCGATTCTTAATTAGGGAAAGCATCTCGATCAGATCGGTCTGGCCACGCAAATCAACCACCGCACGATTTTCGAAATGGGGCTCACGGCCAAAGCCAAAGAGGAGAATGCCGATCTCGGTTTCCTCTTCAATGCGCTTGAATAACTCTTGCCAATAAGAGAGCGGCCAATTTTTTTCGTAGTTGTAGTTTGTCTCCGTTTGCACTTGCACGCCGATGTACTCTTTTCCTGCAGTCAAATTGAACTTTTGGCAAAGTGCATTCCACGCGGGATTCCAGGACAATTTCGGTGTCAACTTTCCAATTTGCCAAGCCAGCCAGCGCGTAGGGTCGGGCCAGTCCAGGACAACATCGAAAGCTCTGCGGTCGGTTTGGTGCCTTTGCAAAGTGGCGTCTAGGTCAAAGGGTTTGCCGCGCTGCCAAGTTGGATCCTCTAGAACAGTAACATCTTTGAGCAGCGCAAATCCAGGCGCTAAGTCTGCGCGCGTGACAAAGGTGATTTGCGCATCTGGAATGAACATGCGGATGCGCGTGCAAAGGGCATAGAGTCCTAGTGGAATATCGCCAAGGCCGCGATTCCAACAGATTAGGAAACGCTTGCGGTCTTGTTTGACAGATCTTTTGAGAAGGCGATCGAAAGGATTAATTCCGTATTTTCGCCAGAGCTGTTTTAACATCTGGTCCCCCTCAATTCAACCAATCACGCTCAGTTTGGAAGGCTTTTTATTCAGCACTTTCAAAACAGCGTAGTAGACCTCGTCAGCCTCAATGTTTTTCATGCAGCGAAAATCAATGGGGCAAGTGCGCTCGTAGCAAGGAGAGCATTCGACGTGTTTGTGGATTACGGTACCTTGTCGATAGGGCCCTGTGACCACCTCACTGGTCGAGCCGAATAGCGCTACAATCGGCGTCCCTAGCGCATCGGCGATATGCATCGGACCGCTGTCATTAGTCAGTAGCACATCGCATAGCGAGATCAAACTCGCCAATTCTCTCAGCGATGTCGTTCCCGCTAAATTAATCACGCGCGCTGGCAAATCTGCCGAAACCTCTTTGACAATCCCTGTGGTGGCTTGATCGCCGAAAAAAACAATGTAGAGATCTGGATCTTTGAGCAGCCGCTCTGTCACCTCGCGAAACCTCTCAGGAAGCCAACATTTGGCTGAACCGTAAGTCGCTCCAGGATTGATCCCGACGATCTGAGCATCTTTAGGTACGCCGCGCTGGGCCAGTAAAGTGCGCGCATCTGCAATCTCTTTGGGTTTGAGATAGAGGCGCGGCGGTGTATCTGACGACGTCAAACCCAGCGGCTGCAACAAGGCTTTGTAAGTGATGACGAGGTGTTTATTTTGAATGTCTTCTGGGAAAGGGAAGCTGTGCGTCAGTAAAAAGCGGCGACCGTTGCATTGGTAGCCTAACCGGTATTTAACCTTCCCTTGCCAGAACCACCAAGCGGATGAAAAAGAATGGGTGAGCAGAATGCCTAAATCGTATTTCCCTTTGCGCAACTTTTCAATGATGTCGCGCCTTTCACTGCGGCGGCCAAAACCACTGGTTTTGCTAAAGCAGAACAGCTCATCGATTTCTGGATCCTCTTTCAATAACTCGCAAAGGGGCGAGCGGCACATCGCCGTCAGCCGCGCTTTAGGAAAAGCTTTGCGCAAATCAGATAGAATTGGGGTAGCCATGACCAGATCCCCAATCCAATTGGGCATTCGGACAATGATATTGCTCGGTTCAAACTCTTTGGGAGATACCATCAATTCATATCACTTAAGTTTCGGATCCCATAGGTAAACATTGACGAACATTGCTCGACAAACCAAATAACTCTTTGGGTTTAAAACTAGCCAGCTCGGCTCGTAAAGTCAACAACCAATTTCGTAGGGGGAGTCAGGATAGCAGGCTTTCCCCATTTTGTACATGCGGCAAGCTGGGCAAGCTGGGATGAGTGTCAATATTAACCCGAGCCCCCCAAAGGTGAGCGCCTACTTGCTACGGCTTTGCCAGATCGATTCTCGCTCGGAATCCTTCGATCTCGCTTTGCCTCGCGGCGCATCTTGTCCCCTTTGGGGGCTCGTGTTAATAAATGACTTGTCATGCCCAGCTTCTCCAATCCCAGCTTTACCAATTAAGTGCATCAGGGTATTTTGGGGCTGCATGGAAAAGAAACATACGCCCCTCACCATTCTCGGCATCGACCCCGGCACGCGCATCACAGGCTACGGCATCATCCAAACCACGCCGGCAGCTTTTAAGCCCATCGACTTTGGCTGCATTCGCCCACCCACCAACTTGAGCATGCCCGAGCGCTATCTAGCCCTTTTCAACGGCTTGGAAGCTCTGCTCGAAAAATATAAGCCTGGCGCTGTCGCTGTAGAAACCCAGTTTGTCTACAAAAATGTGCAGAGCGCCATTAAGCTCGGCATGGCGCGTGGCGTGCTGATGCTAGCTGCGTCTAAGCGCGGCATCCCGATCTTTGAGTACGCTCCCAAAAAAGCTAAACTCGCCGTTGTAGGCACCGGTGCGGCCAGCAAAACCCAAGTCCAAAAGATGGTGCAATTGCTGCTGCGCTTACCGACACTTCCACATCCAGAAGATGCAGCCGACGCACTAGCCCTTGCGATTTGTCACGCAAATACATTAAGCTTAAGCTCAAAACTAGGGCGCACATGTTTGAGTACATCAAAGGACAATTAACCGAAACGACACCGCTTAAAGTGACGGTCGACGTGCAGGGACTGGGCTACCGCCTTTTCATCCCACTAAATAATTACGCCGACCTTCCCAAACTTGGCCATCCTGTCACTCTCTATGTATGCACCGTGATTCGCGAAGATGCGCACACGCTCTACGGTTTTCTGACAAGAGAACAAAGAGACCTCTTTGAGCATCTGATTGAAATCTCCGGCATCGGACCCAAAACTGCTCTCGGGCTCGTCGGCCACATGGAGATTGCCGATTTCCAACTCGCCATCAGTCAATCCAACATCTCGCTTCTTTGCAAAATCCCCCATGTCGGTAAAAAGACAGCTGAACGCTTGGTGATCGAAATGCGCGATAAAATTGGCAAAACCCTGTTCACGCGCGACACCATGACCCCGCTCAAAGCCGGTGCTGGCGTCGTCTCCGACGCAATCAACGCCCTCATCAACCTCGGATATTCCCTGCCTGTCGCCCAAAAGGCCATCAAAACCGCCCTTACAGAATTCAAAGGCGAGCCTGAAATCAGCAAGCTCCTCACTTCTGCTCTCCGTGCAATTTAATTTTATCGAGACTGGGAGCGTTAAAACATGCACTCTTACCTATATTTTAAAAAAATCTTTTTAGAGAGGCAGTTGCAAAACTCCACGACAGTGGAAAATCGAAGATTTTGAACCCCATTGCCGTAGGACAGGCCTTGCCTGTCCAACGCGTTGACGGCGGCCTACCCGAGAGGGTAGGCGAGGAGGCGCGGACGCGAGTGGGGTTCGAAAGGGCGATTTTACGCGTCGAAGAGTTTTGCAATTGGCTCTAGATCTTGAAAGCTTGAGAATGGGGGCTTTTTAAGGTATGATGTAGCCCCTATGAAAGAATTTGTGCACAGGCCCTATCAAGCGGGAGAAACGATTGCTGCGATTGCTACGCCGCCCGGAGAAGGGGGTGTCGCCATCATTCGCATTTCAGGAAATGCAGCGCTAGGCGTTGCAGCACGCAGCTTTTCAGGCCCAATCCGTTCTTACAAATCCCACACCGCTCATGTGGGGAAAGTTGTAGATGTAAGCGGCGCAGTGGTCGATGAAGCGCTCGTGCTCGTGATGCTCAATCCACGCTCCTACACAGGTGAAGACACCGTAGAAATCCATTGTCACGGTGGCAGCTTGATTGCGCGCAAAGTCTTAGAAACCATTTTGCAGGCTGGCGCGCGCGCAGCCGAGCCGGGCGAGTTCACATTCAAAGCGTTCATCAACGGAAAAATTGACTTAGCGCAGGCAGAAGCTGTGCAAGCGGTGATCGCAGCCAAGAATGATCTGGCCTTGAACGTGGCTGGTGAGCAGCTGCAAGGCGCATTATCTAAGAAGATCTCCACATTTCAAAATGAGTTGATCGATATTGCCGCTATCTTGGAGGCGTGGGTCGACTTCCCCGAGGAAGATCTGGCTTTTGCACCTATGGACGAAGTGATACAGCGCTTAAAGAGCGTGTTGCAAAAGATCCAAGCGCTGGAGCGCACTTTTCACGACGGCAAGATTGTCTCCGAGGGTTTGAGCTTATGTCTCGCTGGTCCGCCAAACGTTGGCAAATCTTCGCTTATGAATGCGTTGCTTGGCCGTGAACGCGCTATCGTCACCGATGTGCCGGGTACAACGCGCGATCTCTTGGAAGAGGGGATGCGTCTAGGACAACTGCATTTTCGTCTGATCGATACGGCTGGCATCCGCGCAACAGATGAGGTGGTAGAGAAGGAAGGGATCCGCCGTTCTAAAATGGCGATCGAACAAGCTGATTTGGTCTTGCTAGTGCTCGATGCTGCAAGCGGGCTGTGCGCAATGGGACGCGAGCTTTTAGCGACTGCGCCTCCGGCAAAAACATTGTGCATCTGGAATAAAATCGACCTACCGCATGCAACACTTCCTGAGCTGAGTCAGGTGCAAGTCGCGTGCGTGTCGGCCAAAACAGGTCAGGGGCTCGACGACTTAAAGAGCATGGTGGATCGCATGATCTGGCATCGCGGACCACCCTCCAAAGAAGAGATCGTGATCACGAATTTGCGCCATAAACAAGCCTTGCAAAATGCTACTGAGACGCTTGGCACGCTGATTGTCGGTTTGGAAACGGGCGTCTCACCTGAGTTTGTGGCTTCCGACATGCGTCAAACACTTTTGGAGCTAGGCACAATCATCGGTTCTAACATCACAGAAGATATTCTCAGCGCGATCTTTGCCAAATTCTGTATAGGAAAATAGATGAACAAAAAAGCGCGCGCCAAACGGATTCAAGCAGTCCTCGACGAGCTCTTCCCCCATCCAGAAATACCTCTTGAGCATCAAGATCCTTACACATTACTCATCGCTGTGCTGCTCTCAGCACAGTGCACCGACAAGCGCGTCAACCTCGTTACACCCCACCTTTTCAAGCACGCTTGCACGCCTGCTGAAATGATCCGTCTCAGCATTGAAGAGATTCGCGATCTGATTAAAACCTGTGGTCTGAGTAACACCAAAGCGCGTGCCATTTGGCAACTCTCAGAAATTCTCATAAAAAAACATCATGGCAGGGTGCCCCGCACATTTGCAGCGCTGGAAGCTCTGCCAGGCGTCGGACATAAGACCGCCTCTGTCGTCATGACACAAGCATTCAGACTGCCTGCCTTCCCGGTTGACACCCATATCCACCGCTGCGCTAAACGCTGGGGGCTAAGCTCTGGAAAAAGCGTCGAACAAACCGAGCGAGATCTGAAACGCTTATTTCCTAAAAAATGCTGGAATAAACTCCATCTGCAGATCATCTACTTTGCCCGCCAATACTGCCCGGCGCGGGGGCATAACTCCAAAAGATGTCCTATCTGCAGTGAGTTAGATATTTAAGGCACGTCCAAGAGATTGACCCAGAAGACCGCGCGTTTCAAATTTGCGCCGCGCGTTATCGACCAAATCTTGATCAAAGAGAATACGCCCTTTTTCAAAGAGCAAAATGATGCACGATCCCCCAAAGGAAAAATACCCCTTTTCATCCCCTTTAGCATAGGGTTCGAGCGGCGTGCTGGTCTGATGGATGCTGCCAACATAAGTCGCGCCAACTTCGATGAAGAGCACAGTTCCAAAGTACTTGGTCGCAAGTGGTGTGATCACGCGCTTGTTCTCACTCAAGATCTCCATGTTGTATTTAAGCGCCATGGGATTGACAGAGTAAAGTGGGCCGTTGATGAGGCGCATTTGTCCCGGCACGCAATGGCAAGGGAAATGGTATCTATGGTAGTCGGTAGGACAGAGGCGCGCGATCGCCATTGCCCCATCCTGAAAGCGCTCTGTGAGGGCTGTGTCCTGAAGAAGCTGCGCTAAATTGAACTTTTTCCCTTTCACCCAAAAATCATCCAGCTCCTGGAGATGTGGGAAGACAAGATAGCGCCCATCAGCTGGGAGGACAGCGACATCGAGTCCTGGCTTGATCGGCCGCGCGGTAGGTTTTAATTTCCGAATGAAAAAATCGTTAAATGATCCAAAGGAATCGACCGAGTCGAAAAATTCAGAAGTGTCTACTCCGAACTTATCAATGAACGGCTTCACTTTAAAGCGACTCAATCGACTCTTTTGGTAAACACCATAGAGCCGGGAGAGAAAAGCAACATGCGCGAAAAGAGGGAGCAGAAAGAACCGCATACACCTCTGTAGCTGCCCTTCTCCATAGAGAAGCTCTAAGAAAATGCGTCCGTAGACTTTTTCATGTCCTTCCTTCTTGGTCAAGCGGTCGATGTAAGTGATATCTGGCATTGTTACTCAAGTTTAAGGTTTTTTAGGTCCCGCTTTGCCAGCAATGGAGGAGAAAAAGTGCAGTTCATCGAGGTATTCTTTTGCGAAAAGATGGTCTAGATGCTGCTCTGTGATCACTTCAAAAATCTGACGCGCTGTCCGCACCATCTTAGCAGCATGGGGTTTGGTTTGATTGCCTTGGATAAAATCCTCTTTTTCTTTTTCAAACTGGATCATCCAATCGCGTAGCTGTTTCTGCGCTTCCAACTGTTTCGCAGTCGTCTCAATCAGCTGGTTCACAGCCACAAGTTCATTTTCAGCATGGAAATACACCTGCTGCTCAGCCAGTGATGACTCTGGAACACGCGGCTCTGCCGCGAACGCACTGCTGCATGTAAGGAAGGAAAAAAATACAAAAATATACTGTCTCATAGGCCTTATGCATGAGATACAAAGACAGCTGAGGGACGTGTTACGGGGCTGAAAGGACCTTTTTAGGCTTTCGGGCCACTTTCTTCCGCTCTCCCAGCGATTGTTTGATGAGGATAATCACCAAATTCAGAGCCAAGGAACCTCCTTTTCTCACCCCCAAAATACCATTTCTGGGGAATTAATTCGGTAATTTTTTATAAGTAGCTGATAATGAATGATTAACACCAAGACCGCCTAACCCAGTCACCCTGCCTAAGGGTTTAATCACCAGCTGAAAGGCGCTCTTAAACATTTATAATATTTCAACACTGAGGTATCATGGACCTCGCAGCAAATTCATCACCCAAAAGACAGGGCTATTTGAGATGTTCGGAATTTTAAAGAAAATATTTGGCACGGCCCAGAGCCGCCTAGTCAGAAAATATGCGCGCATCGTTGGTGACGTGAACCGCTTCGATGAGAAATTCAAGGCCCTCTCAGATGACGAGCTTCGCCAGAAAACACAAGAGTTCCGCGCCCGCCTTGAGCAGGGTGAAGCTTTGGACGGCCTGCTCCCTGAAGCTTATGCCGTGGTCAAAAACGCTTGCAGGCGTCTATGTGGCACCGATGTGCACGTTTCTGGTTACTCTCAAAAGTGGGACATGGTCCCCTACGATGTGCAAGTCCTCGGTGCGATTGCTATGCACTATGGGGCTATCTCAGAGATGCAGACGGGCGAAGGCAAGACCCTTACCGCGTCCATGCCCCTCTACCTCAATGCTTTAACTGGCAAACCTGTCCATCTTGTCACTGTCAACGACTACCTTGTAGGGCGCGACTGCGAATGGATCGGCGTGATTTTCCGCTGGCTGGGCCTCACGGTGGCGGCTCTCACCAACGCCACCCCTCACCACTTGCGCAAAGCGACCTATGCAGCTGATGTCGTCTATGGGACAGCCTCAGAATTCGGATTCGACTACCTGAGGGATAACTCGATGGCGCAAAGCCGCGAGGATCAGTGTCAACGGGGCTATTACTTTGCCATCATCGACGAAGTGGATTCCATCCTCATCGACGAGGCGCGCACGCCTCTGATCATTTCTGGACCTTCTTCAGGTGCACGCCAGATGTACGATGAGCTCAGAGAAGATGTGGGAAACCTGGTGCGCCACCAACGCGACCTTTGCAACCGCCTCGCTACTGAGGCCCGCAAAACCCTAGAAAAATTCGACCTTCTCGGCGAAACCCCACAGAAGCGCTCCTTCAGTAAAGCAGAAGAGATCGAGGTCAAGGAAGCGTATCGGAAGCTATGGCTAGTTGGAAAAGGGATGCCCCAGAATAAAGTTTTAAAGCGCACCCGCGAAAACCCCGACTTGCGTGCTGAAGTGGACAAGTGGGATATCTACTTTTACGCTGAGCCCAACAAAGAAGAACGCGCCAAAGCCCTCTCCGATCTCTATATCATCGTCGACGAGCGTGCCAGTGAGTTTGAACTAACTGACAAAGGGATCTTCAAGTGGGTGGCAGAGGCGAAGAGCAAAGCCACAGCTGACGACTTCGTGATGCTCGACCTTGGCGATGCATATGCCAAGATCGACCATAACGCTTCTCTAGACGACCAAGAAAAGTTACATCAAAAAGTACTCTTGCGCGAAGAGGATTCCCGCCGCAAAGAGCGCGCCCATAACTTACGCCAACTCCTCCGCGCGCATCTGCTCATGGAACGCGACGTCGATTATATCGTGGAAGAGGACAAGATTGTCATCATCGATGAGAATACGGGTCGTCCACAACCCGGCCGCCGTTTTTCCGATGGCCTGCATCAAGCGATCGAAGCCAAAGAGAGTGTGGCTATCCAAGGGGAGACCCAGACTTACGCTACGATCACGCTGCAGAATTATTTCCGCATGTATAGGAAGCTGGCCGGGATGACCGGCACGGCGATGACAGAGGCGAATGAGTTTAAAGAGATCTACAAGCTCGACGTGCTTGCGATCCCCACGCATCGCGATTGTATACGCGTCGATACCGACGACGAGATCTACATGACGGAGCGGGAAAAGTACAACGCCCTCCTCAAAGAGATCCAAACTGTGCACGCCCAGGGGCGACCTATCCTCATCGGCACTGAATCGGTTGAGGTTTCTGAAAAACTCGCGCGTATCTTGAAGCAAAACAAGCTCGAACACACAGTCTTGAACGCTAAAAACCACGCTAAAGAAGCAGAAGTCATTGCTGAAGCTGGCAAAGAGGGAGCGATCACCGTCGCTACCAACATGGCCGGCCGCGGAACCGATATCAAGCTCAAGCCCGGCGTCGCAGGACATGGCGGGCTCCATGTGATCGGCACCACCCGCCACCAATCGCGCCGCATCGACCGCCAGCTGCGAGGTCGCAGTGCACGCCAAGGCGATCCTGGTAGTTCTAAGTTCTTCGTCTCGTTTGAAGATTCCCTGATGCGCCTCTTCACCTCGCCGCGCATCACCGGCTTCTTGCAACGCTTCCGCCCACCCGAGGGTGAGGCGATCTCAGCGAAAGTGCTGAATAAATCGATCGAAACCGCCCAAAAGCGGGTCGAACAGCGCAACTACATGATCCGTAAGCATACGCTCGAATACGACGACGTGATGAACAAGCAGCGCGAAGAGATTTACTCCTTCCGCAATGAAGCCCTGCATACCTCCACCTCCCTCAATCTTGCTGCAGAGCTCCTGGAAGGGCTCTGTAAGCAGATGTGCCACCAGTTTTTCACTTCACGTACAGCGCAAGGTGGCTGGAACCTAGAAGGGTACCGTCAATGGCTCATGACCCATTTCCCACTTAGCTTCGACGCCCAAGAACTCGACAACGATTATCTACAAGTCGCTGATATCGAACAGCTAGCTACTTCCAAGGTGCTTGGGGCCTTTGAGCAAAAGATCGCGCATCAAGCTGATCAAATCGCCAAAGCGCAAGATAAAATGGCACAAAGCCCTGAGCAGCGCATGCCTGCTGATGGGATCTTGCATGAGGTCGTACGCAGCATCCTGATCCGCAATATCGATCGCCTCTGGCAAGAACACCTGCTCAACATCGACCACCTGCGCACAGAGGTACACCTGCGCTCTGTGGGACAAAAAGACCCCCTACTCGAGTTCAAACACGAAGCTTTCGCCCTTTTTGATTCGCTCAGCTTGCGCATCAAACAAGAGATCGCCCATGCCCTCTTTAAGTTTGAGATGGTGCTACCAGATGCCCCTGAGCAGCAGCCCAAGGCCCCGCGCATCGTCCAGCAACGCCGGCCGATGATCGATCTCTCGCTCATGCCTGAACTCGACGAGCTCAGCCCTGAAAGCACTTAGAGACTGTTCTCAAACTAGTACCCAACCACAAAAGTTTTAGGCTAGATTTGCGCCCAGATTTTTCCGCTGGGCACAGCGCGGAGCGCGCCGGCATCTTCGAGCAAGCTGTTAAGCGCGGGCGCGCAGCCCAGTGGAATAAAGATGGGCGCAAATCTAGCCTAAAACTTTTGTGGTTGGGTACTAGGCCTGCGATCTTTGAATGAAAAAGGCGATCGTCCTTGCGAACGATCGCCTATGAGAGAGAAGAGATACTGGATTCGATTAGAAATCGAATCGGCCTTTCAGCGTCACGCCATGCAGGTAGAGTGTACCCATAGCTTTGCTGTCGTTCACTGGATCTGCTGGTCTTTGATTCCACCAAGAGATGAAATCATATGTCGCCGCGAAATCGAAGTGGAAACGCTCTCTAGAGAAGTAAGTTCCCCAGCCAAGACCCGCATCGAGCTCAAGCATTGGGCTCAGTACATGGTAGTTTTTGTGGTACTTCTGTTCCCATTCAATGAGACCAAGCAGATGCTGCTCTCTTTTCACTTCTGTATAGCGTGTGTAGAGCAAGCTAACAGAGCCATTGCCGATCACTTTAAATCCACAGCCAAGCAACCAGCTGCCTTCCATACCAAGGCGTGGACCGAGTTGCCAGTTCTTTGTGTGGTTTTGGAAATTGAAATCAGCAGTGAAAAGTCGGTTATTACTGTTTTGGAACTG
>Ga0247727_10004579_pt1 | contig 29149 bp, 27 predicted proteins | sample WisWelCaveWW1625_FD_202498 | JGI IMG/M metagenome (GOLD analysis project Ga0247727, IMG submission 202498) | Biofilm microbial communities from Wishing Well Cave, Virginia, United States - WW16-25 | ecosystem: Environmental > Aquatic > Deep subsurface > Groundwater > Cave microbial mat | place...
GGACCTCTTTCTCACGCTTGCTGGCGCGGTAGCGGTCGATGCAGTAATTGCGCGCGACGCTCGAGAGCCAGGTGGAGAAGTCCGCGTCACGGTGGAACTTGTCGAGGGCGCGGAAGACCTTGAGGAAAATCTCCTGCGAGAGATCCTCGGCCTCGTCGTGCTTGCCGGTGAACTTGTAGGCGATGTGGAACACCTTGCGCCTGAAACGCGCGACGACCAGCTCCCACGCCGCGTTGTCCTTCCGCAGGCAGCGCTCGATGAGCTCCGCGTCGGAAGGGGCGAGCTTCCCCTCGTCCAAAGGCTCGTTTCCCGCGGCGCGCGCCGCATCACAGAGAGACGACCGCCAGAAACCCGATCATAGGGGCTGGTCCGCGCGCGGGTCAAACCTCACGCGGCGGAGCCGCCTCGCGCGGTCGCCGACTCACTTGAGCTCGGGCCGCCCCGCCGCGGTCCACGCCGTGTACCAGTAGCTGCCCGCATCCTCGGCCGCAGGGGAGAGCAGCTCATGGCGCAGCAGCGGTCCCAGCTTGCGCGCGAGGTCCTCGTAGTAGGGGTCGCCGTAGCCCGGCTTGCCGCGGCGGGCCAGCTCCTCCAGGTAGAGGATGTTGTCGAGCCACACGTAGCTCGCGAGCATGATCGAGAACACGTACTCCTTCGGGTTGTCGAGGTAGTTGGCGGCATCGGGCGAGAGCTTCAGCTCCCTGCCGACGGCCTGGGGCAGCTTCTCCACCACACGCACCCACAGGCCGTGCTGGCCGGTTTTCTGGCCGTCGAAGTTGTCGGTCAGATTGAGCGGCGAGCGGAGGTCGACGATGAGCCCCGCGAGCACGTCCGACTCGGCGAGGATCTTCTCCTTGTCGGGCGTCTTCATCGCGTCGACGAGCCGCGCGTAGGACTCCTGCACGAGCCAGGGCAGCCGCCCCACGCCGTTCGTCTTGTCACCGTACTTCGACTGCAGCGCCTGCTCCGAGCGCGGCAGCTCGGCGAACGGGAAGGCCAGCAGGCGATCGACCAGGAAGCGCCGCTCGGGCCCGCGCACGGGAAACTCGGGCTCGAGCGCGAGCGAGGGCATCTCGGCCCGGTGCGCCTTGTAGAAGCCCTTGAGCGGCTTCGGCAGCGTTTCGACGGCCGCGGCGGACGTCACCTGGTGGGCCAGCTCGATCATGCGCTCGCGGCTGCTCGTGGCCGGCTGGGGCTGCGCGACCGCCGCGCCCGCCCACAACACCAGCGCCATTGCCACGCCCGAAGTCGTCGCTCCGCTCATGTCTTCTTCTCCCGGGAAGCCAAAGGGCGCATCAGACGACGCGCGCCACCGACAAGAGTCGCACCTCGCGGGCCCCCGCCGCGACGAGCTCACGGCCACAGGCGAGCGCCGTCGCGCCGGTCGTCACCACGTCGTCGACCAAGGTCACCGTGCGTCCCGCCACCGACGGCCCGCGGTGCACCGCGAAGGCCTGGCGCACGTTGCGGCGCCGGGCGGCAGCCGTGAGGCCCGCCTGTGACAGCGTGTCGAGGCGCCGCACCAGGGCGTCGGGGCAGCAGGCGGCGCCCGTGCGGCGGGCAAGCTGCTGCGCCACGAGCGCAGCCTGGTTGAAGCCGCGCTCACGCAGCTTGCGCGGGTGCAGCGGCACCGCCACCAGCACGTCGCTCGTCGCGACGAGACGGCGTACGGCGTCCGACTCGAGCAGCGCCTCGGCAAGGCGCGCGGCGGCCCTTCGCCGGCCCGAGAACTTGAGCTCGTGGATCACGACCCGCAGCGAGCCTTCGTACGGGCCGAGGCTGCACCCGGCCGCGAACACCTGGCGGCCGCGCCGGCAGCGCGGGCAAGCGGAAAGGCCCGCGGCGACCGGCAGCCCACAACGGCACAGGATGGCGCGGTGTCGCGGCAGCGACTGCCAGCACGGCTCGCACAGCGGCCCGCGGCCGAACTGGACCAGCAGCTGCCCGCAGGCCGGGCATTCCGACGGAAACACGACCGCGAGCACCGGCTCCAGAAGGCGCCGTGCGACCGACGAGGCGAGGGCTTTGTCCATGGGATCAGAGCTGCCCCGACTCCTGTTTCTCCTGGCACGCGAGGCAGAGCCGCGCCCAGGGCACCGCTTCGAGGCGCTTCAGGTTCATGTCGTCCTCGCACGCGGCGCAGACGCCGTAGCGACGGGTCTCGATGCGCGAGATCGCGTCGTCCACCTGCTGCAGCAGGCCGCGCTCGGTGTTGGACAGGCTGAACAGGAACTCCTTGGTGTAGGAGTTCGCGGCCTTGTCGGCGATGTCCTGGGTGGCCTCCCCGTCGGCCTCTTTCCCGTAGCTCTTGTTCTTGTGGTAGGCCTCCAGGATCTGCTGCTTCTTGAGCAGCAGCCGTTCCCGGTACGCCTTCACCTTCTTCTGGTCCATGGTCCGTCTTTCTCCTAACCGATCCCGAAGCGGCGCCTTTTCTCCCAGAGCGCCTTTCTCGAGATGCCGAGCACGGCGGCCGCCCGCGTCTGGCTGCCCGCGCTGGCCTCGAGCACGAAGCGGATGTAGGCGAGCTCGACGTCCTTGAGCGTGGGGCGTCGCTCGCGCCCGGCCCACAGCACGGACGGCTGCTCGAGGACCTGGGCCGGCAGCGCCCGCGGCTCGACCTCGCCCGAGGCCACCGAGAGCGCCACGCGCTCCACGACCGAGCGCAGCTCGCGGACGTTGCCGGGCCAGTGATAGCCGCGCAGCCGCTCGGCGGCCTCCGGTGCGAAGCCCGTGGCGGCCGTCGTGCCACGTTCGCGCTCGCGCGCCAGGAACGCGCGCGCGAGCGGCAGCACGTCCTCGCGCCGGCTTCTTAGCGGCTCGAGCCTCAGCGAGAGGACGTTCAGGCGGTGGAAGAGATCCTCGCGGAAACGCCCGTCGCGCACCGCCTGCTTCAGGTCCACGTTGGCCGAGGCGACGAAGCGCACGTCCACCTCGAGCGTCCGCGTCCCGCCCACGCGCTCGAACTTTCGCTCCTCGATCACCCGCAGCAGCTTCGCCTGCAGCGGCGGCACGAGGTCCTGGATCTGGTCGAAGTAGAGCGTGCCCAAGGCCGCCATCTCGATCTTGCCGGGCTTCGCCTGGCGCGCGTCGGTGAAGGCCCCTTTCTCGTGGCCGAACAGCTCCGACTCGAGCAGCTCCCCGGGGATCGAGGGACAGTGCACTTTGATGAAGGGGCCCTCGCGCCGCCCGCCGCCGTAGTGCAGCCAGTGCGCCACCAGGTCCTTGCCGGTGCCGCTCTCGCCCTCGAGCAGGACGGGGCTGCGCGTCTCGGCGAGGCGCTGGACGAGCGCCACGAGCTCCTTCATGGCGCTCGACTCGGCCACGACACCGGTGAGCGCCTGCGCCGCGGCGGGCGTCACCCGGTGACCTCCACGCGCTTCGATCCGCCCCAGAGGCGCTCCAGGTCGTAAAACGAGCGGCTCTTCGGCGTCATGACGTGGACCACGAAGTCGCCGTAGTCGAGAAGGATCCACTCGTGGCGCGGGTAGCCCTCGACGTGCGCCGCGCGGCGGCCCTCCGCGCGCAGCGCGTTCATGACGGCGTCCGCGATCGCGACCAGCTGGCGTTGGTTGTTCCCGCTCAGCAACAGGAAGAAGTCGGCGAAATCGGCCACCGCGCGCAGGTCGAGCGCGAGCGCGTGCTCCGCCTTCTTGGCGAGTGCCGCGCGCGCGGCCGTGGCCAGCAGCGGAGGCAGGCTTCTCAACGGTAGAGCCCGCGTTCGCCGATGTAGTCGGCCACCGGATCGGGAACCAGGAAGCGCACGCTCAGTCCGGCGCGGGCGCGTTCGCGGATGGCGCTGGCCGAGAGCGCAAGGCCGGGGCCGCTCACGCGCCGGACACCGCGCGCCCCCGGGAAGGGCGGCGCGGGCTCGGGAGTGGAGAAGCCCGGGCGTTCGACCACAGCGACCTCCACGAGCGCGAGCAGCCGCTCGGGCTCGCGCCAGGTCGGGATCTCCGACCAGGTGTCGGCTCCGACCACCAGCACGAACGAATCCGCGGCGCGCGTTCTGACGAGCGCCTCGACCGTCTCGACGGTGTAGCTCGGCCCGGGGCGCCGCAGCTCGGCGTCCCAGGCATCGAACGCGGCGTAGGGCGCTACGGCGAGACGCGTCATCGCCAGCCGGTCCTCGGCCAAGGACAACGGGGCCGACCGATGAGGCGGCAGCGCCGACGGCACGAAGGCCACGAGGTCCAGGCTCAGCTCTTCACGCGCGTTCTCCGCCGCTCGCAGGTGGCCTAGGTGGATCGGGTCGAAAGTGCCGCCATAGAGGCCGATCCTCACGCGCGCTCCTCGACCGGCTCGGCGACGCGTGTGACCGCGAGGATCCCGAGCAGGCGCCGCTTGAGCGCGACGAGGCCCTCTCCGGTCACGGCCGATACGGGCAAAAGCTCGAGGCCGAGCGACGACGCAGCCCGCTCCAGCGAGAGCCAGGCGTCCTGCGTGCCGGCCGCGTCGCGCTTCGTCGCCGCCACGAGCTGCGGCCGCTCGAGCAGCTCGGGCAAGTAGCGCCGCACCTCCTCCCGCACCAGCTCCAGGTCGGCCGCGGGGTCGCGGCCGCTCGTCCCGGAGGCGTCGACGACGTGGAGCAGCACGCGCGTGCGCTCGACGTGGCGCAGGAACTGGAGCCCGAGCCCGGCGCCGGCGTGCGCTCCCTCGATGATCCCGGGGATGTCGGCGGCCACGAAGCTCTGCTCGTCCTGCTCGACGACGCCGAGCACCGGCGAGAGCGTCGTGAAGGGATAGTCGGCGATCTTGGGACGCGCCGCCGAGAGCCGCGCGAGCAGCGTCGACTTGCCCGCGTTGGGCAGGCCCAGGAAGCCGACGTCGGCGATGAGCCGCAGGTCGAGCCGCAGCCAGCGCTCCTCTCCGGGCTCGCCCGGCTCGGCCTCGCGCGGGGCGCGGTTGCGGTTCGAGAGGAACGAACGGTTGCCGCGTCCGCCGCGCCCGCCGCGTGCCACGACGAGCCGGTCGCCGTCCCTGAATACTTCGCCGAGCATCTCGCCGGTCGCCTCGGCGCGTGCTCCCGTACCGGGCGGCACGCTCACCTCGAGCGGGACGCCGTCCTTTCCGGTGCGGTTGCCGGGGCCGCCGTGGCTGCCGCGGTCGGCGCGGAACTCCGCGTGGTAGCGCAGCGGGAGGAGCGTGTTCTGGTGCGACACCGCCACGAGCACGACGTCACCGCCCTTGCCGCCCACGCCTCCGTCGGGACCGCCGCGCGGTACCTTGGCCTCGCGGCGGAAGCTCACGCAGCCGTTGCCGCCGTCTCCGCCCCTGACGAGGATCTTGACCTGGTCGACGAACATCCGCTGCCGCCGGGCTCGCCGGGGCGGGGAAAATCCGCGCTAACCGGCGGCCGGCAGCACGGTGACGAGCCGGGCTCCCACCCCGTGGTCCTCGAAGCGGACGACTCCGTCCACGAGGGCAAAGAGCGAATGGTCGCGTGCGAGCCCCACGTTGCGTCCCGCCTTCCAGCGCGTTCCGTGCTGGCGGAGGATGATGGAGCCCCCGCGAACCGCCTGCCCGCCGAAGATCTTGACCCCGAGCCGCTGGGAGTTGCTGTCGCGCCCGTTTCGGCTCGAACCCTGGCCCTTCTTGTGCGCCATTTCGATTCGGCTCCCTAGGAGGCCCGGACCGTGTCGATCCGCACGGCCGTCACGTGCTGGCGGTGGCCCCGCGTCCGCCGGTAGTGCTTGCGCTTCTTGTACTTGAAAACCCGGATCTTTGCCCCGCGGTTCTGCTCGACCACGGTGCCCTCGACCGAGGCACCCTCGACCCGCGGGCTGCCGAGCTTGACGGCGTTCTCCCCGCCCACGAGGAGCACGTCATCGAGCGTCACGCGGCTGCCGACCTGCCCATCGAGGCGCTCCAGGCGCACGACGTCGCCCTTTTCGACCCGGTACTGCTTGCCACCCGCCCTGATGATCGCGTACACGCCTCAACTCCTTCCGGCCGCAGTCCACGAAACCCCGATTCTAGACGGGCCTTCGGGCTCAGGTCAACTCGAAGGACCAGATGAGCCAGGGGGGAGCACGACGACGTGAAGCGGGGAACAGCCCAGAGACGAACGAACCAGCCAGGACGTCCGGGGCCGGCCTCAGGGGGGCTAAGCGCCCCCCCCACCCCTGCTAGAAGTCATACCCAATCCAAAAATTGAAGTCCCAGCCTTTGCTCGTCGTGGCGAAGTCGGTGTACTTCGTCCAGTCGAAGTGCATCGGGTAGCCGAGGAAGAAGAGCTGGAGCCCGAAGCCCCAGGACGCGCGCCCGTCCTGGAGCCGAAAGCCGGTGACCGGCGTCCCGAAGATCGGGTCCTCGACGTAGGAGTAGCCCGGCTCCGACGTGGAGAACTTCCAGCAGTTCGCCGGGTTCTCCGGCGTGCACTCCTGGCCCTTGAACCTCGCGCCCCCGATGCCGGCGTAGACCGTGCCGCGCAGAGGGCCCAGGATCCCGAGCGGAGTCGCCGCCAGGTGGATGATCGGAAGGCGGAACTCGGCGTTGGCGAAGAAGCCCCGGTTGCCCGCGAAGCTCAGGTAGGGGAAGCCGCGCAGCTCCATGTTGCCGCCGAAGTAGAAGTAGTCGGGGTTGTCCCCGGTCGAGTAGAAACCCCGGCCACGGAAGGCCAAGAGCGCGCTCGATCCCCCGAGCCGGATGTACTTGCGCAGATCCGCGTCCACGGTCGTGCGCTGGAGGAAGCTAGAGATGCCGGGCGCCCCCGTCACGCCGACCGAGAGCGTGCTGCCCGACAGCGGGCCGAACTGCGCGAAGCGCGTCGTCTCCTGGACGAGGCGCAACGAAACGGGGGCCTGCCAGCCGTTGTTGATGAAGCAGGGCAGGCCGAGATACGCCTGCTCCTGGCAGACCTGCTGCTGGAACTCCTGGTCGCCGTACTGCTCTTCGACCTTCGCGAGCCCCACCCCGAACTCGAGGCGCCGGAAGGTGTCGAGCGGGTACTCGGCGAACACCTGCCCGCCGGTGAAGCGCTGGGTGGCGATCGCGCTCTCACGCGGGTCCTGGCCGTAGTAGGAGTAGATCGAGTTGTACGGGTAGAAGAAGAAGGTCTGGTCGAAGAAGTTGACCCCGTAGTGGAGCCGGCTCGCGAGGTTGGTGTAGCGGCCGTCGTAGATGCGGTAGGAGGAGACCGACAGCACGGTGAACGTGAAGAGCTGGTCGCCCAGCACGTCGGTGAGCGCGATCGCGGTGCCGCCGTAGAAGTTTCCGCTCGAGGTGACCCCGACGTTGACCGGCGGCCTTCCCTCGAGATAGAGGCCCTCGAAGAGCCCCTTGCGCCGCTTGTTCTCCGGCACCACGTCGTGGGGCACGTCGGGCTGGAAGTCGACGAGGCCCTCGGAGGCGGACTGGACCTCCTGGTCCACCTCCTTGATCGGCTCGGTCGTGTCGCGCGTGTGCAGCTTGAACGCGCCCTTGTAGTAGGTGATGAACGCGAGCCGGTCGCCGCGCGGCGTCTTGAGCGGCGCCGGTGCCATCGTGCCGCCGAAAACGTCCGTGTACTGGTGGATCGTGCCCGTCTTCAGGTCGAGGCTGCGCAGGTTCGGGATGTCATCGTCCTCGTCCGAGGCGTAGTAGATCCGGCCGCCGTCGCTCGAGAAGATGGGCGCCGCGTCGTCGAACGGGCCGAAGCTGAGCTGGGTCTTGCGCGCCGGATCCGCGAGCGGGAACGCGTAGAGCTTGTTGTTGCCGCTGATGCGCCGCTCGTACACGACCAGCTTGCCGTCCGGCGAGACCTGCGGGTTGTTGTCGGCGTAGTCGTCCTGCGTCAGGTTCTGTACCTCGCCCGTCTCGAGGTCGAGGCGGTAGATGTCGGAGATCCCGTCGCGCAGCGCCGAGAACAAGACGGTCCTGCCGTCGGCCAGCAGGCAGGGGGCCTGCGTCTCGTCGAGCGGCACCGGCACGCGCTTCTTGACGCCGCCGTCGAGCGCCGAGACCAGGAAGAAGCTGCGCCCCTTCCCGGTACGGCCGAAGAAGCCGACGTGATCTCCGCCCGGATCGAAGGCGAGCGAGCGGCCGGCCACGAACTCGCTGTTGAACGACAGGCTCTCCCAGTCGCTGTCGAAACCCTTCGTGAGGTTCTCGATCACGTTGCCGTCCTTCGTCGAGATCAGCACCACGTCGGCCTCGCCATCCGAGCGGTTGGCGGTGACGACCGCGGCGATCTCGCCGGAGGGGCTGGGCGCGAACGCGAAGGCCTGGGTGAAATTGGTCTTCTCCGGGTTCGGCGAGAGGTCGCGCCCGAAGTCGTCGGGCCGCTGCCGGTCGCGGAAGGGCTTGAAGCGCTCCTTCAGCCACTTGTCGAAGGACGCGTCGAACTCCTCGGGCGTGGTCCTGAAGGCCTGCTTGAACAGCTCCTCGGGACCGCCGCCGAGCAGCCCCTTGCGCAGCGTGTACAGGAACTGGCGGATGCCTTCCTTGCCGTAGCGCGACTCGATGAACTCGAACGCGGCGTGGCCCATGTTGTAGACCAGCCGGCCCGAGAACGCCTCGAACTCGGCCCGCGACAACCGCGGCACCTCGTCGGTGAGCGCGGCGTCGCGGATCATCATCAGGTCGAGCGGCTCCCAGATCCCGCGGAAATAGTCGGCGAGCCCCTCGTCCACCCAGAGCGGGATCGCCCGCTGCATGATGCCGAAGCCGAGCCCGCGCGGGATCAGGTCGAACGCGAAGGCGTGGACCAGCTCGTGCGTGATCAGCCCCTGGAGCTGGTCGGGCGGCTCGTCGATCGGCAGCACGATGCGGTTGAGCAGCGGCTCGGTGAAAGCGGCGACACCCTCGGGGATGAACGCTGGGAACAGGTTCGTCTGCTCGAACTCGGAGTGGGTCTTGTAGAAGATCACCGGGATCGGCTTCGCCATCTCGTGCTTGAGCCCGGTCGAGATCTTGAGGTAGGAGCTCTCGAGGTACGCGGCGAGCCGCGACAAGTGCTGCTCGAAGTCCGGATAGTAGTAGATCTCGAAGTGCGCGCTCTTGTAGACGCGCCAGGCGAAGTTGTCGTACTTGACCTTGTTCTTCCCGTAGTACGGGACGAACTGGGCGGAGGCCGGTTGCGCCGCGGCCAACAGCAACGCGAGGGCCGGCAGCAGCAGCGGGCGGAATCGTCTCAGCATGGGTTCCCCTAGCGAAGCAGCACGCGCGTCCCGCGGATCCTCTGCGGGGTCAGCACCCCGAGGAAGTTCGGCAGCAGGCGGTCCATCAGCTCGAAGTACGAGGACAACGGCGAGATGCGCTGGTCCTCGGCGTAGAGCACCTCCTCGGAGAAGCGCTCCTTGTGCAGCAGCTCGCCGGTCTTGGAGTCGATGAAGAAGAAATCGGCGGAGAGCACGAAGCCCTTGCGCTCCAGGAAGCGGCTGCCGCGCACGAGCGAGGGCTGCCCGGTCGAGGTGCGCACCACGCGCTCGTCGGGCTGGAAGCCCGAGCGGTTCTGGCTCTCGAAGTCGAGCTTGCCCGCGACGATCAGCGGCTGCTGGTATTCCTCGCCCATCTTCCTCCAGAACTCCGGGTCCTGGAGCAGGCGATCGGCCTCGAGCCGGAACTGGTCCTTCTCGTCCTTCGAGTAGCTGCCGCCCTCGCCGATCTTCTCGAGTGCCGTCTCGAGCGCCGTCTGCAGCGGAGGCCGGTCGGGCTCGAGCACCTGCAGCTGCGTGTTCGAGCGCAGCTGGTTCTGCAACAGGCGCGAGGTTTCCGCCGACAGGTCGACGTCGGAGTCCTCGAGGTCGGTCACGAAGCCCGCGATCAGGATGCGGCGGAAACCCGAGACGTCGAGCTTCGACTGCAGCGGGGTGTCGACGGGCACCTCGAGCATCGAGGAGCAGCCCGCCGCGGCGAGTGCTCCGGCGATGGCGAGCCGGCACGAGACGCTCATGGCTGCGGCCTCTTTCTCTTGTTCTTGCGGTTCCGCTTGTCGTCGGCCTCGCGGAACAGGTCGTAGTTCTGCTGGATGTAGGCGTCGTCGGGCTTGAGCTCGAGCGCCTTGTCGTAGGCTTTGCGCGCCCCGGCGAAGTCGCCCATCTGCTCGAGCGCCACGGCCAGGTTGTTCTGCGCGGCCGCGTTTTGCGGGTCGGCCTGCGTGGCGCGCTCGAAGCGGAAACGGGCCTCCTGCCAAAGGCCCTTTTGCGCGACCTTGAGACCGAAGTCGATCTGGCGGGCCGAGGAGTCCTCCGCCCGGAGCGCCGCGCCGGATGCGAGGAAGAAGAGCGTCACCAACGTCCGCATCAAGTCGCCTCCTCACGAGGGGCACTCGTGTTTCTGGATCGTATCCGTGGGCCGACGCGGAGCGCAAGACGCGGCGGGCGCTATTACCTCTGTGCACGCCTTTTCACGAAGCTCTCTTTTCTGGGGGGTGCTGCGTCGCACCCCCCAGACCCCCCGCTCCGCTCGGGCGAGTGAATCGCACCTCGCTCCGCAGCCCGTAGCCCGAATGGACCTCGCCTGACTGGTCGGGCGCACACAATCGTGCCCTCTCCGGAATCGCTCTCCCTGGAGAAGCTCCGTGGACGAGACCTTCGACCTGCTCACGCTCGCGCTTCTGCCGGGGCTTTGGCCCCGCGCTGGCCGCGACCTGCTGGCGCGCGGCCCGCTACAGGCGACGCTCGCGCGACCGTCCGACCACGCCGACCTTCTGGGGCCTCTCGCGGTCGCGGCGCTCTGCAGCGGCGCGGCCCGGCGCGCAGCCGAAGCCGAGACGACGCACGCGAGGCGGCTCGGCATCGACATCGTCGGACGCGACGAGAACCGCTATCCGGAGTGGCTGCGGGAGACTCACACGCCGCCGCTTGTGCTCTGGACTAGCGGAACGCTACTGGCCGACGAAGGAGCCGGGAGCGTGGCTGTGGTCGGGGCGCGTGCAGCCAGCCCGCTCGGGCTCGCCTTCGCCCGGCGGCTGGCCGAGGACCTCGCGGCGGCCGGTCTCGTCGTCGTCTCCGGGCTGGCGCGCGGCGTCGACTCGGCGGCCCACCGCGGCGCTCTCGACGCCCGAGGCCGGACCGTCGCGATCCTGGGCTCGGGGCTCGATCGCCTCTATCCGCCCGAGAACACGGCACTCGCGGCGCAGATCGGCAGGACGGGCGCCGTGGTCAGCGAGTTTCCCCTGGGCACCGGGCCCTGGAAGCCGAACTTCCCGCGCCGCAACCGCGTGATCGCGGGCTGGGCACGAGCCGTCGTGGTGGTGGAGGCCGGGTCGCGGAGCGGGGCGCTGTCGACCGCCCGAGCGGCCCTCGACGAGGGGCGCGACGTCATGGCCGTACCCGGACACCCGTCGGAGCCCCACGCCGAGGGCACGAACAGCCTGATCCAGGACGGCGCGGCGCTCGTGCGCGAGGCGGCGGATGTGCTCCGCGAGCTCGGGCTCGAGCCGCCGCGGGCCCTCCAACCCGCGCCGCAGGACGCGGTGCTCGAGGTCCTGGCGCGCGGCGTCCCGTGCGGCGTGGACGAGATCCAGCAGCGCTCGGGGCTTGCGCTGCCCTTGCTCCTGGCGCGGCTCTCCGAGCTCGAGCTCGGCGGAGCGATCGAGCGGCTGCCCGGGGCGCTCTTCGTGAGAGCGCGCTCCGGCCCCGGCTATACTCGGCAGAGATGACTCCGCGCGTCACGATCGTGGGCGGCGGCCTCGCCGGCTGCGAGGCCGCGTGGCAGCTCGCGCGCCGCGGGGTGGGCGTCGACCTCTTCGAGATGCGCCCGCTGCATCCGACCCCGGTGCACCAGACCGGCGACCTCGCCGAGCTGGTTTGCTCGAACAGCCTGCGCGGCAACGCGCTCGACCAAGCCGCGGGGCTGCTGAAGGAGGAGATGCGCCGGCTCGGCTCGCTGGTGGTGAGCACGGCCGACGCGGTGAAGGTGCCCGCGGGCAGCGCGCTCGCCGTCGACCGCGGGCTCTTCGCGCGCCGCATGACGGAGGCGATCGCGGCATTGCCGCTCGTGAGGCTCCAGCGTTCGGAAGTCCTGCGCATCCCCGACGACCCGGTCACGATCGTGGCCACGGGCCCGCTCACGTCGCAGGCGCTCGCGAGCGAGGTGGCGGCGTTCGTCGGCCGCAGCCACCTCTACTTCTTCGACGCGGTGAGCCCGGTGGTCGAGGCGGACTCGATCGACCTCACGAAGGCCTTTCGCGCCTCGCGCTACGGCAAGGGCGGCGACGACTATCTCAACTGCCCGATGGACGCGGCCGAGTACCGCGCCTTCCACGCGGCGCTCACCGGCGCCGAGTGCGCGAGCGTCCACGACTTCGAGAAGGAGCTGTTCTTCGAGGGTTGCCTCCCCGTCGAGGTGATCGCCTCGCGCGGCGAGGAGACGCTTCGCTTCGGGCCCATGAAGCCGGTCGGGCTCGCCGACCCGAAGAGCGGCCGCCGGCCGTACGCCGTCGTCCAGCTGCGCCAGGACAACCTGGCCGCGAGCCACTGGTCGATCGTCGGCTTCCAGACCCAGCTCAAGTGGGGCGAGCAGAAGCGTGTGTTCCAGATGATCCCCGGGCTCGAGCGGGCCGAGTTCGTCCGCTTCGGCATGATCCACCGCAATACCTACGTGAACGCCCCGCTCACGCTCGAGCCGACGTTCGAGACGCGCCGCCGCCCCGGGCTCTTCTTCGCGGGGCAGATGTCGGGCGTCGAGGGTTACGTGGAATCGGCGGCATCGGGGCTGCTCGCGGGCCTCGCGGCCTTCGCTCGCGTGCGCGGCCGGGAGCCGATCGTGCTTCCCGAAGACACGGCTTTAGGAGCGCTCGGCCGCTACATCGCGAGGAGCGACCCCGAGCACTACCAGCCGACGAACATCGCCTTCGGCCTGCTGCCCGAGCTCAAGGAGCGGGTGCGTGACAAGGGGAAGAAGCGCATGGCCCTCGCCGAACGGGCGCTCGCGAGCCTCGCGCGCTTCCGCGCGCGGCTGGCTGAGGACGAGGCGGCGCTGCCCGCGAGCGAGCCGGACACGGCGCGCGCGTCAGCCTAGCGGACGAAACACGATGCGGACGCCACCATTGACAGGACTCTCGGGACCGGGCTTTCGGGGGGCTCCGCGCCCCCCGGGCCCCCGCTAGCATCGATGCGCGACGCGGTCGCGGCGTTCCTGCGCCACCTCGAACGCGAGCGGAACGCCTCCCCCCACACCGTGCGGGCCTACGGCGAGGACCTCGCCCAGTTTTCAGGCTACCTCGAGCGCGAGCTCGGCAAGTCGGCGCGGCCGGGGGACGTCGACCACCTGCTCGTGCGCGGCTTCCTCGCCGAGCTGCACGAGCGCGGGCTCCGGAAGTCGTCCTCGGCCCGCAAGCTGGCGGGGCTCCGCAGCTTCTTCCGCTATCTGTGCCGCGAGGGACGGCTGGCGGCGAACCCGGCCCGTGCGCTCGCCACGCCGCGCCAGGAGAAGCGCATCCCGTCGGTGCTCGACGAAGCGCAGGTCGCCGCGCTCCTCGACATGCCCGGCGACGGCCTCGCGTCGTTGCGCGGGCGAGCGATTCTCGAGCTGCTCTACGGGACGGGCATCCGCTGCGCCGAGGCGGTGGCGCTCGACGTTCACGAGCTCGACCTGGACGCGCGCATGGTCCGCGTGCTGGGCAAGGGCCGCAAGGAGCGCGTCGTGCTCTTCGGCCGCCGCGCGCAGCAGGCTCTCTCGGCCTGGCTCGCCGAGCGACCTCGGCTCGAGCCGAGGAGCGACGCGCTCTTCCTGAACGCGCGCGGAGGCCGGCTCACCGGTCGCAGCGTAAGGACCCTCGTCGCACAGCGGGTCAAGCAGCTGGCACTCGCCCGGCGCTGCAGCCCGCACACGCTCCGCCACAGCTTCGCCACCCATCTCCTGACGCGCGGAGCCGACCTGCGCGCGATCCAGGAGCTGCTGGGGCATACCCGCCTCAGCACCACCCAGCGCTACACGCACGTGGACACTCGCCACCTGCTCGAGGTGTACAAGAAGGCGCATCCCAGGGCGTAATGCGTCTTTCTGGCTGTCTGTTTCGTCAGAATGGGTAGCGGGCCGCATGGGACGGAGCGACGAGGAGCTGGTCGAGGCGTGCCAGGCGGGGGAGGCGTCCGCCTTCGACGTGCTGCTGGCCCGGTGGGAGGACCGCATCCGCGGCGCGGCGTTCCGGTTCCTGGGATCCGAGGACGAGGCGCGGGACGTGGCGCAGGAGGCGTTCCTGAAGGCCTACCGGGGCCTGTCGGGGTTCAAGCAGCAGGCGCGCTTTTCCTCCTGGCTCTACCAGATCGCCACGAACCTCTGCCGTGACCGCCTGCGCCGCAGGAAGACGCGTCCCCTGGTGAGCCTCGAGGCGCTCGAGGAGGCGGGGCCGGTGATCGCAGAGACGCGGGCGGGAGCGCACGAGCGGCTCATCGAGCGGGACCTCGCGCGGGTGGTGCGGGGGGCGATCGAGGCGTTGCCTCTGGAGCAGCGCGAGGTGGTGATCCTCAAGGAGTACCAGGAGCTGACGTTCCTGGAAATCGCGCAGGCGCTCGACGTGCCGGTCTCGACCGTGAAGACGAGGCTCTACCGCGGGCTCGACCAGCTGCGGCTGCGACTCGAGGATCAGGGCGTGCGCGGAACGACGGCGGTGCCGGTGCCGGCGCCATGAGTTCGAGCTTTTTCGGGAGACGGATGAACATGGAGTGCGAAAAGGTCGGAGACGGGGCCCTTCAGGGCGACAAGCTGGACGTTCTCTACGGCGAGGCGGATGCCGCGGTGCGCGAGCGCGTGCTCGCCCACCTCGAGTCCTGCGCCGCGTGCCGGGAGGAGATGGGCGCGCTGCGCGCGCTGCGCCGCGACCTCGGCTCCTGGCGGCTCCCGCTCGCCCGCCCGGGCCTGACGCCGCGCGGCTACGTGCTGCCCCGCTGGCTCTTGGCAGCGGCGCTCTTCCTGCTGGCGTTTGCCGGAACGCTCGGGGCATCGGGATACCTGTCGCTGCGGCGTGCGCTCGCCGCGCAGGAATCGCGCGCGGCGCTCCTCGAGCGCCAGCAGCTCGCGTCCGAGCGCGCGCTCGAGGCGGCGCTCGCCCGGCCGCCCGTGGCCGACGCGGAAGCGTTCCTCGCGCGGCTCGACGCCCGCATCGACGAGCGTCTGCTCGCGAGAGCGTCGCTTCAGGAACAGCGTTTCGATCAAAGGCTCGCCGACTGGCAGGAGCGCGCCGCCGTCCGGCGCCGGGTCGACATGGCCCAGGTCGCCGCGAGCCTCAGCTATCTCGACGGCCGCCACGGCGAGCAGCTCGCGCGCACCAACGAGCTGATGGGCTACGTGCTGCAGGCCTCGGACAAGAGGTGAACGCCATGCGGTCGTCTCTCGGCACGCTCGCCATCGGGGTCGCGCTCCTGGGGCTCGGCGCGCCCCTCGCCGCGGAAGCGCCGGCACGGCCGGCCGTGCGCGAAGGCATGCAAGCGCTCGAGGTCCGGCTCGACCGCGCGGTCGACCGCGTCAGCCTGCCGCACGCCGCGCGGCTGCTCGGTCGCATCGAGTCCGCGCGTGGCTATCGGCTTCCCGGATACGGGGTCGTGCTGGTGCTGACGCCGAGGGTGCTTCCGGGCGGGGAAGGCCAGGTCTACTTCGTACAGGGCGGTGGCTCCAAGCTGCATCGGCTCCGCGTGCAAACGAAGGCAAAAAACCCGCAGACGACCGTCGTCGTGGACATCGACGAGGGCGAAGGCGTCGAGACATTCGAACGCCAGGTGCTGGTCCTGCAGCACGAGACGGAAGCCGCGCGGCGTGCGGCCGAAGAGGAAATGGAGCGGATCGTCCGCGACGTGCGCGTACGGATCTCCCCGCCGCCCCCCGTCCCCGAGCCGGCGCCCCCGGCGGCGCTGGGCCCAGCGGTCCCGCCGCAGGCTCCCGAGGCTCCCGAAGCACCCGCACCGCCCCAGCCGGTCGCTTGGGCGCCCAAGGCGCCCCCGCCGTGGAAGTTCTGGTTCGAGACCGGCGCTCCGGCCGAAAAGCGCACGCCCGAAGCGGTGATCGCCGACGTGCGGGCGTCGCTCGTCGACGCGCTCGTGGCGCCGGGCCCCACGTTCGCGGGCCTCGGCGGGGACGAGCGGGTCACCGTCGCGGTGGACTTCGTTCCGGGAGGCCTGTTCGCGGCGAACGCGGCTCCTGAGCGGACGCTCGTGGTGAGCGTCCGCGCTCGCGACGTGGCCGCGCGTGCTCGCGGTTCGATCACGCCCGAAGAGCTGCGCCGGCGCGTGGAGGTCAACGAGTATTGAGACGAAGCAAAGCCAGCGTGAGAAGCGCCAGCGTCCCGTCGCAGCCGGCGAACAGAAGGTACGACGCGGGCGAGCCGTTCGCGAAGTGGTCGAACACGAAAACGGCCGCGCCCAAGCCCTTGGCGAACACTCCGGCCCACCACAGGTAGCCGCGCCGCGCCGCGACGTCCTGGGCCGCCCAGAAGTAGCCGCCGCCGAGCGTCAGCGTGAAGACACCGTTGAGCCATGCGTTGACGAGGGGCATGGGCGAGGGCGCGCCAAAAAAACGCGCGAGCTGCGGCGCCGCGACGAGCATCGACACGCCGAGCAGGACGTCGTAGGCGCCCGACACGATCGCCAGGGCGCGCAGGCTCATCGGGCTATACTAGCCCGCCCCCGCCCCGCGGAAGGCCCCCAGCATGAGCCACGCCGGCCGTCTCCCAGGGACCGCTTTCCTCGCCTCCGCGCTGCTCTCGACCCTGGGCGCCTGCGGCCATCGCGGCGACCCGCTGCCGCCGCTGCGGCACACGCCGCCGCAACTCCAGGAGTTCCGCCTCGCCCAGCGCGGCGACGCCCTCGAGGTCTCGGTGCGGGCGCCCGTCGCCTCGGTGGACGGCATCGCCTACGAGAGCCTGATCGTGGAGCTGCTGTTCGCGCAGGGGGAAAAGAACCTCGAGAAGGCCGGCGAGCGGCGCGAGGTCCTGGCGCTTCCCCGGCAGCGGATCGCCGTTACGCTGCCGCTGCCCGCGCCCGGGACCATCGTGCGCGCCGCCGCGCGGGGCGTCGTGGGCCGCGAGAAGGGACCGCGCACGCTGACGATGGCGCTCATCGCCCACAGCGAAGTCACGCCCGCGCGCGAGCTCGTGGCGCGCCTGGCCGAAGACGGCGTCGAGCTCGCCTGGAGCGGCGAGCTGCCGAAGCCGGTCGCCGCGGCCGTCCTGCCTCCGCGTGTTCCCGGGGCGCCGGTTCGAGTCCCGCCGGTCCAGGCCGTCGCGGTCCCGGACGAAGAGCGAAGCGCGGGGTTTCTCGTGTACCGCCGGGTCGGCGCCGCGACCTACGCCGGGCCGCTCGCACGAGCGCCGCTCGAGGCGCTTGAGGCGACCGACACCAGCGCACCCCAGGGGGTGACCGTCTGCTACGTCGTGCGCGCGGCCGCGTCGCTCGAGCCGCTCCTCGAGAGCGCCGCCTCGAACGAGGCCTGCCTCGAGGTGCGCGACATCGCGGCGCCCGGCGTCCCGTCCGGGCTCGCCGTGCTGCCCCGCGAACGCGGCCTCGAGCTCATCTGGACACCGTCCCCCGAAGACGATCTCGCGTCCTACCGCGTCTATCGTGAAGCGCCGGGAGAGCCGCCCGGCCGTGTCGCCGAGGTGGTTGCCTCGCGTTCGGCCTGGATCGACGAGAAGGCGAAGCCGGGTGTCACGTACCTCTACACGCTCAGCGCCGTCGACCGTTCGGGCAACGAGAGCGGCGCGACGCCCGCCGTCGAGGCGAGCCTCCCGTGAGGGCGGAGTCGGCTCCGGGATATCATCTCGATGGGGCCTGGGGAGCCGCGCCGGCCGCCCCGAGAGGCAGGGAATCATGAAGATCTTTCTCGACACCGCCAGCCTGGCGGAGATCCGTGAGGCCGCGACGCTCGGCGTCGTCGACGGCATCACCACCAATCCGAGCCTGCTCGCCAAGGAGAAGGGCGACCCCGAGGAGATCCTGGTCGAGATCTGCCGGATCATCGACGGCCCGATCTCGGGCGAGGTCGTGGCGACCGACGCCGAAGGAATGCTGCGCGAGGGACGTCAGCTCGCCGCGCTGCACAAGAACATCGTGGTCAAGTGCCCCTGCACCGCCGAAGGGCTGAAAGCCACGAAGGTGCTGGCCGGCGAGGGCAAGCGCGTCAACATGACGCTCGTCTTCAGCGCCACCCAGGCGCTGCTCGCGGCCAAGGCCGGGGCGCGCTACGTGTCGCCCTTCGTCGGCCGGCTCGACGACATCGCGACGCCGGGGATGGAGCTGGTCGCCGACATCATCCAGATCTTCGACCACTACGACTACGACTGCGAGGTGCTCGCGGCGAGCCTGCGTCACCCGATGCACGTGCTGGAAGCGGCGCGCATGGGCGCCGACATCGGCACCATGCCGATGAGCGTCTTCCAGTCGCTGCTCAAGCACCCGCTCACCGACATCGGGCTCAAGCGCTTCCTCGACGACTGGGAGAAGGTCAAGCAGCAGATGCCGGCCAAGGTCGGGCGCTAAGAGCGCGATGCCGATCTATGAGTACGCCTGCAGCGGCTGCGCGGTCCGCTTCGAGAAGCTCGTGCGCCGCTTCGGCGAGGAGGTGAGCTGCCCCTCCTGCGCGAGCGCCGCCGTGGACAAACAGCTCTCTGTGTTCGCGGTGGGTGGGAGCAGCTCTGCTCCGGCCTTCACGAGCTGCGCGGCGCCCGACGCCGGCTGCGGCGCCGGGCCGTGCGGCCGCGGGGCCTGCGCGCTGCCGAACTAGCGGAATGACCCTCCCGCTCGACGACCTGCGCGAGCGTACGCGCCGCGCCGAGGCCGGCGGCGGAGAGGAGCGCCGCGAGCGCCAGCACCGCGAGGGCAAGCTCGTCGCGCGCGAGCGCGTCGAGCTGCTGCTCGACGAGGGAAGCTTCGAGGAGCTCGACAAGCTGGTCGAGCACCGCTGCCTCGACTTCGGCATGGCCGAGCAGAAGGTCCCGGGAGACGGCGTCGTCTCCGGCTACGGCCGCATCGACGGGCGCCTCGTCTACGTCTTCGCCCAGGACTTCACCGTCTTCGGCGGCAGCCTGTCCGAGACCAACGCGCGCAAGATCTGCAAGGTGATGGACCTGGCGATGAAGGTGGGGGCACCCGTCATCGGCCTCAACGACTCGGGCGGCGCGCGCATCCAGGAGGGCGTCGCCTCGCTCGGCGGCTACGCCGACATCTTCCTGCGCAACACGCTCGCCTCGGGCGTGGTCCCGCAGATTTCCGCGATCATGGGCCCCTGCGCGGGCGGCGCCGTCTACTCTCCCGCGATCACCGACTTCAACGTGATGGTCAAGGACACCTCGTACATGTTCGTGACCGGTCCCGACGTGATCCGCACCGTCACGCACGAGGAGGTCACGAAAGAGGAGCTCGGCGGGGCGATGACCCACAACGCGCGTTCCGGCGTCGCGCACTTCGCGGTCGACGACGATAGCGCCTGCCTGCTGCTGATCCGCGAGCTCTTGTCCTACCTGCCGTCGAACAACCTCGAGGAGGCACCGCTCGGCGCGACCGACGACCCGGCGGAGCGCGAGGATGCAACGCTAGAGACGCTGGTGCCGGCCGACCCGGCTCGACCCTACGACATGAAGGACGTGATCCGGGCGGTGGTGGACGACAGCCGCTTCCTCGAGGTACACGAGCACTTCGCTCCCAACGTGGTGGTGGGGTTCGCGCGCTTCGCCTCCCATCCGGTGGGGATCGTGGCCAACCAGCCAGCGGTGCTGGCCGGTTGCCTCGACATCGACGCCTCGGTGAAGGCGGCACGCTTCGTGCGCTTTTGCGACGCCTTCAACCTGCCGCTCGTCACCTTCGAGGACGTGCCCGGCTTCCTGCCGGGGACCGGCCAGGAGTACGGCGGGATCATCCGCCACGGTGCGAAGCTGCTCTACGCCTTCGCCGAGGCCACCGTGCCCAAGGTCACCGTGATCACGCGCAAGGCCTACGGCGGGGCCTACTGCGTGATGGCGAGCAAGCACATCAGGACCGACGTCAACTACGCCTGGCCGCAGGCCGAGATCGCGGTGATGGGTCCCGAGGGCGCCGTGGGTGTGCTCTACCGCCGCGAGCTGCAAGCCGCGGCCGACCCGGAGGCGCTGCGTAAGCAGAAAGTCGCCGAGTTCCGCGAGAAGTTCGCGAACCCCTACGTCGCCGCCGACCGCGGCTTCGTCGACGAGGTGATCGAGCCGCGCCAGACGCGCCGCAAGATCGTGGCCGGGCTGGAGATGGCGCGCGGGAAGCGGGACCGCAACCCGCCCAAGAAACACGGGAACATCCCGCTTTGACGAGGCGGCGCTTCTCGAAGCTGCTGGTGGCCAACCGCGGCGAGATCGCGGTGCGCGTGATCCGCGCCTGCCGCGAGATGGGGATCGCCTCGGTCGCGGTCTTCTCGGAGGCCGACCGCGCCGCCCTTCACGTGCGGCTCGCGGACGAGGCGCTAGCGGTCGGTCCCGCGCCCGCGCGCGAGTCCTACCTGCGGATCGACCGCGTGCTGGAGGCGGCCAAAGCGAGCGGGGCCGAGGCGATCCACCCGGGCTACGGCTTCCTGGCCGAGAACGCCAGTTTCGCGCGCTCCTGCGAGGAGGCCGGAATCGTCTTCATCGGCCCGCGGAGCGAGACGATCGCGCTCTTGGGCGAGAAGACCTCGGCCCGGCGCGAGGCGCTTTTGGCGGGCCTGCCGGTGGTGCCGGGGACGCTCGAGAAGATCGCCGACGAGGCGCTCCTCGTGAGCGAAGCCGAAAAGATCGGCTATCCCGTGATGCTCAAGGCCGCGGCTGGCGGCGGCGGCAAGGGCCTGCGGCTCGTCGCGACGCCCGGCGCGCTTCTGGGTGCCCTGGCGCGGGCCCGCTCCGAGGCGCAGGGCGCCTTCGGCGACGACAGCGTGTACCTCGAGAAGGCGATCGTGGGCGCGCGCCACATCGAGATCCAGGTGCTCGCCGACGCGCATGGCCACGCGGTTCACCTGTTCGAGCGTGAGTGCTCGATCCAAAGGCGCCACCAGAAGCTGATCGAGGAGAGCCCGTCGCCGTTCGTCACAGAGGAGCTGCGCGAGCGGCTGGGCGCGCTCGCGTTGGCACTCGTGAGGCGCGTCTCCTACGTGAATGCCGGAACGCTCGAGTTCCTGGTGGACGCCGAGCGCCGGGCGTACTTCCTCGAGATGAACACACGGCTGCAGGTCGAGCACCCCGTCACCGAGATGGTGACCGGCCTCGATCTCGTCAAGCTGCAGATCCGGATCGCGGAAGGCGAGGAGCTGCCGCTGCGGCAGGCAGACCTCGCGCAGCGCGGGCACGCGATCGAGTGCCGCGTCTACGCCGAGGATCCGGACCAAGGCTTCCTCCCGAGCCCGGGGCGGATCACGGCGCTGCGCACCCCGGGGGGGCCGGGCGTGCGCGACGACTCCGGCGTCTACGACGGCTTCGAGGTCCCGACCCACTACGACCCGCTGGTCTCGAAGCTGGTCGTCTGGGCCGGGAGCCGCACCGACGCGATCGCGCGCATGCGGCGCGCCGTCGCGGAGTACAAGCTGCTCGGGATCCGCACCACCCTGCCCTTCTTCGAACGCGTGCTGCGGCATCCCGCCTTCGAGGCGGGCGACTTCGACACCTCCTTCGTGGGCACGCTGCTGGCCGAAGCGCCCGCGAGCTTCGCGCCCGTGGACGTCGCGATCGCGGCCGCGGCGATAAGCCGTTTCGAGGAGCGGCGCCGCTCGCGCGCGCGGGGCGTGGCGCCCGCTGCTTCGGGCTGGCGCGCGGCGGCCCGGCGCGAGGCGCACACCGCCCGGATCGGGACCCGGGGATGATCTTCGACGCGAGCGTCTCCGGCCGCAGCGTGCGCGTCGAGGTGCGCGGCGCCGACGGGCGCTACTCGCTCCGCCTCGACGGCCAGCCGCTCGAGGTGTGGGTGACGTCCGCCGGCCCGGGCTTCACGAGCCTGTTGATCGGAGCCAAAAGCCACGAGCTGGGGCTCGAGCGGCTGCCCCAGGGCTACCGCGTGGTGTTCCCCGGCTCGAGCGTCACGGTCGAGCTCGCCCCGGCCGGCCGCGGCAGCGCTATGGCCGGGCGCCACGCCCATGGCCCGGCCCGCCTCACGGCCCCGATGCCGGGCCGCATCGTGCGCGTGCTCGCGTCGGCCGGGGCCGACGTGGTCGCTGGCCAGGGGCTCGTGGTGATCGAAGCGATGAAGATGGAGAACGAGCTCAAGGCCCCGCGTGCCGGGCGCCTCCAGGAGATGCCGGTCCGGGAGGGCCAGGCGGTCGAGGCGGGAGCGCTCCTGGCGGTGATCGGCTCGGGGGACTGAGCGGTGTCCCGCCGGCGCAAGCTCCTGCTGATCGCGCTCGTGATCGGCGCGACCACGCTCTATGCGCTGTGGCGAGCGCCCGAGTGGGGCGCTCACGTGGTCGAGAGCGCGCTCACGAGCACCTTCCGGCGCCCCGTGACGCTGCAGAGCCTGGGCGTGCGCCTGGCCACGGCCGAGCTCGAGCTGCGCGGCCTGCGCGTGGGCGGGATCACGAACGAGGCGCCGCCGTTCCTGGAAATCGCGTCGGTCCGAGTGCGCCCGAACGTCGCACCCTGGCGTGGCAACCGCATCGTCCTTTCGCGGGTGCGGCTCGAAGGCCTGCGCCTGCGGATCCACGCCTTTCCGTCGCCGCCCCTGGGACAAGGCGGCGACGACATCCCGAAGCTCGGGGGCGGCGGAGGCCGCGGCGGCTTCGGCGTCTCGATCGAGCGGCTGGTGATCGCCGGCGGCGAGTTCATCCTCGACCACGAGCGCGTCCCGCTCGACCTCGACCTGCCCGAGTTTCACGGCCGCCTGCTCGGTCGCCCCGAGGGCGGCCTCGCGGGCCACCTCTCGTTCGAGCCGGGACGGCTGAAGATGGGAAGCGCGCCGGAGCTGACGCTCGGCACCGAGATCGACGTGATCGTGAACCGCGGGATCGTGGACGTGCAGGGCGCTCGGCTCTTTGCCGAGAACATCAACCTCGCCTACTCGGGACGCATCCGGCTCGCGGGCCGGCCGCAGGGGCAGCTGAGCCTGGAAGGCCCGGTGGACCTGGCCGTGCTCGAGAAGCACGTGTTCCGATCGGGCCTGGGCTTCGGCGGCGTCGCGCGCTGGGCCGGGCTGCTCTCGATCGACGGCTCGCGGCTGCGCATCGAGGGACGCATGCAGGGCGAGGACGGAAGCTTCATGGGCCAAGGCGTCTCGCGCTTCGCGACCTGGCTCTCGTACGACGGCAGCAGCGGGCTCGTGATGCGCGAGCTCGACGTGACGACGCTCGGCGGCTCCGCGCGGCTGTCGATCGACGTGCCGCCGACCGCCACGAAGCGGCCCGTCGCGATCCGCGGGCGGATGGAGAACGCCGACGGTGAGGGCGTCCTGCGCATGCTGTTCGGCTGGGGCGAGCTCGGGATCGGCACCGCCGCCACCGGCGACGTGGACGTGAGCTGGCCGAAAGGCCGCACGCGCAGCATCAGCGGAACGCTGGCGCTCGGCCTCGCGCCGCGCGAGGACGGCCGCTTTGCGCTCGGCGGGCGGCTCGACTGGAGCGCCCGGGAGGGACTCCAGCGCTACGACCGCCTCGAGCTTCTGGGCCGGCATCTCAGCGCACGGGTGAGCGGCGAGGTGGACGCGCTCGACCAGGCGCGACTCGATCTCACCGGCGAGACGGACGACCTCGCGGAGCTCGAGGCGTTGCTCACGCGCTGCCGTCGCGCGCTCGGCAACCCCGAGGCGCAGCCGGCCGGCTTCAGCGGCAGCGGCCGCTTCCGCGGCCGCTGGGGCGGGACGCTCGACTGGCCGGCCTTCGAGGGCCGTTTCGAGGGCGAGGAGCTGGGCTACGCCGGCGTCCTCTGGGGTGCGGCCCGCTGGACGGGCAGGTTCGACAGCGCGACCGAGGCCGTGACGTCGCACCCGCTGCTGTTGCGCAAGGACGGTGGCGAGATCGAGTGGGACGGGCGCGCCGAAATCGGCTGGTTCGGCCTGCGCGACGGCCTCTCCGGCCGGGCCCGTGCGACGGCGTGGCCGGTCGAGGACCTCGCGCGGTTCATGGAGTGGGACGTGGCGGCGAGCGGGCGCGTGAGCGGGGTCGCGAGTGTACGCGGGCGGCGCAGCGCGCCCGAGGGCGAGGCCGAGGGCACGGCGCGCGACGGGTACTACTACGGGGTGGCGTACGACGAGGCCCGCATCGAGGCGCGCTTTAAGCCGCGTCGCGCCGAGGTCAGGCGCGGCGAGATCCGAATCGGCGGCGGCGGCGTGAGCTTCAGCGGCAGCGTCACCGACGACGGCGTCTACGACGGCTCCGGCGAGATGACGGACGTCGACATGGGCGCATTCGTCCGGGCGCCCGCCGCGGCCGTGGCTTTCGGAGGCAAGGTCTCCGGAAGCCTGCTGCTGCAGGGGACGCTCACGCGCCCGCGGCTCGTGGCGACGCTCGCATCGCCCCGCCTCTTCTTCGGCGACGAGGGCATCGGCGCCCTCGAGGTGCTTCTCACCGGCAGCGGCGACGGCCGTGTCATACTCGACGGCCGCTGCCGCTCGGGCCGCGTCGACCTGGCGCTGCGGGGTGGCGTGGGGGCCGCGCCGCCCTTCGAGGCGGACCTGTTGCTCGCCGCGCGCTCGACCAGCCTCGATCCCTTCCTGCGCGTGTTGCAGCCCGGACTGCCGCAGGGTCTGGCACTCGTCGCCTCGGGTGAAGCCCGCATCCAGGGACCGCTCGAGCGGCCGGCCGAGGTGCGGGCGGAGGCGCTGCTCGGGGAGCTCGAACTGCTGACGGCCGACTTTCCCGTGCGTGCCCGCGAGCCCGTGCGACTGACGCTCGCGGGCGGCCGCCTCGAGCTGGGCCGGCTGCACCTGGGCGGCGAGGGGACGGACCTCACCGTGGACGGCGTCCTCGACACGCTCGGGGACGGGCCGCTCGCGGTGGAAGCCCGCGGACGCGCCGACCTGCGCGTGCTCGCCGCGCTCACGCGTCGCTTCCGTGGGCACGGCGACGCGAGCCTCGCCGTGTCGGTCTCCGGCACGCGCCAGGCGCCGCTCGTGCGCGGCACGCTCGATCTCGAGGGGGCCGGGCTGCGCCTGCGCGGCTTCCCGCACGGGGTCGAGGGGCTGCGCGGCCGGGTGCGCTTCAGCGAGCGCGCGGCCGAGCTCGAGGCCGTGAGCGGCACGCTCGCCGGCGGACCGCTGACGCTCGCCGGCCAGGTCGCCTACGCCTCCGGGCGGCTCGTCTCCTACGACATCCAGCCCACCGGCCGTGCGCTCGCGCTGCGTTACCCCGAGGGCCTGCGCAGCCTGCTCGACGCCGAGCTGCGGCTCTTCGGCGACGCGGAGCAGCAATGGATCACCGGCACGATCGACGTGCGCCAGGCGCTCTACACCAAGCGCTACGACATCGCTTCGGAGCTGCTCGCCCTGCGCCGCGCACTCCCCCCGCCGACGGCCGCGGCCCCGGCGGGGGCGCGGCTGGACCTGCGGCTGCGCGCGCCGGGCACACTCCGCATCGACAACAACCTGGCGACGCTCTCGGCGCGCGCCGACCTGTCACTGCAGGGCACGACCGAAGCTCCGGTCGTGACCGGGCGGGCGGAGATCGAACGCGGCCGGCTCTACTTCCAGGGCCGCACCTACGTGATCCAGCGCGGAGCCCTCGATTTCGTGAACCCGCAGCGGCTCGACCCGCTGTTCGACATCGAGGCTTTCACGCGGATCCGGTCCTATCAGGTCACGCTGCGGGTCTCGGGCACCCTCGAGCGCGTCACGCCGACGCTCAGCTCCGACCCGCCGCTGTCGTCGCTGCAGATCCTGGCGCTTCTCGCCGGACAGGAGGAAAGCGAGGTCGTGAACCTGACGCAGACCCAGGCGCGCCAGAGGCAGGGCCAACTCGCCGGGGCGGGCGCGGCGACGCTCGCCACGGGCCGGCTCGCGGAGTCGATGGGCCTCGAGCGCGAGGCGGAGCGGCTCTTCGGCCTCAACCGCTTCTCGATCGACCCCTCGCTGCTGCGTGGCGCGGGCACGCCGCCCACGGCGCGGGTCACCGTGGGAAAGCGGGTGTTCACTCCCGACTTGAACGTGCTCTACTCGCAGGACCTGCGCGGGATCGAGGAGCGCATTCTCGCGATCGAGTACACGCTCACCGACCGCTTCTCGCTGCTGCTCACGCGCACCGATCCCGGAGAGGCCAAGACCGGCACCGAGAAGGGCTGGGCGTTCGACGTCCGGATCCGGCAGTCGCGCTGATGCTGGCCCTCGCCCTCGTTGTCGCACTCGCCGCGCCCGAGGACGCCGCTTTTGTGCGCGCCGTGCGCGTCGACCATGACGGGTCCCGCCTGCTCCCCTTCGTGGGCCTCGTGCGGGGCGGGCCCCTCGACCACGAGGCGGTGCGCCGCTCGGTCGAGCTGATCTTCGCGACCGGCCGCTACGAAGACGTGCGCGTCGAGCTGGTGCGCGACGGGACCGAGCCCGGGGTCGAGGTAGTGTTCCGTCCCGTGCCGGCGCCGCTGCTCGTGGCGGTGCGGGTCGAAGGGGATCGTGTCCTCTCCCCAGGCGCCGCGGGCCGCGCGGCGCGGCTGCGCTCGGGGGATCCGCTCTGGCTCGCCCGCCTCGATCGCGCCGGGCGGGACGTGGCTCTGGCCCTGGCGCGGCGCGGCCACCTCGAAGCTCTCGTCACGGCCGAAGCCGTGCGCGTCGCGCATGGCGCGGAGGCCGTCTTCCGGGTCCGTGCGGGACCCCGTGTTCGCGTGAGCCGTGCCGAGGTGGAGTGCACCGACGCTGCGGTCAGGGTGTTGCTTCACCCGCTCCTCCGCCCGCGCCTCGGCGACGTCTACAACAAGGACAAGGCCGAGGCCGCGCGCGAGTCGATGCGCCGCCGCCTGGTCGAGAACGGCCATTGGCGCGCCCACGTCGAGCTCGGCGAGACCTACGACCCCGCGCGCGGACGGATGAGCCTCGTCTTCCGCGCACTCCCCGGGCCGCGCACGAGCCTCGAGACGCGTGGGGCGGAGCTGCCGGCCCGCATCGAGCGCGAGGTACGCACGATCGTGCGCGAAGGCGGCGCGTCCAGCGACAGCCTCGAGGCGGGCGCCGAACGCATCGAGACGCGGCTAAGGACGCAGGGCCATCGCGACGCCAGCGTGCGCGCGAGCATCGAAACGCGCGACACGGGCGAGGTCGTCGTCTACGACGTGCAGGCCGGGCCCAAGGCCTTGGCTGGCGCCGTGGATCTGCGCGACGCGGATCCCGCGCTGCTCGCGGTCCTGCGCACGCAGCCGGGCCGTCCGCTCGAGGACGCGGCGCTCACCGAGGATGCGCGCCTGCTGGTGGCGCGGCTCGCGGCGCTCGGGCACTTCGAGGCGCGCGTGGAAGTCGAGGTCGCCGACGGAGGCGGGGCCCTGCCCGTCGTGTTCGTCGCACGCCCCGGTCCACGCGCGCGGGTCACGCAGGTGCATGTCGAGAGCCTTCCGCCGCCGGTCTCGGGAGAGGGCGAAGGGCCCGAGGAGCTGGCGCTGCGCGAGGGCCAGCCGTACCGGCTCGCCGACGTGGCCAGGAGCCGCGAGACGCTCGTCTCGGCGTGGCGGCGGACCGGCCACCTCGACGTCCGCGTGCGCAGCGACGCGACGTTCTCGGAGGCGCGCGACGAGGCGCGCGTGAGCCTGGTGGTCGAGCCCGGCGCGCGCACGATCGTCGAGCACCTCGTGCTGGCGGGCCTCGACCGCACCAGGGACATCGCCGTCGAGCGCGAGATGGCTCTCCGTCCCGGCGAAGCCTTCTCCTTCGAGCGGGTGCTGGAGAGCCAACGGCGGCTGTCGAGCCTGGGTATTTTCGAGCGCGTGTCGATCTCCGAGCTCGACCCCGGTCGCGAGCGGCGCCGCGACGTGGTGGTGAGCGTTCAGGAAGCGCCGCGCACGAGCTGGTCGTGGGGGATCGGCTACTCGGAGCGGGATCGCATCCGCGGCAGCGTCGAGGTCACGCGCCGCAACCTCTCTGGCCTCGGCCGCAGCGCCTCGCTGTTCGCGCGCGGCAGCTTCCGCGGCAGCCGCTTCCTGCTCAACCTGCGCGAGCCGTGGCTCTTCGGGCGCAAGCTCGACTCGTTCCTGACCGGCTTCTGGGAGGAAGAGGATCGCACCAGCTTCGACTACAACCGCAAGGGCGGCACGCTGCAGGTCGGCCGCGCGCTCGACGCGCGCACCAGCCTGATCCTGCGCTACCTCTACCAGGACACGAACGTGTTCAACATCGAGGGACCGCTCGACGCGATCGACCGCCAGTACCGGACCTACGCGGTCTCGGGCCCTTCGGCCTCGGTCGTGTTCGACACCCGCGACGATCCGCTCGAGCCGAAGCGCGGGGTGTTCCTGGGCGCCGACCTGCAGCTCTCGCTCGATGCGACAGGCGGCGAGAGCTACCTGCGCAGCTTCTTCCAGGCCACCCGCATCAGCCGGCTGCGCTCGGACCTCGTCTTCGTGCTCTCCGGGCGCGTCGGTCTCGCAGCGACCTTCGCCGACGAGCCGCCGCTTTTGCCGCTCCCCGAGCGCTTCTTCGCGGGCGGCGACTACGGGCCGCGCGGCTTTCCGGTCGACGGCGTGGGCCCGCAGCTCCCCGGCCCGGACGGGGTGATGTACCCGACCGGGGGCAACGCGCTGCTCTTGGGTGGCGCCGAGATGCGCTACAACCTGAGCCGCTCCTTCCAGGTCGCGAGCTTCCTGGACACCGGCAACGTCTACCTGGAGACGCGCGACTTGGCGCTCGCGGACCTGCGCTGGAGCGCCGGTGTCGGGTTGCGCTACCGCACCCCGATCGGCCCGATCCGTCTCGACTGGGGCTACCTGCTCGAGCACCAGCCGGGCGAGTCGCGCTCGCGCTTCCACCTCACGATTGGGCATGCCTTCTAGCGAGGCTCCGGACGGTCGCGCAGCGGAGCCTCGCTCTTTGTCCGTTTCGTTGTCCGTTTCGTTGTTCGTTTCCGTTTTCCCGAAACCCAGCCAGCGCTTGAGGCACTCCAGCCTCACCGCCCTGCTTGTTCTCGCCCTGGCGCCCTCTGCTCTGGCGCAAGTCCGTCCGTCCGGCACGCTCATCGAACGCATCGTCGCCGTCGTCGACGGGCGGCCGCTGCTGCTCTCGGACGTTCAGGACCTGCAGCGGGTACGCGGCCTCACGGACGAGGCCGCGCTTGAGGCCGCGATCGACGAGCGCTTGATGCACCAGGAGGCCGCGCGCCTGGCGCAGGCGGAGGTGCTCGCGGACGAAGAGCAGCGCGC
>Ga0247727_10004580_pt1 | contig 29149 bp, 27 predicted proteins | sample WisWelCaveWW1625_FD_202498 | JGI IMG/M metagenome (GOLD analysis project Ga0247727, IMG submission 202498) | Biofilm microbial communities from Wishing Well Cave, Virginia, United States - WW16-25 | ecosystem: Environmental > Aquatic > Deep subsurface > Groundwater > Cave microbial mat | place...
TGCGACGGCTGAAACGGCTGCTCCGCTGTGCCGTTCAAAAGGAATACCGAAGTGCGGTCTAATGAAGACACAAAAAGCGCAACTTCAAAACGCGCAAGCGAGGGAAAGTCGTTTGCCACCACTCGCTTGCGCGTCGGGCTTGTGTAGAGGCATGAATAATCCGGGCTAGGTGTTCCGCCGGCTGTCCACGACGAATTGATGGAGGCCGTGCGTGTGGGTTTTCAATTCCTGGAGGCGGCAGCGAATCTTATCCGCGCGGGACGGCTGCGGATTGTGCCGCTGTCGGCCGACGAGATTGCGGCCAAACCGGATCTTCCGGCGTCGTTTGGTGCCGGAGACTCGGATTGCGTCATCGTCGCGCAGCGAAGAAACGTGCCCCTCCTGACCAACGACCGCCGAGTGCGAAACTTCTGTCGAGAACACGGAATCACGGTATTCGACTTGCCACAGCTCATGCGGGCACTGTGGGAGAATGGAGTGATGTCTCGAAATCCGGTGCGCCGACAGCGTTGAGTCGACTCCAACGCATGTCTGAGACGGAGCTTGGCGATCACCTCGCCCGCTTCATGCACATTGTCACGCGAGGATTTCGTGAATCACTTCACCATGCACGTCGGTAAGGCGCATGTCGCGGCCGCCGAAGCGGAAGGTGCTGCGTTTGTGGTCGAGACCCAAGAGGTTGAGCATCGTGGCATGCAGGTCGTGCATTTCGACTTTGTTCTCGATGGCGTAATAGCCGTAGTCATCGGTGGCCCCGTAGATCGTCCCCCCCTGGATGCCGCCGCCGGCGAGCCAGATGGTGAAGCCGAAGGGATTGTGGTCGCGGCCGTCGGACCCTTGGGCCATTGGCGTGCGGCCGAATTCGCCGGCCCAGATCACGAGCGTCGATTCCAAGAGGCCGCGTGATTTCAGGTCTTTGAGTAGTCCGGCGACCGGCTGATCGACCGCGCGGCCATTGTTGCGATGGCCTTCTTCAAGCTTGCCGTGCTGGTCCCAGCGGTCGGCACCGACGTTGGGGCAGGTCAACTCGATGAACCGCACGCCGCGCTCGACGAGCCGGCGGGCGACCAGGCACTCGGCGGCGAAAATGCGGGTCGGCTCGTAGTCGGACTCCATGCCGTAGAGTCGTTTTGTCGTTTGCGATTCGCCGGCGAGGTCCATCAGATCCGGCACGGCCAGTTGCATTCGAAATGCAAGCTCGTAGTTCGCAATGGCCGATTCAAGTTGATCGATGTGGCCGATCCGTTCGAGTGAACCCTGGTCGAGTTTTCGCAGCAGGGCAAGCTTGCCGCGTTGCAGTTCATCGCTCGCTTCGGTGCGGGCCAAATCGGCGACGGGCGTCTTACCGTGCTTGAAGATCGATCCCTGAAACGTGGCAGGCAGGAATCCGCTGCCGAAATTGTCCAGCCCGCCCGGCGGGATCAGGCCGCCGTTCAGCACCACGAATCCGGGCAGGTTGTTGGACTCGCTACCCAGCCCATACGTCGCCCACGCTCCCATGCTCGGCCGGCCCTGCTGGCCGTTGCCCGTGTGCAGAAAATAATTCGCGTTCGTGTGCTCGGAAAAATTCGACACCATCGATCGAACGACGGCGATGTCGTCCACGCATGTGGCCACGTGCGGCAACAGGTCGCTGACTGGAATGCCGCTCTGACCGTGCTGCCGAAATTTCCACGGCGATTTCATCACGGTGCCGACGTTGTTGAACTGCGTGGCCGGCACCTTCATCTTGATGGGCTGGCCATGCTCGCGGTCGAGTCGCGGTTTGGGATCAAACGTGTCCACCTGACTCGGCCCGCCATCCATATAGAGAAAGATCACGTTCGCCGCTCGTGGCGGATGGTGTGTAAGCAGTGGTGCGGTGCCTTGTCCTGACTTGTCCGACCAGGCTGGTCCGCCAAACGCATGATCGCCGAGCAATGCGGTCAGGGCCACGGCGCCGAAGCCGTTAGCACATTGCACGAGCATCTCGCGCCGTGTCAGGGGTGATTGGGCGAACCGGCAGCAATGCATGGGTCACCTTCACTGAATGAAGATGAACTCTTTGGCGTTCATCAGCACGTGGCACAAATCGGCCCACGGCCGGACATCTTCTAAACCACTAGCATATCGAGTCCACTGCTCTCCGAGAAAGCCAGTGGCATCGTGCAACTCGGTGGGCGAAGGCGGCCGATTGAAGGCCATCATGTAGAGTTCGTTGACTCGTGCCTCGTCAGTTCTGTTCTTTTCTGCCAGCACGCGCGTGGCCCAATGCTTGGCCTGTTCCACGACAAACGGTCCGTTCATGAGCGCGAGTGCCTGGGCGGGTACATTCGAAACGATACGGCGGCCGATCGTGGTGAACGGCACAGGGGCATCGAAGGCGAGTTGTAGCGGATCGAGGAAATTGCGCCGCACGCGCAGGTAGACGCTGCGGCGGCCGGCGCCGTCGAGCGGGCCGGAAGTCTGTGGGCGGCCACGGCCCTCAAGGAACGGCGTCAGGTAAACCTCGACACTGGGCCCGAACATCGTGCGATCTAATCGGCCGGAGACCAGCAGGATCGCGTCGCGAATCGCCTCGCCCTCAAGCCGGCGAACGGGCATGTGGTGGAAAAGGAGATTTCGTGCGTCGGCCTGTACGGCACGTGGATCAGGTTGGCCGGACATCTGGTAGGTGCTGGAGAGAACTATCTCGCGGATGAGTTTCTTGATTGACCAGCCATGTTCCACAAATCGTGCGGCCAAGAAATCGAGTAGTTCCGGGTGCGCGGGCCGCTCGCCGAGCACACCGAAATTGTCCGGGGACGCGACGATGCCACGGCCAAACAAGTGATGCCAAACGCGATTCGCCATCACACGGGCGACAAGCGGATTGGTCGGGTCGGTCATTTGCCGGGCCAGGTTCAGGCGACCACTTCCAAATTCGTCCGCCATGCTTTCCGACCCCTTGAGCGCCTCCAAGAATCGTCGAGGAACTCGTTCGCCAGGCTTGCGGTGATTGCCGCGAACGAGAACGAATTCATCCACTCCATTGCCGTCAAGCAACGCGGGAGCGGTGTGCGAAGATCGCTTGATTTGAGCCACCAGCTCCGCCTGCCTTTCCAAAAATGCCTTGGAAGTTTGAGCGATTCGGTCGGCCGCGTTGCTGTCGCTTGGAAAAAGTTCCGGGTGAGCGAAAACCCAATTGGCCAGCCAGGCCAAGTCCATTGCATCCGGTGAATCGGCGACTGTGTCCGCGCCGAGTTCGCGATTGACTCGGAGGAAGATCTGTTCAAACGATTGAGCCAGTGATTCAGCCGGTTTTTCTGCACCATCAGTTAGTAGTCGGGCGAGCCAGCGACCGGGCAGTGGCGGTTCCGGCGGCGGCTGGTCGGACTCAACGACCTTGAGAATCGCAAACTCGGAAGTGCTCACCGGCTTGCTTGCGTCCGGCTCCTTGGGGCTGAACTCCATATGGACCCGCTGCCCTCGATAGTCGCACAGGTTGTGTTCGATCCATTGCGGCTTTCCGCCCGGCGCTCCGTCCCAACTTCGTACCAGCGATCCGTGCAGCGGACCGGCGATCAACCGGTGTGAGTCCACGGCGGCGAATGCGTGGCCGGAACCCTGAGTCAGATAAAACAGCTTGCCACTGCCGAGAGTAGCTGTGGGAGTGCGAAGTGTTCGACCCGCTTGCAGCCATGCGACTTTACCGGGGTCTCGCTCGGTCTCTGGCGCAAGTTGCAGCAGGTCCCAAGTTGTGTCATACCGAGCCGCGGCCCGGTGGTAAATTTCAACGATGGGCCGAGCCGAGTCGCTGCCAAATCGAACGTCGCCCGGCCGACAAGCGCGAGGGCCGAATGCGACGCCATCCTGCAACCATTCACACGCACGCAGGTTTGCATAGTCTACGATCACGCGCGACGAGTTTAACGAGTCGTTCGGGAGCGAGTTCTTTTTGTTCCAACCATCGATGAGTGTGCGAAGCAACTGCGCCCGTTTCGCCGAATCGATGTTCTCGCCGGCAAAGGCCAAGAGCGCCCATGGGTGAAACGGGTCGGCCACATCCTGCCGCGCCGAATGCAGATGGTCCAGCCACTTGGCGAGCCGTTCGGCGTCGAGACTGTGCTTTGCCGCGAACGCCTGCAACCGTTCACCGCTCGCCCGCTCTGCGGAAGGCGGTGCGACACCTGACTGAATTGCATCGCGGGCCGCCATCAGATACTCGGCCAGTTGCTCGACACTGGGCCGTTGCGTATCTGCGACGGATCGCACGATTGCCGGGCGATGCTTCTCGCGAAGCGATTCAAGCTCGCGAGCGATTCGCCGATTTTGCTCCATCGATTCAAATGGAACCTGGCGGTAACTGGAACTGAGCAAAAAGCCGGTCAGTGAGTAGTAGTCCTTGGTGGAGATCGCGTCGAACTTGTGCTCGTGGCAGCGGGCACAGGCCACCGTCAGGCCGAGAAACGTTTTGGTCATCACGTCGATCTTGTTGTCGATGCGGTCCGTTTCGTCGCCGCGGATATCCACGGGCGAGTGAACCTCTTCGCCGAGGAACCAGAACCCGGTTCCCAGAATCGATTCGTTGAAGCCCTCGGTCGGGTGCAAGCGCGGCTTCTCGACGAGATCGCCCGCGATGTGCTCGGTGACAAACTGATCGTACGGCACGTCGGCGTTCAGAGCACGGATCACGTAGTCGCGATATTGGTAGGCATTTGGAATCAGGTGGTCGAACTCATGCCCGCGGGTCTCGGCGTAGCGGACGAGATCGAGCCAGTGCCGCGCCCAGCGTTCGCCGAAATGCGGCGAGGCCAGCAATCCATCAACCACTTTCGCAAATGCACCGGGCGACTCGTCAGCCAGAAACTCTTCGACCTGGTGCGGCTCCGGGGGCAGGCCGATTAGATCAAAATATGCTCGGCGGATGAGCGTGCGTTTGTCGGCCTGCGATGCCGGGTTGAGCCCCGCCGTTTCCAAGCCGGCCAAAATGAAATGATCGAGCGACGAACGCGGCCAACCGCGGTCCGCTACTTCCGGGGGCGATCGGGACTGGATGGGTTGCCAAGCCCAGTGTTCGCTGCGTCGCCTGGCGAGATCGAATTCTTGAACGGCCGGAGCAGGCGACTCGTTGGATTGATCTGGCCAGGGCGCGCCCATCTTCACCCAATTCTTGAGTGCTGCAACTTGGCCGTCTTTCAGCCGACCCTTGGGGGGCATTTTCAGTTCTTCATCTGCGTGCTCCACGGCCTTGATGAGCCGGCTCTGTTCCGGTTTGCCGGGCACGACGGCCGGCCCGCGGTCGCCGCCTTTGAGCATAAATTCGCGGCTGTCTAGCCGCAGTCCCGCGCGTTGCCGCCTCGCACTATGGCACTGAAAACAATTCTCGGCCAAGAGCGGACGAATGTTTCGCTCGAAGAATTCAGCCGCCTCGCCGTCCGACCCTGAATCCGGCACTGGCCAGACAACGGGAGCCGCCGAGGTCAGAATTGCGGCCAATTTGAGGGTGAGCGCAACATGAAGCATCATGAGGGGGGACTACATTCTCAGTTCTTGTCCTTCTCTTTCTTGTCGTCCTTCTGTTCCTTGTCGCCGTCTTTCTCTTTCGCGTCCTTGTCCTTTTCGGTTTTCGGCTTGTCGCCGTCCTTTTCCTTGTCTTTGCGCTCCAGCTCGACGCGGACGGTTTCTTTTGTCTCCGCATTTTCCAGCAGCACGTACCAGCCGTCTTTGTCAGCCATCTCTTTCACGACATAGTCGCCGAACTTGTCACCCTGCTTGACGAACTTCTTCAGTTCCTTGCCGTCGTCGTTTTTGGTTTCGTGATCGACGAGATAAACCTTTTCGCCGGCCACGGCCAGGATTTGGAATCTCGGCGCGTCCTCGGTCGGCTCGTCCTTCGATTTCGCCGGCGAAGACGGCTCGCGAGTCGGTTTCGACTTTGTTGCTCCGCCGGCGGGCTTTGTGGTTTTCGGTTTTTCCGACGCCGCGTCGTCCTCGCCCGCCTTCGACTTCACACTGCCCTTGCCGGCCGGTTGCTTTTTCTTCGAGTCTCCGTCGGTCGAGGTGGAGGTCGGGAGTTCGCTGAACTTGACGCCTGCCTTCTCGAGCGCCTCGGCGATCTGCGATGCCTTAACAAAATCCGTCGGCTTGGCCTGTCGCGGCAAAGGGCCAAGCACAATGAAGATCTCTCCCGGCTCGGTCGAGCCCGGGGCGCGATCGTATCCCACAACGTTCTTCACTTGCTTCAAAGCCTTTTTCACCTTCGCCTCACTCTTGACCGGGTCCTCAACCTTCACCAGCACGCCCCCCTGATAAGGCCTGCCGTGAATGCCCGGCGTCTCGGCGACCGCCTGAAGAAGCTGATGCAGCGTGATCTTGCTCGGATCGTAGGTCAGCGGAATCTGCTTGGCCTCGGAAAAAACACCGCCCACTCTCACGGAGGCGTCCACCTTGCTGAGTGAACCACTCAGCGCCTCGGCGCAGCGCATTCACTGGATGCCCGGCACGACCAGCGTCACCGATTCATCGGCCGCCACCCACGCGACGAGCGGCAACAGGGCAAATGAAAATCCGAAGGCGGCCATTTGGCGATGCATGACGTGATTCCTTTGCGAGTTGGAGTTGCTGGCAGGGTCAGTTTGGCAAACTGGGCGGAAGCACCGTCATCTATGATACAGCCGCCTGTCGGGGCGGCAAGGTGCGATATCTGCCAACGGGGCTTACTGCGCAATCCAATCGAGAAGCGTCTGATCCATCCAGCGAAAGTTCATCGGTTTGCCCGTAAATCCAACAAATCCCAAGTGACCACCGTTATCGATGAGGCGTACTTCAATGTGTGGCCGCGACGGCACATTTTCAAAGGAAGTCGCGGCGATGAACGGATCGTCGCGCGAGCTGAGCAAGAGCGTGCGTACAGCGATCCGTTCGATGAGCGGGGCCGAGCTGGACTGCGTGTAATAATCCATCGCGTCGCGAAAGCCGGATCGAGGCGCCGTGTAGAGATCGTCGAACATGCGCAGCGTGAGCCGGGGGGGCAGTTGGAGCGGCGGCAGATCGGGGAAGAACCGCTGGCGCTCGCGAACGTCGGCGAGCAGTCGCCGCACGAAATACCAATCGTAAACGCGATTACCCGGCTGCTCGATCAGCCGCGAGCAAGCGTTGAGGTCGATCGGAGCAGAGACCCCGATCAGGCGGTCGAGCCGGCCGGCGGGATGATCGCCGTCCTCGCCGGCCATCTTGATCACGATGTTCCCACCGAGCGAGAAGCCGACGAGCGTCACCGGCGATTCCGGCGCTAGACGGGCCAGCCAGTTCAGCACCGCGCGCACGTCTTCGCTTCGTCCGCTGTGATACGGCTGCCGGGCGAGTCCCACGCCGCTGCCGCAACCGCGCAAGTTGACCCGCACCGCCCGCAATCCGAGCCGGACCAGCTTGCTCGCCATTCGGACCATGTACGGCGACCCGTGGCAACCGCACAGGCCGTGTACCAACACGACTGTCCGCTGGTTCGGCCGCCATGCCGGCGGCGTGCTGATGACCACGACCAGCTTATCGCCGTCAGACAGCTCGACCAATTGATGCGACGATGGAAAGTCCTCGCGACCGCTGGGCCAGAACATGGCCACGATCGTCTGTGCGTGTGCGTTTCCCAAGAGCGGAAGCGGACGGAAGCAGACCGGGAGAACGGTTTCCTTGTCCGGGTCGTTTGCGCTCGATACACTTCGCGAAGCTGAAATTGTTTCCACGGGCATGCTCATGAGTTTCTGATGTTGCGTGACAGGACGCCATGCTGTAATCCGATATGGATTTTTGCAAGCGTTACACCATGGACGAATCCTACATGAAGCTCGCTTCGCTTGAACTCGCTATTTGGCTGCTCGGCATTTTTTTGCTGGCCGTGCTGTCAGGCTTGTTCGGCATGCTTGTTTGGTTCCTGAGCGCTCGCGACGAGCAGTAACCGGACTCAGGAGGCGAATCATGGGAGGAATGCGTTTGAGTATCATGGGCTTGGCTTGTGTTGGCGTCTTGGGCTTGGCGGCGCTCGTCGCACTGGTTTTCTGGCTCTTTTCTCCAGGACGGAAAGACCAGCGTGAATGATCCTCGATTGGAACGGCTGGCGGACGTGCTGATCGGCCATTCGACCAAACTGGCGGCGGGCGAAACGGTGCTGATCGAATGTTTCGACCTGCCGGAGCCGACGCTGCCGTGCGTGCTCGTGCGCAAGGCGACGGAGCGCGGGGCGATCGCGCTGGTGTCTGTGAAATCGAACCGCATCCTCCGCGAACTCTGGCGGCACGGCACGGCGAAACAACTGCGGCTCATCGGCGAGCTGGAAAAAACCCGCATGAAGCAAGTGCAAGCTTACATCGGAATCCGCGGCACCGAGAACGTCAGCGAGATGAGCGACGTGCCGCCGGACAAGATGGACTTGTACCAGACCCACATCTGGGACCCGGTACACCTCAAGATTCGCGTGGCCAAGACCAAGTGGGTCGTGTTGCGTTACCCCACGCCGTCGATGGCCCAGCTTGCCGGCAAGAGCACGGACGAGTTCGAGGATTATTTCTTTCGCGTCTGCACGGTGGACTACGCGGCGATGGCCAAGGCCCAGCGGCCTCTGGAAAAACTCATGCGCCGCACCGACCGAGTGAAAATCACCGGGCCCGGCACGGACCTGCAGTTCTCCATCAAAGGCATCGGCGTCATCCCGTGCAACGGCGAGCGCAACATCCCCGACGGCGAAGTCTTTACCGCCCCCGTGCGCGATTCCATCCACGGCGTCATCACCTTCAACACGCCCACCGTCTACCAGGGCGTGAGCTTCGAGAACATCCGCTTCGAGTTCCAGCACGGCAAGATCGTCGCCGCCAGTTGCCCCGGCGACTCCAAGCGACTGGGCGCGATCCTGGACACCGACCGCGGTGCCCGCTACATCGGCGAATGGTCGATCGGCTGCAACCCGCAGGTCTTGCACCCGATGAAGGACATCCTGTTCGACGAGAAGATCGCCGGCTCGATCCACCTCACCCCCGGCAACGCCTACGCCGAGGCCGACAACGGCAACCGCTCCAAGATCCACTGGGACCTCGTCTTGATCCAGCGCCCCGACTACGGCGGCGGCGAAATTCACTTCGATGGAAAACTGATCCGCAAGGACGGACGGTTCACGCTGCCGGACCTGAAGCCGCTGGACGCAACGTCGTGAAGTCGATCCCATTCTGTGCCGCAAAGCGCTTGCACAACGCACCCGCACGTGATGTGATTGTGCGATGTGGCCTATCGGCGTGGCCCAAGGCTCGGTGATCAACTCAACGGCCTTGTTGTGCCCTCAGAAGCGAGATTGCCATGTATCGGCATCCGGCCTGCTGTTCGGTTCTTTTCCTGGTGCTTTGCAATTCCGGTGGCATGGCGCAAGAGACTCGCCGACCGGACGATATCCGCGCGGCCATACAGCAACTTGGCGCCGAAAACTTCGATGAGCGAGAGCGAGCGGCGCTGTGGCTCTGGCAAGCTGGCCGGGCCGCGGAGCCGGAGCTTAAGCAGGCATTGCAGAGCGACGATCTCGAAGTGCGTTCGCGGGCCCGCGAGATTCTGAACAAGTTCCGGCACGGTCTGTTCGCGGACACGCCAAAAGAAGTGGCTGGTTGGATTCGGTTGTACATATTCGGCAATGACAAGGACAAGCGCGATGCGTGGGACGGACTGCGGAATCTTGAAACGACCGAGACAACGCTTTTCAAGTTATTCGACGCCGAGCCGAACGGAGAACTGCGCGACTGGTTTGCCCGCGATCTGAGCGTGAATGCTCCGGGCGCGGTCCCGTGGCTTCTGCGGCAAGGCAAGTTCCAACAAGCCGAACAGCTTCTGGAGCTTGGGACCAGATTCGATCGATACGGTGCGGAGCTGCGCAACTACGCCACCTATCTGTTTCTCCGAGATCAGCTCGCTTTCAAGATCGCCCAGTTGCAGCTCGCTCCTGTGGATACCAAAGAGCCGGATGCAGGAATTGATCCGAACACCGGCAAAAGGTTGCTCGCCCATCTGATGTATGCGAACGGAGAGCTGATAAGCGCCGGAGCGATCGCGCAGCAGATCGGCGACCGGGGGCTGCTTTTCGACGTGCATTACCGGTCGGGAAACTGGAACGCGCTGATCGACGCTGGTCGGGCTCCAGGCGACAACGGCGTGGAGAAGTTGGGATTCACTGCGACGTTTCAGCGCATGGCTGGAGATGTGGACGCGCAGGAGCGGGTCGTGGCAGAGCTCAAGAAACCCGACGAAGGCCGAAGCGGCGGACCGTGGTTCTCGGCCAAGGCCCTCATGATCAACGATCGCTGGCAAGATGCCGTGGACGTTCTCGGCGAGCAGCGTGCCGATCAGGCTTTCGGTTTGCTCTGCGGGCTGAGCCGTTTCCGCGAGGCATTCGAGTTGGTCGGCATGCCGCTTCCGCCCGGGGACGTGTCGCGATGGTTCGCGGATCTCTCCGCGCGGCCGCTCGGAGCGTCGAACAGCACGAATGCCGCGTTTTCTCTGGCGCTTCAGGTGGCTCGGACGCTGCATCGCCTCGGCGAAAAAGAGCACGCGATTCGCCTGATCGAAGTACTGGACAAAGTCGCCAAGGACGACACCGGGTATCGATCGCTTTGGCTGAGCGAAACGGAGTTCGATCTGCAACTACGAGAACGGGCAATCACGCACGCAGTTCAAGCATTGTCCACGTCCGATCGAGAGGTGGACTTCCGATATTTCTTCGGCGACGAAGACCCGCCGGCCAGCGTGTGGTGGCAGTTCCTGTGTCACAAGAATCCGGAGGAACCGCGAATGCAGACTTTCTCGCGCCTTTGCCGGCTGATGAAACGCCATGCGGACCGGCCGCTCGAAACCAATGAGCTGCGTCGGCTCGTCGCCAAGGCCGAGCGATACTCTCGCCCACTTCCGAAACAGGAGCGGACAGGCTGGCTTCAGGCGCTCGGCGAAACGGGCCTCATGCACGGTGAGGTCGAACTGGCCCGGCAACTGTTCGCCCAACACGCCGAACTCGATCCGACGGCGGATTCGCTGATCCGACTCGGAGACCTGGACGCACGGCAACTGGCTTGGCCAGATGCGGTGGCGCGATATCGTCGGGCGGCTGAAATGGAGGCGTCGTCGGCGCTGCCGCTCTACCTTCAAGGCTGGGCTCTGGAACAGGCCGGCGATGAGGTTGAAGGTCGCCGGCTGATGGAGTTGGCCGTCCTCTTGCCGCTCGGCAACTGTGCGCAGCGCCGCGAATTGGCGGAGGGCTTGGCGAAACGTGGACTGGAACAAGCTGCGCGGCGGCAGTACGAGTTGATCTGTCGCATCGGCCCGTGGCACTCTTGGGAGGGGGCCGAGGCGTGGGCGGTGGATGATGCGTGCGAGCAATTGGCCGGCATATCTCGCGAAACGAACCCCCTTCTGGCGGCGGCGTACTGGGAACGGTCGCTGTTTAGTTGTCTTAAGACGAACAAGAGTTATCTTCACGCCGACGACTACGCGCGCGAGACGCACCGCATCCACGCCTTGCGAGCACGCGGGTTGTTCCAGAGCGGGCTGACGGACCGCGCGGTGCAGGAGTCCGACTGGGCGCTCGCGGCACGACCGACCAGCGTCGAACTGGCCGTGGAATTCGTGCCGCTCCTTGAAATGCTGCAGCGTCACGCGAATGCGAATGCACTATTCGATCGGGTCTTCGCGGCGAACGAGCAGGTCCTACAGAATTTCCCGCGCAGCGCGGAACATCACCATAATCTGGCCTCGCTGTGCTTGCGAACCGGCCGCGGTTTAGACGCGGGATTGCGCCATGCCCGGCGGGCGATGGAACTTGATCCGCAAAACCAAGGCTACCGCCAAACACTGGACCGACTGGAAAGAAGGTAGGCGTCGATGGTTGCTATGGACCGGCTCAGACTCCCGAAGGCCTTTCTGGTGCATTTTCTTGCCGCAGGGCTTGCGCTGTCTCAACCGTCAGACGCGGTTGCAGAGATCATCGACGACCCGCATCCGCCGCTGCGGTGGGAGCAGATGATCGAGTGTGAATTGGTGGTGTTAGGTAAGTACCACAGTCACGAGGGAAAGCGGCTGCTGCTCGAAACGATTGGCGTGCTCAAGGGCCCGAAGCTGCCGCCAGGAGCAGTGATTCCCGTGACGCTCGATCATTGGTATTCAATTGAAACGGGTCCGACCGGCTGGGAGTCGCTGGAGAAAGATGCGAAGCCAAACGGAATCCCCAAGCTGTGTTACCAACAGCAGATGATGAACCCCGGGCCGTTGGTCCCGACTCGGATCATCCCGGTCGTTCGCGAGCCGACGATATATTTTCTCAAGCAGGTGCGCGAGCCGAAGCTCGAACGGCGCGGCCAAGTGCAGCCCGCCTTTCTGGCGGATGGCTGGCAGCAGGCACTGGAGAAGCGGCCGATGGACCTGACTTTTCGCCTGGCGCAAGACGTGAATCACACGCTCGAGCGCGACGCGCTCGAAGAACTTCACGAAACGCGAGACGCGACGGCGATCGAGCAATTGTTAGATTGGATTCTCAGCCCGCCCTGGCCCGAACCCTACTTCTACCTTTCGGCCGAAGACAAGCTCATCGCAATCGGCGATCGAAGCGGCGACGTGTACGACCAAGCCCGTCAGCGGCTCGACGAGAAGGCGGCCGGGAATGGCGAATATCGCTTCCATACGCTGGGTCGCCTCCTGGCAGCGCTTGACTCCGATCGCGCGCTGCGCGACTTCAAGGAATGGTCCGCTGGCGACGATCTGGAACTGCGTCGTGTCGCCGCCGGATGTGTCGGTTTCATCGCAAACGACCAGGCGTTATATCTGACATTCTCTCTGCTGCACAACGCGCAGATCGCCCAGCAAGCTGTCTGGTCCGTTCGTTCGCTGCCCAGTGCGCACCAGGGCCGAGCCGTGAAACAGTCACTAGCCGAACAAGCTCGCTTGCGCGAGCGTTGGTTGCAAGCCGTGAAGAAAGCTCTGACCGACAAAGAGATCGCGGATGAGATCAAGCAGGAGCTGCACTCATCGTTCTTTCACCTGGTCGACGAACCGATCGAAATCGATCCGGCCTCCGCGGAGCGGGTGTTCTTGCGGCTGCGTGGACGTGCTTTTACGAACATGGCCGACAGCGAAGGCCACAAACTTATCGACGGAATCAAACGGGCGCCCGACCCCAAGTTCGCTCCACTTCTGGTCCGAATTCTCAAGGAAATTCCCGAGTCGAACCACGACTGGTCGCTCGGCGAAACCCTCGTTCAGCACGCGACGCTTTTTCCCCATGCGATGCGACGAGAACTGGAGCGGCAAGGGCTGGCGCGCGGAGTTCCGGGCGATCACTGGGACATGGTCTACCCGATCAGCACCCGCCTCCTCGGACTGCTGGAAACACCTCAAACCCTTGACCAACTGCGGGAATCGTTCACGCGGCGCCAGCCTGGCGGCAAGACCCGGCCAATCAGCATCTCGCCCGAACTCAGGACGGAACTGATCCGACAACTGGAACACTACATCGCCGACTCCAGCGGTCCGGATTCGTCGCAGCTCGATTTTGTATTCGAGATTGACCCGGCCGAGGGCAAGCGACTCCTGGACAAGGCGCTAGCCCGCCGCGCAGAGTATCACGCCCACACGCGGCACGGACTGCTGCACGTTGCGGTTCGTTACGGACACCCGGAACTCAAGGAGGAACTGCTCGCCGCTGTTCGCGAATCGATCAAAACAGAGCGCGAGAACGGACAGGTCCCTTGGTCCGCGGCGGCCATGCTAGGAATGGGTGCCTCGGAAGCGTACGCCGAGTTCCTGAAGCTGCTCGACGCGTTGAACGAAACCAAACATAGCCCGTTCGACAATCGCCTGTGGTTCAATCGCGATTACTTCCCCTTAACGTGGGAGCTTTTCCAATCGCACCGTGCGGAGTATTTCCGGCGTGTGCTCTCAGCGCTCGAGTCCGATTCGTTGCCGGCGCGCGAGGCCGGACAAGGTGAACTGGAATTGCGGTTTCGCTGGAACTTCGGATTCAATGCGCGCGACTTCCGTGCCGTGCGATCGGAAACGCTGGCCAAACTGCGACCGGTTGTCGAGCGACTCGCCACAATGACGGAGACAGAGATTCGCGGCTACGTGCTTCGCGAGCGCGGCGTGAAGTTGGACGGGCCACCCGGAGTCGCGTGGCTACCGGTGTTGCGCGAGGCCGTGGCCGATCACGACCCCGCCGTGTACGAAAACGTGTTGCAACTCGTGGAAGAATTCACCGGTGAAGTTGGCTGCTTCGAGCAAACCCATCGCCTCGGCCCCGACACTCGACGCCGGGCGCTGGCCGCCTACCTGGCGGATCGTAACATCCAATAGCTTCACAAGTCGACTTCATTGACGATCACCCATCAACTCCCCGTCACGCAGGTGCAGCGTGCGGTTGCCGAGCCGCGCGATTTCCGGGTTGTGCGTGATGAGCACGATTGTGATGCCCTGCTTCTGCACCTGAGCGAACAGCTCCATGATTTGATGCCCCACTTGCGAGTCCAGGTTGCCGGTCGGTTCGTCGGCCAGGATGAGGTTGGGCTGCTTCACGAGCGCTCGGGCGACGGCCACCCGCTGTTGCTCGCCGCCGGAGAGTTGGCCGGGGCGATGATGCAGTCTGTGGGCAAGCCCGACGGAATCGAGCGCCTCGCGGCCGCGCGCGATCACGTTTTTCTCGCCCGCGTACAGCAACGGCAGCGTGACGTTTTCTAGGGCGGTTTCACGCACGAGCAAGTTGAACGATTGGAAGACAAAGCCGATCCGCTTGTTGCGTGTCAGTGCAAGCTGACGATCGGAGAAGGTTCGCACGTCCTGACCGGCGAAGAGATAGCGGCCTTCAGTGGGATGGTCCAGGCAGCCGAGAATGTGCAGGAGCGTGGATTTGCCAGAGCCGGATGGCCCCATAATCGTGACGAACTCGCCGCGTTCGACTCTGAGGTTGACCCCGCGGAGTGCGTGAACGTCGAGCGTGCCGTCTTGGTAGACCTTGTGGACGTTTTCGAGCTGGATCATGCTTCGCGCAGCACCTCCACCGGGTCGAGCGACGCGGCTCGATAGGCCGGTAAGACGGTTGCCAGTGCCCCGAGGACGATACCCAGACCCAGGGCCAGGCACAAATCAAAAGCAAGAAACGCCGGTGGCCAGGAAATGTACCGCGACTCGATCACGCCGGCGGCCCAGTGCGATAGACCCAATGCGATGATGCCGGCGCCGACGCTCAAGAGCACATTCTCCATGAGGAGTTGGCCGACGATCTGAGTTCGCCGCGCCCCTTCCGTGCGACGGATTGCGATTTCGCGATAGCGCTCGCGAATCGCGACCAGCGAAACCGTGGTGATCATGACGCCGGTGACAAACAGCACGATGATCCAGATGATGTTGGCCACTTGCGTGCCGAAATCCGATGCCCGCAGCACCTCGGTGACCCACGTCTGCCGTGCCCAAACCCAAACGGGGCCGAAACGGTCACCCAGCCCCTTGATCACCACTCGCTCAGCCCGCGTAATCCATTCATCATCGCGGCCGCGCGGGACCTTGATCACGGCACCGTGTATCTTCTGGTCCGGTCGCGTGAAACTGCCGGGCACGTAAATGCTCTTGAACTCCATCATGCGCAAGATGCGCGAGCGGGCTGAGCCGGTCACGTCGAGTTCCTCGAACTTCTTGCGAATCTCAAACGGGTCCTTCATGACGCCCACAACGCGGATTGTCTGAGGCAACCCCAATCGTTTGATGCGAACGGACCGGCCGGTCGCAGCGCCGTCGGGAAACAGTTTCTTGGCCACCCATTCATCGAGCACACCGACGCCCTGCTCGTCCGGTCCGAAAAACCTGCCTTCGATCAACTGCAGCGGCACGATGCGACCCCACTCGGCCGTCGTCGAGAGCAACAGCACCTGCGCCGGCTCCGGCGCCCCTTCGGCCTGTGCCACGCCCATCGTCGCAAAGAACGGCGACACCGACCCGCCGGTAACCTCGCCCATCCAGTCGCAGTCCTCAAGCTTCAACGGGCTGGACAATATGTTCTTGAGGTTCGGGCTGACGTGTACGTTGATCACGTCGAGACCCACCTGCTCCAGATCGCGCCGCATTTGCTCCTTGATTCCCGAGAGCATGGCCATTAGCGTCATGGTTGCCGCCAGGGCGATGGAAAGTGCGAAAAGCAACAAGGAACTCTGAAGCGGTCGTCGCATCAGCCCGCGAGCGGCAAAGATAAGAACGGCTTGAGGCATCGCATCATGGCTCCAACAGTAGTGCCACGAATCCGGCCTGTCGGAAATGCTTGTCCGATGTGACTGCTTCGGAGATGCGTTCCTGTCTCATCAGCACAAAAGAAATGCAATCCGTCAGCCCCCACTCTTTGTCAGAACGTGACTGGTACAGATTCAGCGCCTGTGCCAGTAGAGATTCGTTGATTGGACGAATAAGGTAGCCTTGGTCATTCTCGAATCGGTCAAAAAGCTGAAAGGTTCTCTGACGACGGCTCAATCGCGCGTAGACGTCGGCAATCTCCAAGAGAATGCCCCAATGTAGAAACAAGTCACAACCTTGATCTGAGAGTTCGCATTCCAGCGCTTTGGCTCGGCTGTGACACGGATCGTCTTGATTTTCCAGGGCCAAGAGGTAGCTGGTGTCCAGAAAAACTGTACGCCGGGGCAAGGCTAAAACCTCCGTCCAGTGAAGCCCTCCACATCGGCCGAATTCAACTTGTCACCCCAGTGCTCTGCGTTCTGTTCAGCCCACTCGACCAGGCTGCGACGAGGGCGTTTGGTCTTTGGGGGCCGTTGCGGCTCTACGGTGATCACCAGATCAGTCTTTCCTGGTGGTACCTCGGGCGGCAACGTGACAACCACCTGACGATCGTCATTTACCTCCGTGGAGAACCTAAAAGTAATCATGAACCGAACTCCCAAGCAAAGAACCGCGTTGACACTTCTGCGAATTCGCAGCACACACTTGATCCTCAGAGAGTCTCCGACATGTGTCAATAGAGCATTCTCGCGAGCGACAAACGCTGCCTCATTCATACCTCAACATTTCCACCGGGTCCACGCGCATCGCGCGCCAGGCGGGCAACGGCCGCCCGCAAGGCCGATGGCGGTGACGGCGGCGACCAGCACCGACACTTCCAGCGGCGGGAACGTCCACGTGACCGAGCCGAGCGGTTCAAGGGCACAGCGGATGATGGCCAGGACAATTCCGATCGCACGACGGCGCAAAAAAGCAGTTTGCCGGCCTCGATTTCGTTTTCATAGGCCCGATCGGTGGCCGTTTCGAAGGTGGAGATTGTCGCCACGAGGTTAATGCCGGAAGATTTTGACGTGAACTTCGGGTGACATGGGATGATTGGTTTCGAAAACGAATTCCTGGATATTCTTTGGACACTCATCAGGGACGATTAATAGGTGGAGAGTCTCGACATTGTTCTCATGGTCCAGTAGCCGTTCGATTCGCGTTCCTTGCGGAGGGTTGATTGCCAAAACCATGAAATTCCACGATTGGCCGGCAACTAGCCGAATTTCTCGCTTGATTGCTTCCGCACCTACCTTTGGAATCATGACGACACTTGGAAATGCTATAATCCCTGCGACCTGGCCTGAGACGACAAACGTGTGCTCATCTTGAACTGAATCTGCCAAATCAGGAATGAGTTTTACCCAGCCTCCGATTGACCCGGAACTCACTCCTTCCTTTACACGCAGCAAGAGCATACGCTTGCGTTTTACTACGCCGAAGTTGCTCGTTTCCTCATCGACGAAGCCATGATCTTCAAGTTCTAATCCCCTTAAGTCACTACTTATTACTCGAAGCCACTCTTGCGACTTTTTCTCGAACGAAGCAATCTCGACCGTCCGTTGGTCGCCGGGTTGCGCATACATACCAAAACCAACCGTCCGCATGTTCGTGGGAGCCAAATATGGAACTGCGTTTCTTGACGCAACGTGCGCGGTTAGTCGGACTGAACATTGTTTCGGATCGTTTGTTTCAATCATTATCGCCACATTGCGATCCAAGTTCCAATTCCTCGCCACGCGGACGCTCAGAATTGCGGACTCGCCTCGTCCGACCTCGTCCTTCGAGAGGGAATGTGCCATGCAGCCACAAGACAGGTCGATGTTGGCAATCTGCAGCGGTTCTACTCCTTTGTTGTGCAAGACCCACTCCAACACACAGTCCGATTCCTTCTGTTGATAAGGGTCCTGCTGAAACGCAGCATCCTCTAGATGATAACAGTCCAAAACTAAGCTCGGCGCAGATGATGTCCTTGCCAACGCATGCCAGCTTGCTAGCGACAAGCAACAGCCGAACAGAAAGACTCCGAGGGCTATCCACATTTTTCGGTTCATTCGTCTTGCCGTCTCATCCTAACTTTGAAAATGATAACCTCAGAACGCATGGGCGGCAGCTTCCCCGCCGGCACGCGTACCCAAAGCGCGCCATACATTAAGAGAGATCGAACAATGGATCGCGCGGATACTGCCGTCCATGAATGCGGCGTTGACAACATCATCGTGCCAACTTCGACCAGGAATCGTGCCAATGGTTGTCGCGCCGCCCATATGGCGCATACAGTCGACCACTTCAGAGTTTGGTGCTGCAACGTGGTTATAGGTGGTAAAAGCGCCTCCGTCGATGAGCCAGGCCTTTCCTCCTCCAGTGTAAAAACTTGCACCCGCCGGCATGTTTCGGCAGTCATGCAGCCATTCGTCTTCGTTCGGCCAAGGCGGATTGATTGAGTCGGCCGGCGTGAGAAAAAGGATGTCACGACTCGGTACAAACTTCGGCCCCCACGAACCCATGCGCTTTTCACTGAGTCCGACCGTTTGGCTCATGCCATCTACAATCTCGCTCGGCCGAACGTACCGTCCCTGACCGAATGGGCCAGATTTGCCGAATCCGTCGGCACCGATATTGAACCGATAGCTGTTTCCTGGACAACTCCCATCAGGCGTGGAATCCGATGGGCACAGCAGCAGCTCTATCCGACGCCTTACGGCCGTACTGTTTGCGGGCACGCTGTGAAACCCGATGTAGAAATTATGGGGTTGCTCAAAGTTTATGCTGTTGTAAATATCCAGCATTTCCAGATGGGGTAACAAAGAGGCCGTTATGGAGTAGTATTTGGCCCGGTCAACTGTTCCTGGCGAATTGCGGGGACGAATAGACGCCGGGTACCTTCCGTGGACATTAGCATATTGCTGCGCAGCGAGTTGAATCTGGCGCAAGTTGTTTGCACACTGAATTCGCCGCGATGCTTCTCGAGCGCGCTGTACCGCAGGTGCAATGAGCGACAGGAGGAGCGAAACGATCCCAATCACAATCAGGAGTTCAATTACAGTAAACCCCCATCGAGACTGTCTGCGCATGTCCGGCCCCCTACTTTCCCATATGACGAATCCGCCTGACGAGGATAACAACCATTCCAAATACGGAAAAAGCGCAAGCTATTGGTGCGACTAAACGGAAAGTGCTGGAAGCTTCGTGTGCAAGCTCGGCGAACTCGTTATTCGTCTTGGCCAAACACAAGACAGGTCCCATCCCATTCATTCTCTTGTTTCATGCGATCCAGTACCACAAGGTGTGGTTGAAACGGATAGTCGACCAGGCTGCCCAGACCCCGCCCGTGATATACGAGCACCGCAAAATGATTGACTTGCCTTCCCGGCCGGGAGATAGGAACGATGCATGGCATCTCTCTTGGCAAGCTGTCAACATTTCCCACCTTGACGCACAGGGTTGCCAGTCCGAGCCGTTCGGCCGCTTGCTTCAGTTCAAGAAGGGTGTGCAAATCGGATGATCTCAACACCCACGAGATTTGGGCATCTAAATCGTTAGCATCGAGGAAATGAAGAGCAGTTCGTAACGCCTCTGGTCCGCAACTTTCAACTGGCGTTGCACCAGGGACAAGGTCCTGTGCGAAAACGTCACTCCAGCACAGCAAGCCCATGCCCGCACAACAACTAAAAAGCTCCGCGGTGATGCGATTCATTGGACTCATTAGTTGGTTGTATGACTCTCAGCTTCCCCACCGCATTCTATTGGCACAAAACGCGGTAACAGATGTGTTTTACTAGACCGCACGGCCAACCCGGGTCAGTGTTAGGAGGCTCCGGACAAAACTGATTGGCATAAATCAGCCGATCACCACAACTCCATTGCTCCGTATGGCTGCAGCAAACGTCGCCTGCCACATCAGCACAATCGTCGCCACTGAGATAATCAATATCGCACCGAATATAATACACGCCGTTGTACCAACACACTGGGGCTGCATTTCCGCATTCTGGGCCCATTGCTCCCCACTCACAGTGATAATCCGTTCCGCCCGAGATTGCGGAAAGACTCTTTTCGGACAACATTCGGTCTGATTCTTGGGACATTACAAGACAGGTCAGCACAAAGAGACACGCGAACGCGGAGAATCCGATTCGGTTCAACATGGTTCATCCTTTCTGTGCGCTGTTTCGTCGAGAAAGTACAAAAGCCGTCCCGAGTGCGAGTACACCGAGGAGAATAAACGCGAACACCCACCATTGCTCGAGCCACCAGGGTCTTGAGTTCGCAAGCACACGAACAGACTTTGCCTGCTGCTGTTGCAAGAGAACCTCGTTCTTAGCTGCTTCGCGTCGCAATGTGGCACCGATGTCACCTCCAGCAACAAATGATTGACCTGTACGGCGGTCAACAACAAGCGTTCCGTCGGGAACTTTCGGAAAGAACCCATCTTTGGACACTGGCAGATTGAACACAACCTTAGTGATAACGAAAACCAGCTCGTGGCGAGGGCGAGTGAATGCGACTTTCTTAGGAAACCAATGGCCATCCACCTTCGTAAAGTCCTCGAACTCAATCGGAGAGGTCATTTCTGTTCCATCTGGTACTGCGAAGACCGCGACACGGCGCGGCCAGAATTCCTTGACGACATCGACATCTAGCACCAGGCGTTGTTCAAACGGCACAGGGTCTTTGGGTGGCAATATGACTTCAACTCGCAGCAAGCTGTTGCTGTTCATGGAAACAGTTCCCACCACCTTCGCGCTGGGTAGCTTTAGCAGTTCGGCGTATGACATTTTGAATTCGTATGAGAAAAGGTCGTACGCGTTAGGATAATGAGCCACTGCCACTTGCGAGGTTGCGGTGACGTCCACCGCAGTTATCGTAGCGGTTGTTGGGTCGCGAGGGAGCGGTTCGACATATTCCACTCGAATACATGCATTCCCGTCGAATCCAAATACGTAGCGCTTCATCGGGTTGCCATCGCGATAGGCAATCGCGTCAATGAGATACTGCCCAGTAGACCCTTGGATCACAACGCCCTGAATTCGCCCCGGGTGGTCTATCGGATCTTCCATCACGGCGAAAGGAGTTCTGACAAAGTGCATCTCACGGGTGTGCCAAAATGTCGTGAGGGCTTCGAGACCCAATTGCACCTCTTTGATTGTCACAGTGGTTTGGCCACCATCTACCTGGCTGACCTCTTGCGATGTCCCTAGCGTTAGACAGAAATAGGTCAGCAGAAAATGCACGGACCACTCCTTTATCCAAATCACATCGAGGTCACTTCGTCACCAAGGCTACTCAGCGGGAAACGCCATACTCCCTCCAGGAAGGGCTTGACCGAAGTCCCCACGAACTGTCTCGGAGACGACAGACGCACTCCAGACCGGGGTCTGGCATGGCTTGCCCTTGTATCCTGAGACGAACATTCCATTGCACGAAACTCTGCCAATGCCAGATCAGTTAGAAAGTCTTCTGGGGAAAGAAATCCCGCAACCCAGTGAAGGATAACACCGTTCGTGTCGCAGAAGCAGCTCCAGAAATTCTCCCCACCTTCGCCACGGCGCAGAAGCCGGCGGTTTTTGGTTGGAGATTCAAGAATCGCGTCTACTGGTCTGTCACGCTCGGACGGAAGTACCCGGAATGTTCCTGTATCGTGGCTGTAGAGCACACACAGGCGTTGCAATGAATCACGCACACTCTGATCTTGAAGCGTAACTCGCCGCATGTGATCAGCCGCTGTTCAGGTAAACCCGTCGATTCGACCGGGAGCCCCAAAGATGAATAGGATTCTTCCCGTCGCTCGCGCGTGAGCCAAACTTGCTTCGTAGCTCAAGTGCCAGACACCAGCGGGAGTTGAACTCAGAGGAATTGGCAATTCACGGGGGGGGGGGGACCTCGAGGGGCTTCGGTAAGAAGTGTCTCTCAATCGCGAAGCCAACTACAGCCGCCACGACGCTTGCGCCGGTCGTGGCACCAATGAGCCGTACCACCCGAGCAGAAATAGGCATCATTGCAGAATTCCGTCCTTTGCGGTTTGGTCAAATTCTTAACTGCGAATTGTTTGTTTAGCAAGTGCAAATGTCAAGAGGATTGAGGTTTTTAGGTTGTTTGCATGTAGCACGCCGGCCAGCCGTTTACCCCACCACAGATTTACTCATACCTCAACATTTCCACCGGGTCCACTCGCATCGCTCGCCATGCGGGCAACAGGCCGCCGAGCAGACCCACCGCGGTGACGATGGCGATGAGCACCGACACTTCCAGCGGCGGAAACGTCCACGTGACCGAGCCGAGCGGTTCGAGGGCACAGCGGATGATGGCCAGGACAATTCCGATCGGCACGCCCAACACGGCCCCAACGGTACACAGCGTTCCGGTTTCCACAATGAACTGCAAAGCGATGTGCCACTGGCGGGCACCTTCGACTCGGCGGATGGCGATCTCACGCTGACGCTCCACGACCGACAGAATCATGATCGAGCACACCACCGACGTTCCGACGATGATGCACAGCACGAAAACGGCTCGGTTCAGCTCGATCGCCGTCTTGATGGTCTCGCCGTAGATCACCGGCAAGATCGCGTTGGCGTAGATCATCGGTTCGTAGCCGGCGGCGGAGAGACCCTGCTGAAGGTCATTACGCAGCTTGACTACTTGCCGGGGGTCGGCCCGCAACTCGACCCAGCGCGGCTTCAAGTTAGTGAACAGCGTGTGAGGGACCATCACGGCCGCGTCGTTCGACATCTGCTCCAGTTCCGGGTCATTGAACACGCCGACGTATTGTTTCATCTCATCGAGCAGCCGCCGCATGGGGTGCTCTTTGTGGTAGCCCAGCTCATCGAGCACTTCGCCCTCGGCCGCTCGCGACGCCGTGACGCCGATGATTTCGAGAAACCGGCCGTCTGGCAGTTGGAACCTGCCGCGGCCCACAGGATCCTTGTCGCTCGTGATTGCCGCGTGTTCGAGCACACAGACCCGCCGGCCCTCGCGCACGTCAGCGACCGTGAAAAACCGACCGCTGGCCAGCTTGAGCCCGCGGGCGGCCATCGCATGTTCGTCAGTCGCGATGACGGTGCTACCGGGAATCGAATATGGAACCACAAGCACATCTGGAGATCGAAGGACCGATGCATTCACCAGCACGGATGGCACGGTCGGCGGCGAAAGCACGGCCATGCAGGTTGCCAACCGAATCTCACCCGCATGCTCCCTTTGAAGTCGCTCCCCCAGCGACCAGTCGAACAGACTCTGTGCTTCCACCTGTTCCTGCGTGATCAAGATCCGATCCGTCCCCAGCCGGTTCGCCTGCGATTCGACCATTTCCTTGGTTCCATTAATCACCGCCGGTGGAAACACCCCCAGCGCCGTGCCCCAGATGACCCCCTGCAGGATCAAGAACGTACGGAACGGTTGGCGGAACAGGTTTCGCAGCGCGACGAGGATGATGCGTAAGATCATCCCCTTAGCGTTGAGTTACTGAAATGATTAGTCAAGAGTCTTTCTTTGAGCTCCTTTCGCCAAATGCCACACTGCGGTGGGCCAATACAATTGACGTGAACAAATTGGCACAGTTCACGGCCGAATTGGCGCGTAACCCCGATCGCTGCCCTTCCGGCGCCGCGATGTCGATCAGCATTTGTGTGGCTTCACGAGTGACGCGCGAAAGGTTTCGAGTGATGAGCACCACGACCGTGCTGGTCAGGCGTACGTTATCTCGATCGTTCTGAACCACCAGCGCGGGCCGCACCTTTGATCCCGTGCTGTCGCTGAACGGGTAATCCAGCAGTACCACATCGCCACGGTGAGAGGTCATCGTTTTCCAGTGACCCCGTAGACAGACGGATCTTCCCAATCTTCGGGAGTAACTTCGGCCAGCAGCGGATACAGCGCCTCGGGGTCGGCGTCGTCTCCACCCAAGTGCTGACGCAATTGCTCATACACCCGTTCATCGACCAGCACGTAGGTCTTGTTGCTAACGGGATCAACCGCTCGGGCCACGCCGACGCCACTCTGGCCAACAACTGCATGCTGCTCTGGTGTCAGTTGAATCGTACTCATCGCTGATCCTCCATTTGTGACCATTCTACCGATGAGCGGCGTCTTATGGCATCGTCTTTGGTTCGTCTTTATTAGGTTTGTCCAGGCCGTTCATTGAGTCCAGCCTGTTTCGCCAATTGGCCGCCTCGGCGGGTTTGTCCCAGGCGGCGTAGAGTTGGACCAAGCGCTCCAGGGCGTCACGCAGGTTGTGCTTCGCTGCCGGCGGGATCGTGGGCTCGGTCTTTTCCAGGCCCTCGTAGCCGGACAGGAGCAGGGGTTCGGCGGCGGCGTGCTGGCCTTGGCCCACCAAGGCGGCGCCGAGCAGCGATTGGGCGTTGAAGGTGGTCCAGGCGTCCGGGGCCAGCTTCTCGCGCACGGCCAGGCACTCACGCAGCAGCGGTTCCGCATCGCTGTACGATTTCAGGTCGAGCAGTTGCTTGCCGGTCGTCGCCAGGACGCCGGCCAGTTCGGGGCTGTCGGGTTTCAGTCCCGGCGCGCCGGGGGCACTGGCCAGTTCGTCCTGGATGAGCGTGGTCGCCTCGTCCGTCTTGCCCGCCTGGACGTAGGCGTAGACAAGTTCGCTTCCGACCCACGCGAGGGAGGCGTGCTTGTGCTTGCGGCCATCGCGATATGCCTGCTCCAGCAATGGAATGGCCTCGGCCAGCCGGTCCGCATCGCGGTAATTCACGCCGAGATTGGCCACGGTCAGCAAGGTGTTGGGGTGCTCGTCCCCCAGTTTCCGCTTTCGCATGGGGAGCAGTTCTTCAAACAGCGGGATCGAGCGATCCCATCGCCTCATGCAGGGATGGCATTTGGACTTCTCCCTCTTTCCGGCCTCCACTCTCTACGCACTATTTTTCTGGAGAGGGCAATTTCGCCCTCCATTTCTCGGCCTCCTCCGGCCTGTCCCACGCGGTGTAGAGATCGACCAGGAGGCGGATGGCTTCGGCGAGGCGGGTCTTGGCGGCGGCTGGGATCTTCGCTTCGCGGTCTTTCATCCCGGAATAACCTTCGACGAGGAGCGGTTCGGCTTCCTGGAATTTCTTCTGCCCGGCCAGCGCGCCCCCCAGCATGCTCTTCGTGTTAAAGAGCGACCAGTCGTCCGGCAACTGCTTCTCGCGGATCATCAGGCATTCACGCAGGTGAGTTTCCGCGGCTGGGTACTGGTGATGTTGGAGAAGGTCGAGAGACACCCTGGCGAGCAAGCCAGCAAACCCTCGATCACCGGTGCTCGCTTGTTTACGATGGGCCGCGAGCAATTGGTCAAACAAAGGTAGTGCTTTCTCTGGATGCTCCGCCATCAGGTACGACTTGGCCAAGCCATGCATTGTGTTCAGCGTTGTCGGGTGCTCTGGACCGAGTTTCACGTCCATCAGCTTTAGCGTCTCCTCCAAGAGCGGCAACGCATCCGCCAACCGCCCCGCGAGATAGTACGCACGAGCCAAGTTGTTCATCGACGCGAGCGTGTCAGGGTGCTCCGGGCCAAGCTGCACCTTCGTCATCTCCAGCGTCTTCTCATGGAGCGGTAACGCATCCACCCGCCGCCCCGCGGACTCGTATGCCAAGGCAAGATTGTTCATAGACGTGAGCGTGCTCGGGTGCTCCCCGCCGAGCTTGGAGGTCATCAACTCCAACGTTTGCTCCTGGAGCGGCAACGCCTCCGCCAGCCGCCCCGCGGATGTGTAGGTCAGGGCCAGGTTATTCATCGACGTAAGCATGTCCGGGTGCTGCGGGCCGAGCTTGGCTTTTCTCAGTTCCAGCGTCTCCTTATGAAGGGACAACGCATCCGCAAGTCGCCCCGCGGATCGATAGGCCTCGGCCAAACTATTCATCGCTTGAAGCGTGTTCGGATGCTCCAAGCCGTACTGGGCCTTCATCAGCTCCAACGTCTTTTGATGGAGCGACAACGAATCTGTGAGCCGCCCCGCAGATGCGTAGACCACGGCGAGATTGTTCATCGACGTGAGCGTCGATGGGTGTTCCGGGCCGAGCCTGGCCTTCTTCAGTTCCAGCAACTGCTCATAGAGGGACAATGCCTTCTGCAGCCGCCCTGCGGAACTGTAGCCTGCGGCGAGATTGTTCATCAACACGAGCGTCTCCGAGTCGTCTGGGCCAAGTTTGGACTTCTTCAGCTCCAACGCCTGCTCGAAGAGCGGTAATGCCACCGCAAGCCGCCCCGCGGTTCTGTACGCTTCGGCAAGATTGCTCATCGACGCCAGTGTGTCCTCATGTTCTTCACCAAGTTCTTCGCGGAGCAGATCCCGCGCTCGGTCGAACGCCGTGATAGCCTTCTGGTATAGGCCCAGCCCGAGGTACGTCTGACCGATGGCGCTGAGCAATGGGGCCTGGATGAGTGGCTGGTTGGGAAAGTTCTTGTCCATTTGCTCCACGGCCTGGCCGAGCAGTTCGGCCACGGTGAGTTTCTCGCCGTCGGCGTCCGGGTCGGGTTTGCGGAAGAAGGAGACGAGGGAGTCGAGGACTTGCTTGGTCTCGTCGCGGGCCTGCTCGGCCTCCTGCCGCTTCGCCTCGGCCGTCTGCGTCGCCGCGTGTTCCGCCGCATTGGCCTCCTTCAATTGGTCGTTGCTCGTGGCCAGTTGCGTGTTGGCATTGTCCCGGTCGGCGATGGCAGCGATCAGTTGCCGGTTCTTGCCCGAGATCTCCACAACGGCGACCGCCAGAATGACCACCGCCGCGACCACCGCTGCCACGGCACTGGCCGCACTCGGATGACGCCGCGACCAACGCCACGCCCGCTCCAGCGTGCTCACCGGCCGGGCAACGATCGGTTCGCCGGTCAGATACCGTCTGAGGTCATCGGCCAGCGCGGCCGCTGAGGCGTATCGCCGGGTTGGCTCTTTCGCCAGGCACTTGAGCGTGATAGTCTCCAGGTCGCGGTCGATCGATTGATTCAAGAGCCGGAGTGACACGGGCTCGGATTCCAACACTTGACGAACCGTCGCGTACGGCGTCTCGGCTCGAAACGGAGGGCGGCCGGTCACCAACTCGTACAGGGTCGCGCCAAGGGCATACACATCGCTGGCCGCGCCAACCTCGTTCGCTTTGCCCGCCGCCTGTTCCGGTGACATGTAGCTCGGCGTGCCCATGATCGCGCCGGTGCTCGTTTGACCGGAATCCACTTCGAGGCGCTTCGCCACGCCGAAGTCGGTGATCTTGGGGCGGAGGGCGGAGGGCGGAGAACTGAGAGCCAGAGACACAGCGTGGCCACGGTCTTCGTCGGCTTTCTGGCTCTCCGCCCTCTGCCCTCTGCTCTCCGCCATCTGCATCAGCACATTCGCCGGCTTCAAGTCGCGGTGGATGATCCCCTTTGTGTGTGCGTAGTATACGGCCTCGGCGACGGTCTGCATGATCGCGGCCGCTTGCTTCGCCGGCAGCGGGTTTTCGCGGACCAGTGCGGCGAGGCTGGTCCCTTCGACATAATCCATCGAGAAGAAGTGCTGGCCGGCTGCTTCGCCCACTTGGTGGATGGCCACGATGTTGGGATGTTGCAGGTGGGCCGCCGCTTCGGCCTCCGTTCGGAACCGCTTGATGTCCGCTTCGGATGCCAACTGACCGGCCAGAATCATCTTCACGGCCACAATGCGGTTCAGGCTCAGTTGCCGGGCCTTGTACACGACGCCCATGCCGCCACGGGCAATCTCCTCCAGCAATTCGTAATCGCCGAATTGCCGAGGTAGACTCATTCGGCGGGCTGATCGGACTGCAACTCCCCTTTCGTCCACCCCCGGATAACCCTGGCCGTCGCCTGCTTCGTCGAGCGGTGGTGCCGTAGTGGCGTTGAGGAGCCATTCGTCGTAGCCTGTGTCACCTGGCGAGAGTTCCGGCGGTGAAAATTCCGGCAGCTTCCAGTGGTTGGCGGCACGGTCTAAGTCGCCCACGGCCTCCAGAAGCGACGGCAATTGGTCGGCAAGGTGCGGATAGCGCGACTGCCAGACGGTCACATCGATCGAGCCTTTGACCCGATACTCGGCCAGGGCTTGGTCCAATAGTTCGGCGATTTCCTGTTCGGAGTCGGTCGGTTCGTGTGCCATAGTTTCTTTCCAGGTTTTGGAGTGCGGTGGCTTGACACCGCTTTGGAATCTTTCGTTCGCCGGCAAAAACCAAAGCGGTGTCAAGCCACCGCACTCCAAATACTGTTTCACGCTTGCGAGCTTGAATCTGAGCCACATTCCGCTTTGAGTCGCTTGACAGCGCGGAGGTACAGCATGCGCACGGCCGGCTCGCTGCGGCCGAGTTGTTCGGCGATCTTCGAGTAGGGAAGGTCATCGACGTGGCGGGCCAGAATCACTTGTTGCATGTCCGCGGGCAGCCGTTCGAGCGCCTCGGCCATTCGGACCGATTCCTCGTGGCGAATGACTTTGCCGCTCGGCGAAGTGGACGAGTCCACTGCCAGGTTGGAAAGGTGTGAGGCCGACTGTTCGCGATGCACATTCCGTTTACCGGCCCCAACGTGATCTCGCACGACGTGCCCAACCGTCCGCACCACAATCTGCCGCAGCCAGGCGACCAACTCCGCCTCGGTCGTACCTCGAAACGAATCGAAGCTGCGGTGCGCCTCCAACAACGCATCCTGAATCAGGTCCGACTCACCAAACCTACCCTTGAGCCGCCCACTGCGCACCGACCTGGCAATGACCCGCACGTACGAACCGAAGCTGTCGAGCAATTCGCCGCGGGCGCCCCGATCGCCCTGCCTAAGTAGACCGGCATGAGAAAGTATGCTGGCGAGCGGGGGGCGTCAGCCCCCTGATCCTTATGAAAGTTCGGCACATCAGGGGGCTGACGCCCCCCGCTCGCCAGCCCAATTGTCAATGCCGGT
>Ga0247727_10004581_pt1 | contig 29148 bp, 20 predicted proteins | sample WisWelCaveWW1625_FD_202498 | JGI IMG/M metagenome (GOLD analysis project Ga0247727, IMG submission 202498) | Biofilm microbial communities from Wishing Well Cave, Virginia, United States - WW16-25 | ecosystem: Environmental > Aquatic > Deep subsurface > Groundwater > Cave microbial mat | place...
CCGGCTCCGGAGCCGATGACAACTACGTCGGCGGGCCTGGGCGAGCGAATCACCTGGAGCATGGTGTTCAGATTATCGCAGAACGGCCACTCCGGCCGGCCCCACGTGCTAGAACAGACTATGTACCGCTATGACCCGGCGATGGCGTTGGAAGAGCTGGCCGAGGAGTCGGCCCTGCCGAATCCCGTGCATGTTCGCGACATGATTCTGCGGGCGCATCCGCAGCCCCGGCGGGCGCTCGAACTGAACCGTAAGTTCGTGGAATATCAGAAAGCGTACGGGGAGCTGATGGCCGCCGCCAGGGAAATGCTTTCCGAGCTCAGCGGTATTTCCGCAAGACCGCCAGCACACGGCCCTGAATGACAACGTCGGCGGCCGGGACGCGAATGGGTTCCATCGCCGGGTTGGCCGGCTGGAGGCGAATGACGCCCAAAGGCTCGTGGTAGAGGCGCTTGAGCGTCGATTCGGCGCCGCCCACGAGTGCGACGACAATCGCGCCTTCCTGGGCCTGGGCGGAGCGCTCGACCAGCACGTAATCACCGTCGAGAATGTGGTCGTCAACCATGGAATCGCCGCGCACTTCGAGCGCGTAGGTGTCCTTGTCGCCGGTGAAGTCGGCGAGCTGGAGCGTTTCCCGAGTGGGGAAGGCCTCGACCGGGGCGCCGGCGGTGATGCGCCCGGCCAGCGGGATCTCGAACACGCCGGGGCGCTGGTCGCGATAGCGCCGCTGCTCCTGGAAGAACTTGGGCGCGATCTCGAGCGAGCGCGCGGCGTTGTAGGTGCGTCTCAGGTAATGCTTCGCCTCGAGGCTGGAGATGTGCTTGTGGACGGTGGCGAGCGAGCTCAACCCGAGGCCGTCGCCGATCTCTTCGTAACTCGGGCAATAGCCGTTGGTCTCGACAAAGCGGGCGATGAAATCGAGAACCTCTTTCTGACGCCGGGTGAGGGGCATGGACTAATTGTGGGCGAAGAAAAAGGGAAAGTCAATCCCCGTGCCGGTGCCGCTGGTAGTGCTGCCGGAGCAGATCCTTGCCGTAATCGTTGCCGTTGGGAGTGCGAACCACGGCGTGAACATGCTCGCGATCCGGTGACTTCGGGTTCGCAGACAGGTGGCGAAGGCCTACCGGCACTTGATGATCGAATTCGATGAGAATCACCGGGCTGTGGATGCGGTAGTAGAACACGCTGTTGGGTTCGGTCCCGCCGATCCAGGCGAACCAGGTGTTGTCCAGGTGCAGGCGGACCTCCCGCATTTTCGACTTCGCGTGCCCGTCGTCCATGTTGCGCACGTACTCGTCCACCAGGTCGAGAAGCTGCTCCTTCTGTCTGACCGACAACTCGGCGGCGCGAACGCCGGCGTAGTCGAGGACGACGTTGTCCTTGAAGGCTTCGCCGACGTTGTTGTTGCCGGTTTTCGAGACCGCGATGACGGCCTTACCGCGCTCGGAATCGGTCAGTGCGTGGATCATCGCCAGACCTTTTTTCTGTTCGTCCTGCATGATGGCCACGCCTTTGAACTTGCCGTCATAGGCGATGACCGGTTCGGAGCCGACAAAAAGCGGCGTCATGACGACCTGGTCGCCGAGCACGAAGTAGTTGATGATGGCGTGATGCCCGTCGAGCTGCCAGCCCCAGGGTTGATCCGAAGACGGCGTGCCCATCACGGTGATCCAGTACAGCCACTCGCCGTACTCCTCGAAGTTGTTGTTGTTGAGCTCGCCGAGGGTGTGGTTCAGCCTCATAATGTCGCGCGTCAGGCGGAGCCCCTTGGCGCTGAGCGAAGCGCGCATGAGGTCGATGGCGGCTTCGCGCTGGGCTTCGCTCATCTCGAGAAAGCTGACGCCCTGGCGGATGTAGAAATGCTGGTTCATCCACTTGCGCCATTCCGGGTCGTCGACCGGGAACATCGTTTTCGCGCGCTGGCCTTCGGTCAAAGATGCCAGGAATGCCGCGGCCGCCTTGCGGGCCGGCTCGGTCGTCACCCCGGTCGAGCGCAGCGGGAACAGATCCGGGACGATCGTTCCGTTGGTCGTGACGCCCTTGAACGGGTCGGCCAGGCCCCGGTTTTCCGCCTGAATGGACATGGATCGGAAACGCTCGGCGCGAGTGCCCGGGGGCTGCTGGGAGAGCGAGAGGCCGATGAGGAGGAAGAAACAGGTTAAGGAAACGGCGCGGGTCTTCATCGAGATTCAGTTCCTCAGGGTTCTTTCGAACAATCGGAGAATGCGCTTGTACTCGTCGGCCCAACTGGAGGGTTCGACGAAGGCGTGATCCTCGGCCGGATAGGAGGCCAACTCCCAGTTCTCCTTCCGCAGCTCGATCAGTTTTTGCACCAGCCGGACGGTGTCCTGGAAATGGACATTGACGTCGACCATGCCGTGGCAGATCAGCAGAGCGCCTTTCAATCCGGCGGCATGATAGATGGGCGAGGAGCGCTTGTAGGCTTCGGTGTCCTTCTGGGGAGTGTTGAGGATGTCGGAGGTGTAGCCGTGGTTGTAGTGGGCCCAGTCGGTGACCGGCCGCAGGGCGGCGCCGGCGGCGAAGACGTCGGGCTGGGTGAACATCGCCATCAGGGTGATGAATCCGCCGTAGCTGCCGCCGTAGATTCCAATGCGCTTCGGATGGACGCCGTGTGCTTTGACGAGCCATTGGGCGGCGTCCACCTGGTCGTCGAGGTCCTTGCCGCCCATGTGGCGATAGATGGCGGTGCGCCAGTCGCGGCCATAACCGGCCGAGCCGCGATAGTCGAGGTCGAGAACCAGAAAGCCGCGCTCCATGAGCAGGTGATGAAACATGTACTCGCGGGCGTAACTGGACCAGCCGCGGTGCACGTTCTGAAGATAACCGGCGCCGTGAACGAAGATGACGGCCGGGCCCGCGGGCTTCCAGTTTTTCGGCTTGTAGATTCGGGCGGGGACCTGGGCGCCGTCGCGCGCGGGAACGGATACGATCGGCGGATCGATCCACGGGTAGGAGAAGAATCCGGCGGCCGGGGAGGCGGTCACGCGGCGTGGCTCGGCGCCCGGCCGGTTGTCCTGGAGGAACAACTCGGGAGGCTGGTTGGAGAAGGAGGAGACGATCGCGACCGTCTGTTCGTCGGGCGAAACCAGCGACTGATGATGTCCCGGGGCGCGAGTAATTCTCGTCGGCGTTCCGCCGGCGACCGGCATCGAATAGAGGTGGCGCTCGCCGGAATGCTCTTCGCTGGTGGTCAGCCAGAAGCGCGTTTTGTCGCGCGACAACGCCACGCCGGTCACTTCCCAGCGGCCGGCGGTGAGCTGCCTGGACTCGCCGCCATCGTGACGGACCGAGTACAGGTGCGAGTAGCCGTCGCGTTCGGACTGATAGTAGAGCTCTTCGTTATTGATCCAGCCGAGTGCGGACGATCCCGGGCCACCCGCCCAGGCCTCGTCGTGAACGTGAGCCAGCACGCGCGTCCTGGCGGGTTCCGTGTCGAGCGCGAAGATCCACCGGTCCTTGTTGTCGGCGGAGTTGCCGATCACGGCGGCTCTGTTTCCGTCTTCGGACCAGACCAATCCCGTCAGGGTGACAGCGCGTTCGCGGGGTTCCGGCGCGCGGCGCGGGCGGGGCGGATCGAGGGAAGCCTCGGCGCCGCCGGCCTGGGCGCCGTCGGATTTTCGCTCGCGCGGCGGCTCTTCGGGAGGCGGCGCGGTCTCCTTCTGACCGTGGTCGACCCACTTCACGTCGCCGGTCTCAACAGCGAGGAACGCCATGCGGAAGCGCCCCTGCGTGTCCCCCACTTTGGCCCGCGTCGAGACCGTCTCCGTGTAGGCGCTCTCGGTGACGTAGTTGGGCACAACGGCGGTCTTGGAGCCCTCGGCGGATTCGACGACGGAAACGATGACCGACTTCTCGTCCGGCGTCAGCTCGAGCCGAGTGGCGTTCTGCCGCGGCCCAAGCTGGAGCGGTTTCCGCGGGTTCTCCTTCTTGCGCCGGGCCTCGTCTTCCTCGCGTTTCTTGGCGCGCTCGCGGACCACTTCGAGCAGCTCGCGTTCCTCCTTCTTGATGAACTCCTGGCTGTCGGTGCCGCGCTGCGGCTCGCGCGATTCGCTCCGGGCCGCCCCGCCGGATTGGCCGAATTGACCGAACCGTCCGCCGCCTCCGCCGACGGGAGGCGCCGCCGGGGCGGGGCCGGCCGCGCCCGTGCGGATGTCGGTGAGTTGCACCAGGAGCCCGGAGTCGAGCGATATCACGTAGAGGTTGCCGGCGCGGGAGAAGGCGACCCGGCGCTCGTCGGCCAGAAAGCGCGGGTTCGATTCGTTCTCGACGGTCTTGGTGAGCTGGCGGCGCTTGCCGGCTTCAAAGTCGTAGAGGTGGATGTCGCCGTCCATCATGTAGACGGCGCGCCGGAAGTCCGGCGTGAAATGGCCCCCGGAAGGCGGCGCCTCTTTGGCCTCCTCCTCGGTCAGCTTGCGAAGGCCGGAGCCGTCGCGGCCGGCAATGTAGGTGTCAAACTCTTTGGTGCGCGGATCGGCGGCCTGCTTCCACCGGAAATAAATGTGACCGCTGTCGCCGGACCAGCGGACATCCCGCGGTTCGTAGCCATACAGTTCCGGCCCGCGCATGATGTTGTCGACAGTGAGATCGAAGGTGGATTGGCCGGTGAGGAAAAAAGCCGGCAGAAACAGGACCGGAAGCCTCAGAGCGCGCATGCATCACTCCTTAATCCAGGCGTGTCGCGGATCGTCCTTCCAGGCGCCGTAAACGCGCCCTTCGCCGGCGAGAATCCAGGTGTAGTTGAGCGTGTAGCCGGGACAGGCGCTCACCGGATGATACCCGCGCGGGATCAGGACCGTGTCGCCGTGCTGGACCGGGTAGGCGCAATCGAACGGGTCCGGGTCGGCGGGATCGGTGTAGACCCGCATGAAGCCGAACCCCTGCGCCGGCTCGAGTTGAAAATAATAGACCTCTTCCATCGGGACCTCGGAGGCCTCCAGGCGGTCGTGTTTGTGCGGCGGGCAGGAGGACCATCCGCCGGGACGATTGACGGTTTCGCCGCAGATCAAACGGGCGGCGTCGACATTGTCGGCGATGTGCGTGTAGACGGTGCGCGTCCAGTTGTCCTTGCCGACATGCCGCGCCACGATCGCGTCGCCGTCGATCAGCATCGGACGGCCGCCCGGCCTGCCGAGGGCGCCGCCGGCGGTAACGCGAGCCGGGCCATTGGCCGCTTTCAGGCGGACTTGGGCGGCCGGCGGGATGTAAATCATCGGCGCGGCGTCGCGAATGGAAGAACGCGCCGGTACCTGGGCCGACCAGCGCCCCCAGGCGCCTTCGGCTTGAACGGTCACCGGGCCGGTATAGAAATCGAGCGAGATCTCCTCGTCTCCGGTCTCAAAAACGTGCTCGCGCAGGTTTCCGCCGAGTTCGATGATGGTGAACGACAGATGCCGGAGCTGGCGGCCACGCTCGACGATCGGATGCACGCCCGGCGCGTTCCCCGGCGATGGGATGCGCAGATTCATCCCTTCACGCTAGCACGTTCCGTTTCAGAAACTTCACCCCTTCGAAGGCAATATCGTCGGGACTCGGGGCGAGGTCGCGCCAGATGGCCGCCGCCGCCGACAACTCGCCCAGCGTGAAGCCGAAACTCTCGATCGTCAGCCATCCGTCATAGCCGATGTCGCGGAGAGCCTCGAACACCGAGGCCCACTCGACGTGGCCGCTGCCGGGGATGCCGCGATCGTTTTCGCACGCGTGCACGTGTTTCAAACGCCGGCCGACGGTGCGATACGCGGCGGCGATATCCTTCTCCTCGATGTTGGCGTGGAACGTGTCGAGCAGCACGCCGACGCGAGGATGCTGGACCTCGTCGCAAAAACGGGCGGCGTCGGCGGCCGTGTTCAGGAAGTAGGTCTCGAAGCGGTTCAACGGCTCGACGGCGATGCTCACATCGTGCTGGTCGAGCACCGGTCCCAGCTCCCGGTAGGCCTCGACGGCACGGTCCCACTCGTCGGGAGTGCGGCGGCGTCCGGCGAGATAGCCGACCGGCGAATAGAGCGGCCCCGAGATCAGCCGCGCCGGGACTTCGGCGGCCGCCCGGATGTAGTCCTTCACGTGAGCGACACTCCGGCGCCGGACATCGGCGTCGTCGCTGATGAGACTGAGCCCTTGCGGGATCACGGCGCAGATGGTGCATTCCAGGCCGTGGTCCTGGCAGCCGCGGCGAATGTCGGCGGCGGCGAAGTCCTGGGCGCGAAACATCGAGACCTCGATGCCGTCGAAGCCGGCCTGCTTGATGGGCGCGAGCAGCGGCAGATGCCGGCTGTCGAAACTGATCGTCCAGATGAAGGTATTGACGCCGAATTTCATGATTACCTAGCGGGCCGATGAAAAAGTCTCCGACAAGCCAAAGCATGCCCCACGAAGGGCTGCCTGTGCTGATTGCAGTGTAGCGCAAGCTTCAGCTTGCGACCTGCTAGTGTATACCCGACCCGCGTCAGTGAAGAACAACACGGTACGGCTTCAGCCGGAGGGCCGGACCGACGTCGAGGCGTACGGAGGCTTCCTCGTCGCTGAATCTGCGCCGTTCCCGGCTGCGTGTGGATGAGGCCGTACCATTCCTGAGCCGGATTACCGTAGTATTTCACGAAACGGACGGGAATCTACGGCCGCTGAACGGCAGGCTATTCAGTACACGCGCTCGAACGAGACCAGACCTGCCTCTTCCAGAACCGAGCGCGTGCGGGCCATTTCCGACTGGCCACGAATCGGCCCGACCAGGACGCGATAGGTGTTCTCGTCCGGCCCGGGTACCACGCGGGTCGTAAGACTGCGGCTGGCCAAGTAGGCGGCAAAGGAATCGGCGCGGGGCCGGTCGATAGCGATGACCTGTAGATAGCGCTTGAGTGGAGACGGATCGTCGCCGGCGCTCGGCTGGATGGGTGGAGCCGGCACGTTGATGGGGCCCGGCGGCAAAGGCGATGTCGCCGCTATTTCGCTCGGCCCTGGAAGGGTGGAGTGGTTGGCCGTGTCGCCGGCTGCCTTTTTCGGACCCAAGCAAGGCGGCTTCGAGGCCTCCTCCGGAGGATCGACCACGATAAGCTGTTCGGCACGCTTTCTCTCGAAGGACCCATCGGTCGGTCCGGCCCGTTCCGGCTTCGTCAGGCGGCCGGTCAGATACGCCACCGTCATCAGCATGCCCGCCAGAACGATCGCCATGAACAGCACCGCCGCAAGCTGGCGGTTGCCCAGAACGATTTGAAATCCGACTGGTTGGCTGGTTGGGTTGTCCATGAAAGCTCCGCTACAAGGAGATCGGATGCACTAAGGGATATCTTTAGACCATCTCAGGGGAAAGCCTATGGAGCGCACAGGACGCGGCGGGATCGGTTCAGCGGGTCAGCCAGAGGTACAGGACGGGAAATGCGAACAGACTGCTGTCGACCCGGTCGAGCCAGCCCCCATGCCCGGGCAGGAGCTTCCCGCTGTCCTTCAGGCCCGCGCCCCGCTTCAACCCTGACTCGGCCAGATCGCCGAACTGGCCGAAGACATTGACCGCCAACGTCAGCGGGACCGTTTCAAACCATGGTGTGGAAGGCAGGAACCTCGCCAGGTACACGACGCCGAAAACCACTGAGACCACCGCCGAGGCGATCGCTCCTTCCCAAGTCTTCGCCGGACTCAACCGCGCGGCCAGTTTGTGCCGCCCCAGTGTCCGGCCGGCGTAGTAGGCGGCGGTGTCGCCCACCCAATTCAGCGCCAGCGCGTAGACCAGCCAGTGCGGGCTGATCTGGCGCAACCCGGCGGCCATGCGGAAAGATCCGAAGATATAGATCACACCCAGCACAAGGAAGGCGGTTTCCGGCAGGATCTGGCGCAGCTCGGCTCGGCGGAGGGCGAGCGAGAACGCCAGCAACGCGACGAGCGTGACGACCGCCAGCTCCTGACCCGGAACGATCAACAGCAGCAAGCCGGCGGCGTAGCCGAGGGGGCCGGAGATTTCGACGCCGTGAGCGGCGGCAATCGCCCGGAACTCGTGGTAGCACAGGATGGCGACGGCCGCCACGACCCCCATGAATATCCAGAAATGGCCGGCATAGACGACGTAGCAGATGGGCGGAGCCAGCAGGGCTGCGGTCAGGACCCGCTTCATCGGGCCGGGACGCCGATAGCTTCTTCCAGCGGCTCGCCGGCGAGGGCAGGAGGCGGCGCGGCGGTCAGTCCCCCGAACCTGCGGTCGCGTTTCTGATACTCGAGGATGGCGCGGAGCAGATCGCCGCGGCGGAAGTCGGGCCAAAGCGTTTCGGTGACGTATAGCTCCGAATAGGCGACCTGCCAGAGAAGGAAATTGCTGATTCGCATTTCCCCGGAAGTGCGGATCAGCAGGTCGGGATCGGGAAGCCCGGCCGTGTACAGCCGCGCCGAGACCATGTCCTCGTCCAGGCGCAGACCCGAGAGCCGGCCGGCGGCGCGCGCCTCGTCAAGCACCGAATTGAAGGCATCCACCAGCTCCGCGCGGCCTCCGTAGTTGATCGCCAGGTTCACTCGCAGGCCGGTGTTGGCGGCCGTCATTTCCACGGCCGCCGCCAGATCGCGCCGGACCGCATCGGGCAGTTCCTCCAGCCGCCCGATGGTGTTCAACCGGATGTTGTTCTCCATCAGGTTCGTCATTTCACGCCGCAGGTAGACGCGCAGCAGCCTCCACAACGTCGTCACTTCCGAGCGGGGGCGTTTCCAGTTCTCCACCGAAAACGCATACAGCGTCAGCGCGTCCAGCTTGAGCCGCGCGCAGGTTTCCACCGTGATCCGCACCGGCTCGATGCCGGCCCGGTGCCCGGCGACGCGCGGAAGATTCCGGCGTCGCGCCCAGCGGCCGTTGCCGTCCATGATGATGGCGACGTGGGATGGCAACCGGTCCGGATGAATCGCCGCGGCCAGATCCCAGTCGGAATCGGCCCGAGACAGCACGGCCAACAAATCGTTCATTCAGTCAATTCCTTTCATACTACACCAGCGAGCCCGCCGGGGGCCGGTCGCGGCCTGGGGTCGACCCGCCCATGGCCGATAACGGTCTTCCGATCCAGGATAGCGCACTTACTTTGCATTGTAAAGTACTTGCTTGCTGCGATGGCGGCGCCCCGGCCCGGCCGGCCGTGCTCGACGGGCGGCCGAAGCCAGCGGTCGGCCCACTTTTTTTTTCGGAAAAGGAATCCGGTTTCCCCGGGGTTCGCGTATAATACCCGAGGAGGGTACCCCCATCATGAGGAAAAAATCTTACTTGCTGCTCCTGCCGCTTGCCTTCGCCACGATATTGGTCCTTCGGACCGATCAGCCCGCGCGAGCGGCTGACCATCGGGAAGCCCCGGCCGTGAATGGGGCCGGAGAGGGGGATATCGGCGATATTTTTGCATTCGTCGATCCCACCGATGCCTCCCGGCTGGTGCTGCAAATGGGTGTCAACCCATTCGCGAATCCGGCTGTCCAGGGCGGCTACAAATTCTCGCCGGATTTTCTGTATCAATGGAAAATCGACAACAATGGCGATAATCTCGAGGATCTCGTGGTTCAGGTTGTGTTCGAAGGCCTCCCCCCTGCCCAGACCTACCGCGTGTACATCGCCGTTCCGACGGCGGGGTTGGTAGGCGCCGTGAACGTGCGCGCCCCTGGCCAGCCTTTCCTGGTGGGAACGACCGGAGTCGTGGTCACCGCCGGGGACGTGATGGGGTTTGCCGGGCCCCGCGATGACCCGTTTGTGGTCGACATCGGTCAGTTGAACCGGATCCTCAACGGCACCCAGGACGTATTTCGCGGGTTCACCACCCCGGTGGCGGCCGTCGGCGCCTTGCGCGGGCGTCCGGTCCGCTCCGATGGCACCAGCGGTCACGACGGCTTCGGGGGCTTCAACGGATCGTTCATTGTCGTGTCGTTTCCCAAGGCCTGGGTGGCGACCGACCGGGTGATGTCGATCTGGGGGACCGTGAGCGCGCCGCTCGGCGGTGGCTCCTACGTCCAGTTCGAACGCATGGGCCAGCAGGTGTTCAGCACGGTGTTCGTGCCGGGCCCGCTGCGGGATATTTTCAACGCCGCCGTACCGTCGGAAGACGCGGCCCGGTTTTCCAACCTGGTGCCCGATGCTCTGACCACCGCCGACAACGATGGTACGGGCAACACGATCGCCGGGCGCAGAGCCGTCCTGACGGCGTTGGGACTGACCGCGCTGCCCAACGGAGCGCCGCTGGCGCTTCCGGCCAACTTCGGCAACACGAACCGTAACCTGCTGCGCGTGGCGCTGCTGCCGGACGTACTGCGGCTCGATCTGAACCGGTCTTCGGGCGACCTGGCGATCGGCGTCTTCGGGTTGCAGAATGGCCGCCGGCCGGCCGACGACGTGATTGACATCCTTTTGCGCCTGGCCAGGGAGCTCGCCGATGTGAACTTCCCAGGCGCGCTAGGCGTGCCGGGCAGCGGTCCGGCCCGGGCCGGGGCGCTGGCGTTCACCGATCGCCGCGTGTTGGCCGTGCTCCAGGGGACGGATTTTTACGAACCCGATGCCGTCGTAGCCGATGTAAGCGACTCGGGCAACGAGAAGGCAATTCCCAACACGTTCCCATTCCTGCCGGCGCCACACCCGCTGCCGGGCGCCGAGGGAACCCTCGGCTTCCCGCGAAACCCGTAAAGTAATGACCGCGGCCATTGCGGCGCTGTCGGCTCTGCTGTGTTTACCGGCGCTCGCCGGCCCCGCCGAGAAGAAGCGCGAGGAGGAGAAGGTAGTCGAGTTCCACCTCGCGCGGGTGGTTTCGCGAAGCGACGACGCCGGCGCCTGGCGGATGCTGGCCACCTCGCAGGTCAAGCTGGCCGAGGCGACCGGCGAGCCTCGCGAGTACGACCGTGCCTGGGAGGCGCTCGAGCGGGCCGAAGCGCTCGAAGCGGGCAGCATGGACACACTGCGCGGAAGAGCGCGCCTGCTGCTTTCCCGCCACCGCTTCCCGCAGGCCCTCGCCCTTGCCGAAAGCGGTCTCGTCAGCTCACCCGAGGATACAGGACTGCTCGAGATTGCCGTCGACGCCGCCCTCGAGATGGGCGATCTGGATGCGTCCGGAGTCCACGCTCAGAAGCTCCACGCGATCTCCCAACAGCTCGGATCCTGGGCGCGGCTCGGCTTCGTCGCCGAGGCTCGCGGGAAGCTCCCGGAAGCTCTGAAGCATCTCGAACAGGCGCTCGAAACCGGCGCGCGCAAGGGCGCACCACCCGACTCGATCGCCTGGTGCCGCGCGATCCTCGGCGAGCTGCATTTGAAGCTCGGAAACCGTCAGGACGCACGAAGTCAATACGAGTTCGGCTTTGAGAAGGTTGCCGACCATCCACTGGTCCTCGAGCACTCGGCCGAGCTGGAGACGCTCGAAGGGAAGATCGAGGCGGCCGAGCGCGCTTATCGCAAGCTGCTCGATCAGAGGCCCGAGCCGGTGCTGCGCTTGCGGTTGGCCGAGATCGTCGCCCAGCGGGGCGACCAAGACGGCGCCGCCGCTCTTCGGAAAGAGAGCCTCGCCTTCCTCGAACGAGTGGTCGGCGGCGGCAACGAAGGGTATCTCCGACCGCTCGCCGAGCTGTACCTCGAAGCGGGCCGCTATCCACAGGCGGCCTCGCTGGCGGCCCGTGACCTCGCGCTGCGGCCGAATGCGTACAGCAGGGCGCTGCTGGCGAAGATCCTGGCGGCCGCCGCGTCCGCCGGCAAGCCGGTGAATTCGCTCCACTGACCCTTGGCCCTCGAGTGAGTTTCGGAGCGTACACTGGTCCGTGTTATACTGAAGGTTCGCGGTACTTCCCAGGAGATCGGAGCGAATGGCTAGAGTTTGTGAATTGTGCGGCAAGGGGCCGCAATTCGGTCACCGGATCAGTCACGCCCATAACATGACCAAGCGCCGGTGGAACGTCAACTTGCAGAGAGTGCGGGCGATCGTCAACGGCGCGGCGCGCAGAATGCGCGTCTGCACGTCTTGCATCAGGAACGGTAAGGTTCAGAAAGCCGCCTAGAGCTCAGGCTGCCTTTACCGAGGGCGTTCGCAGGACCCGGGCAAGGCCCACCGACCCCATCAGGCGAATCACCACCCAGGCGGGATCGAACTCGCCGGGACGCATTGAAAACCGGGCCGAGCCGGGATACTCGTGGTGATTGTTATGGAGTCCCTCGCCGCCGGTCAGCCAGGCGATCGATCGCAGGTTGGTGGCCTTGTTGTTGAAGTTCCGATAGCCGATCATGTGGCAGATGCTGTTGATCGAGGAATTCAGCAGGATGTAGGTCACCGCGTGGAACAGCCACGCCGCCAATCCCCAGGCCCATCCGAACATCAGCATGAAAATCCCCAGGCCGCCCAGGATCGCGAAGCCGAACAAGGGCATCCGGTCGAGAACGTTGTCCTGGAGGTCCATGGTGTACTTGCGGACCATCGCCTGATCGTGCGTCTCGCGCCGGTAATAGATCGCGTTGCCAAAGAAGACCTTCCACAGGCCGTAGATGTATGGGCTGTGCGGATCGCCTTCCTCGTCGGAAAAGCTGTGATGCTTGCGATGGACCGCCACCCACTCGCGCGGCACGATCCCGGTGAACAGGCCCAGATGGAGGTGCATGGCAAGCGCCGCGGCCGGGTGTACCTCGAGGCCCTTATGAGCCAGCGTGCGGTGCAGATAGATCGTGGTCGAAAGAACGGAGATTTGCAGGATCACAACCGTGATCAGCAACATCCAGACGAAGGGCATTCCATCTCCAAAGTACTAGAAGGTCGGATGTGATCAAGCGAAGCGAGCCATTCAGGCTAGACCAAACGACCGGCGAGTGCTTGTCACCTTCTATCATAGCAGATCCCCGGGACCTCCATCCCGGGTCGGGTGGCGCGCTTCGCATCCGTTGACAGCCATCGGCGTGGATGATGGAATAATGTAAGAACCACGCGACTTCAACCGGAGGAGCTCGATCGATGACCAGGCGCCTTGCGCCGTGGCTGCTGTTTGCGCCGGTCCTGTACGGCGACGAAGACCTCGCTCGCCGCGCCATGGACATTCTCACCAGGAACTGTCTGGTCTGCCACGGCGCGGCCAGGACCTCGGGGCTGGACCTGCGCACGCGCGAGGGGATGATCGCCGGCGGATCGCGGGGCCCCGCGGTCGTGCCCGTCAACCCGCAGCGCAGTCTGCTATACCGGTTCGCCTCGCACGAGGACAAGCCGTCCATGCCGCCGGCGCCGGCAGCGAAGCTCTCCGACGAGGACATCGAGATCCTGCGGGAATGGATCCTCGGCGGAGCGGAGCTGCTTGGGGCCGGCGTGGCCGCGCCGATCGGAGAAGCGGAGAAGAAGGCGGCGCTGGCCAGGCTCGAAGAGCGGCCGATCACCGACGAGGAGCGGCGTTTCTGGGCGTTTCAACCGCCGCGGCGCCAGCCGCCGCCGCCGGTCGCCGGCGCGGCCTCGATCCGCCATCCGATCGACCGGTTCTTGCGCCAGGCGATCGAGGCGCGAAAGCTCAAGCCGGCGCCGCCGGCCGGGCGGCGCACGCTCATCCGGCGCGCGTACCTGGATCTGCTCGGGCTGCCGCCGGCGGCGGAGGAGGTCGAGGCGTTCGTGCGGGACTCCGCGCCGGACGCCTGGGAACGGCTGGTCGAGAAACTGCTCGCCTCGCCGCATTACGGGGAACGATGGGCCCGCCACTGGCTCGACCTGGTTCGCTACGCCGACTCCGGCGGATTCGAGTTCGACGTCGACCGGCCCGACGCTTTCCGCTATCGCGATTACGTCGTCAACGCGTTCAACACCGACAAGCCGTACGACAGCTTCCTCTCCGAACAGCTCGCCGGCGATGAGATTGCTCCCGGATCGAATGAGGCGATGATCGCCACCGGCTTCCTCCGGCTGGGCCCGGAAGGAGGAGGCGCCGGCGAGCTGGGTCGCCAGGACGCGCTCGACGACCTGCTGACCACCACGTCGCTCACCTTTCTCGGGCTGACCGTCGGCTGCGCCCGCTGCCACAATCACAAGTTTGATCCGATCCCGCAGAAAGATTACTACCGGATGCAGGCCGCCTTCTTCTCGACGCGGCCGGTGAGCCACTCGCTGGCCGATCCCGCCGCGGTCGCCGCCAACAAAGCGGAGAACGATCGTATCGACGGGTTCCAGCAGCCGGTCCGCAAAGCCAAGACCGATCTGGAAGCCCCCTACCACAAGCGCCTCATCGAAGACGCCGTCGGCAGGCTGCCCGGCTACATGCAGAGCGCCTGGAGAACTCCCGCCGGCCAGCGCAGCGAAGGCCAGCGGCTCACCGTGCGTCAGATCGAGCGCACGCTGGCGGCCGGCGAATTGTCGAAAAAGCTGACCGAGGAACAGGTCGTCGCCACGATGACGCGGGAGGACAAGATCCGTCACCGGGAGCTGATCGAACAGCTCTCGACGCTCAGCCGGCAGCGCCCGGCGCCGCTTCCGACGGCGCGCGCCATCGGCGAATTCGGCCGTCAGGCGCGGCCTTCTTACTTCCTCCACCGCGGCAGCAGCGACGCGCGCGGCTCGCTGATGACGCCCGGCGTGCTGTCGGTGATCAGCCGGAGGGAGCACCCGTTCCCGGCGCCGCCCGAGGACGCCAGGTCGAGCTGGCGGCGGCGCGGGCTGGCGGATTGGATCGCTTCCCCCGAGAACCCGCTGACGTCGCGAGTCATGGCGAACCGCATCTGGCAGCACCATTTCGGCGAAGGAATCGTGCGCACGCCGAGCAACTTCGGCAAGCTCGGCGAGCCTCCGTCGCACCCGGAGCTGCTCGACTGGCTGGCGCTGGAGTTTATCGACAAGGGTTGGAGCGTCAAGAGCATGCACCGGCTGATGATGACCAGTCGCGCCTACCAGGCGTCGAGCGACGACATCGCCTTCAACCTCGAGATCGATCCCGAGAATCGCTACCTGTGGCGGATGCCGCGGCAGCGCCTGGAGGCGGAGACCATCCGCGACCAGATCCTGGCGGTCGCCGGCACCCTCGATCGCACCGCCGGCGGCCCGTGCGTGTTTCCCTACATCAACCCGGTGCTGTTCCAGTCCTCGACCCGGCGCACCTGGCCGGGCAAGTCCGACGACGATCCGTCGACGTGGCGGCGGAGCCTCTACGTGTTCTCCAAGCGCAGCATTCGCTATCCGATGTTTGAGACCTTCGACCAGCCCAACCTGGTGAACTCCTGCGACCGGCGCAACCGTTCCACCATCGCCCCCCAGGCGCTGCTGATGATGAACAACAACTTTCTTCTGGTGCAGGCGCGACACTTTGCGGCGCGGCTGAGAAAAGAAGCGGGTGAAAACCCGGCGGCGCGGATCGAGCGCGCTTTCCGGCTAGCGCTGGGACGCGCGCCGCGGGAGTTCGAGCGGGTCCAGGCGGCCGCCTACCTCGCCGGCAGCGCGGAAGGCCTGGACGGCCTGGCGCTGGCGATGTTCAATCTGAACGAGTTCGTGCACCGGCAATGAGCCAGCGATTCTACTCGCGCAGAGAGCTGCTCGGACGGCTCGGTGGCGGCATCGCCGGCCTGGGCTTCGCCGATCTTCTCGCCCGGCAGGGGCTGCTGGCCGCGTCCCGATCGCCGCTGGCGCCCAAAGCGCCGCAGCTTGAAGCCAAAGTCAAAGCGATGATTTCGATCTTCTGCTACGGCGGCGTCAGCCAGGTGGACACGTTCGATCCCAAGCCCGAGCTCGGCAGACGGCAGGGCGAGGCGATGACCGGCGTCGGAGAGATCCGCACCGTCATGGGGAACCCCGGCGGGCTGATGCCTTCGCCGTGGTCGTTCCGCAAATACGGCCAGTGCGGCATGGATATCTCGGAGCTGTTTCCGCACGTGGCCGGTCACGCCGACGACATCGCGCTGATCCGCTCGATGCACGCCATCAGCCCGGCGCACGGACCGGCCCTGTTCCAGATGAACACCGGCAGCATCCTGGCGGGCCACCCCAGCGTCGGCAGTTGGGTCACCTACGGCCTGGGCAGCGAGAACGAGAATCTGCCGGGATTCATCGTGTTTACCGATTATCGCGGCGGCCCCATCAACGGGGCGCCCAACTGGTCGAGCGGATACATGCCGGCCGCCTACCAGGGAACGCCGTTCCGCCCCGCCGGCGATCCCATCGTCGACTTGCAGCCCCCCCGGAGCCGGGGCCGCGACGAGCAGCGGAAATGGCTGTCGCTGGTCGAGCGGCTCAACGAGAAACATCTCGAGCGCAACCCGGCCGACACCGAGCTCGCCGCCCGTATACACTCCTACGAGCTGGCGTTTCGCATGCAGACGCACGCGACCGACGCCATCGACATCGCGAAGGAGTCGGCGGCGACGCGCAAGCTCTACGGAGTCGACCAGCAGCCGACCGAATACTTCGGCCGGCAGGCGCTGATGGCGCGGCGTCTGGTCGAGCGAGGCGTCCGGTATGTCCAGATCTTCTCCGGCGGCGGCAATTTCGAGCCGAGCTGGGACGCGCACTGGGACCTGAAAGGGAACCACGACCTGCATGCGGCTGAAACCGACCGACCGATCGCCGCCCTCATCCAGGACCTGAAAGGCCGTGGCCTGTTTGATTCGACGCTCATCGTCTGGCACGGCGAGTTCGGCCGGCTGCCGATCTCCGAGCGCATGGATGGCCGCGATCACAATGCCCACGGCTTCAGCCTCTGGATGGCCGGCGGCGGGGTCCGGGGCGGCACGATCGTCGGCTCGACCGACCAATACGGCTACCGCGCCGTCGAGAACCGGAAGTCGGTCTACGATTTTCACGCCACCATCCTGCGCCTGTTCGGCCTGGACCACGAGAAGCTCAGCTATCGGTTCATGGGCCGCGACATGCGGCTGACCGACGTGCATGGGCACGTGATCGACGAGGTGCTGACGGCGCAGCCGGCGTAGCCCGGCCGGTCCACGTTACCAGCTCAACCGCAAAGCAAGCTGGATCTGCCGTTCCGGCGTGACCACATTCGGAATGATGCCCGCCTGCGGCGTTCCAATGACCATGCCGGGCAGCCCGAACTGGGGCGTGTTGAAGAGGTTGAAAAACTCGCCGCGGAATTCGAGCCGCGCGCCCTCGGTCAGTGCGAACCGGCGGGCCACGCCGACATCGCTGTTCACACGGCCCGGCGCGCGGAGAATGTTGCGGCCCGACGTGCCGTAGACCAGCGCCGGCGGCGGCACGAAGGCCTCCAGATCGAACCAGCGCGCGGGGTCGCGCTGCCCCGACGGCAGGGCGCCGTCGCGAATTCGGTGCGGCCGCGCGGTCACGCCGCTGTTGGTGGGATCGAAGTTGAGCGTAGCCGATTGTGGCAGGCCCGTCTGCGCGGAGGTGATTCCGGAGAGCTGCCAGCCGCCGGCCAGCGCCCCGAGTACGGGATTGCCGGCCAGGTACGCCCGGCCCCTGCCGAACGGGAGCTCCCAGACGCCGCTGAGCACAAAACGGTGCCGGATGTCGAAATTGGAATTGCCGCGATGGATCTTCAGGTTCCGCGGATCCTGCGGGCCGGGATCAGCCTGGTCGTTGTTGCTGGCGCCGCCGTCGATCGAGTGCCCCCAGGTGTAGGATGCCAGCACGCTGAACCCTTTCGAGAAGCGCCGCTCGACCTTCCCCAGCAGCGCATGATAGCTCGAGTTGAACAGCGGCGCGTACAGGAACACGCCGGCGACGCCGCGGATCGGGCGGCGCGCGTCGATGTTGCCCGCGCCCGGCGGCGGGGTGTTCACGTTGAGCGGAAAGTAGAGCTTGTGCGCGCCGCTACCGGTGTAACCGATCTGGAACAGCAATTGCCCGGGCAGCTCCTGCTGCACATTGAGGTTCCATTGCAGCACGTAGGGCAGCGGCGAGTCGTTGGGGAAGGAATTGGCCACCGGGTTGACGACGAGCTTCGGGTCGAGTGCGTCGGCCGGAAAGCCGCTCGCAAGCACGATGTTCGGAGTGACCTGGTCGCTGATGAACTGGCGCTGGATGAAGTGCGGCGGGTTGTTCGTCAACCGCCGGCCGACGCCGATGTTCTCGTCGCGCCCGTAGAAGACGCCGAACGCCGACCGTACCACGGTCCTCCGGGCGGCCTGGAAGGCCAGGCCGATCCGTGGCGCAAAATTGTTGAAGTCCGTTCCGGCGAGCGCGCGGCCGCGGCCGGCCTGGGCGGCGTTGCGCGCCTCGAGGAACGTCCCGTAGAGCGGGCCGCTGTCGAGAATGAAATTCGTGTACTTGTCATCCAGATCGTAGAAGGGCCAGGCCAGCTCGTAGCGCAGCCCGGCGTTGAGCGTCAGCCGCGTCGTGACCTTCCAGTCGTCTTGCAGGTAGCCCTGGACAATGTGCTGGCGGATCTCGTTGACCGTTGGTGTCGCGACGGTCGCGTTATTGCTCTGGCCCAGCAGGAAATCGGCGTAGGCGTGGCCGGTGCCGGCTCGCGCCTGCGGATTCTGCGTATAGACTCCGTTGAAGTTGAAGGTCGGGCGGGCGGCGTTGGTCGCATACCCGTACATGTTCACCTGCTGTACGTCGGCGCCGAACTTGACTTCGTGGCGGTTGTGAATCCAGGTCATATTGTCGATGAACTGCGCCACGCGGCCGATTTTGTCGATGGGCAGGTTGCTGCTGCCGGTCGTTTCGATCGGCAACGTCCCCGGACCGGTGGTTCCCAGGCTGCTCCAGCCCTGCACCGCGAACTGGGGCAGCCCGCGGATAAAGGGATCGTTGACCGCCCCTTTGATGCCGAACTCGTCGAACCGGCGCGGCGCCGAGATCTGCTGCTGGAGGCGCGTCCGCACGAAGCCGAAACGGAATTCGTTGATCATCGAGCTGGAAAGGGTGTGGGTCTCGCTGATGGCGAGCGACTGCGCCGTCGGCTCGGCGACACTGAAATCGTTCGCCGGCTCGGGCAGTGTGGTGGGAAGCGTGTTCCGGCTGCCGCCCCAGGAAACGCGGCCGAAGATGCTGTCGCGATCGCGGAACCGGTGATCGACCCGGATATTGAACTGGTCGCTGTTGACGCGCTCCTTCGGGTTATAGAAATAATTCCGCACGACGCCCGGCAGGTTGGCCGGCGGGAACAGCGCGGCCAGCCTGGTGGCCACCGTATCCCAGCGATTGGCCGCCACGGCGCTGCCCGGAAACGGATCGCGTACGAACCCGCTGCCGGCCGGGTTGGGGCGCGTCGTCGCCGGGTCGAAGATTCGCGCGGCGCCAAAGTTGCCGCCGCGCAGCGCGGGCTCCGGGACCGAGCCGATCTGTGGCGCCGCGTTCACCTCGCGCGAGCTCTGCCAGCTCCCGAAATAGAATGCGCGGTTCTTTCGGATCGGCCCGCCGAGCGTCGCCCCGAACTGATTCTGCAAGAATGCCGGGCGGCCGCCGCCGGCGGGCTGGAAGTAGGGCAGCGCGTCGAGCTTCGAGTTTCGGAAGAACTCGAACAGGCTGCCATGGAGGTCGTTGGCGCCGGATTTCATCGTCACGTTCACGACGCCGCCGGCCGCCTGGCCGAACTCGGCCGAGAACGTGCTGAGCTGCACCTTAAACTCCTGGATCGAGCCGGGCACCGGCTGGATGATCTGCGCCGAGCTGCGATCGAAGCCGAGAATGCGGTTCTTGTTCTCGACGCCGTCGAGCAGGTAGCTGTTCTGAATGGGCCGCGCTCCGTTGGCGACGAAGTTGTCGCGCTCGGCGGTGCGGTTGGACGGCAGGGCGCCCGCGACCAGCGTGGCAAGCTGGATGAAGGTGCGCCCGTTCAGCGGAAGATCATTGATGGTCCGCTCCGGGATCACCTGGCCGACCGAGGAGGTTTCCGACTCCAATAGCGGCGCCGCCGAGGTGATGGTGACTTCGGTGGCGGTGGCGCCGACCTCGAGCCGGAAATCGAGCTCGAGCCGCTCCTGGACCCGCAGCTCGATGCCGGTGCGCGTCTCGGCGCGAAAACCGCTCGCCGCCGCCGAGACCCTGTACAGGCCCGGTCTGAGCGCCGGCGCCGCGTAGAAGCCGGCGGCGTTGGTGACCAGCGCGGTCTGGAGTCCGGTGTCCACCCCCGTGATGGTGACTTTCGCGCCGGGGACGACCGCGCCGCTCGCGTCCGATACCACCCCCGATATCGCGCCCGTGTCCACCTGTGCGAGCAGGGAAATCGTGGCGAAAACCAACCCCAGTTCCAGCCGCCTCATGGTTGGGTAGACCTCCCGGTTTGGTCCAAGTATATACTGATTTCGACTTTCCCTTGACAGCTTTTGCCGCGGGCGCTTACACTTCGTCCTCCACAACGAGCTTACCGACCTGGGGGTCGCCCGCTCGGACTTCTCTATCGGCTGCTGCGCTACGCGGGCGACTCGGAACTCCCGGCGGACGGCACGGGACCGAATCCCGAATGGCGGGCGGTCATGGACCAGGCGGTGCGGGAGCTGGCGGCCAGGATTGGCGCGTTAGAAGCGCACACGGCTGCGGAGCGCCGCTCCAAACAGATGAGGAACTTCGATTTTCGCCGCGCGTAGCAGGCTCCGTCCTCGGTGCGCGAGTTCCGCAAAAGCCCGCTGGAGGTGAGATCCAAGCAGCCTCCGGCCGCGTGTAGGACGATAATGTCATCGATCATCTGAAATCGTCTTTTTCTGAACTCTCGTCGGAGTAGATCAACATCATCTGCGCCGCAGGCGCAATCATCGGTCGATCGTTCATCGTTCTCTTTGGGCATAATGCCGGAGTGGGCCGGCTGGAGCAACGGCGCGCAGCCAACCGCCGGTACGAGCAGAGCGAACGAGGGAAACAGTGTCACCGCCATCGCCAGCAAAGCTATCGGGAGCGCCAAGCTCAGGCTCGCGTGACGGATCAAGCTATACGAACGATCACCTCACCGCCGCCCGCGACGCCGACCTGCTGTCTGCCAATGCACCATCTGCGGTTGTTCCAGTCCCTGGATCAATCCATTTCGCCCGATTCCGCGGCGGAGGTGATGTCCAGCGGTACGCGACGGCGCGGCGCGGGTTCAAAAAAGTGCGTTTTCTGATGATCGCTAACCCGATAACGGTATGAATGCAGATCTACGGCTTGAAGCACGCTGACAGGGCGTTTACTTTCCGACTCCTGCGGCGGTTAGCCTTCCGACTTCTTCTCAGTAGACTGTGTGAGCAGTCTGCTCCCGGCCGTTGCCTACGCGGACTCTGATACGAGCCAAGTGCACACCTGTGAACTCTAGCTCTCTTCCTGGCGGCAAGAAAAGGATGGATACATACTGACCGCCCCCGGCGCGCAAGTCTGCCTCGCCTCCGTCGTCGCGAAACGACAGGGCGGCCTTGCGCCCGCCGGGGAGGAACACTTCTCCGGTGACGTCGGGCACTTCCTGTTGGTCAGTTGCCACCCGAACTTGAATCTCAACTGGCTCAGGCGTCAGGAAGACGGGCTTCGAGGTTTTCACCACGACAGCCCCGGTGCCATCGCCCACGGAACGAGGCGCCAAGCTCGCTTGATCGAACGGGTCCCTGGACCCGATAGGACCCGACCACGTGGGGAACCGAGCCTGCCGTCGGTAATGTTGCGCGGAGAGGGTCCATAAGGAGGGCTTCTCCAAGCTGGCCGCCCGAACGCCCAACCTAGCGCTTTCCAGCAGGAGGTTCACCAATGAAGCGGAGCTGAGGTTGGATTGCCCAGGGACCAGGTCCCCCGGGGCGCAGGCCCGGTCGAAGCATGTCCAGATCCCGTCCGGAACGTGCCGGCGGGCGACGTGTGATTGCTCCCGAGCGGTGGCCGGTCGAGCGTGAAACCATGATTCGGAGTATGATGCCGGAATGGCGCCGAATCCGGAACGGCGGGCGGTCATCGACCAGGTGCTCGGGGAGTTGGTGGCCAGACTGGCGCGTTAACCCCGCTGGAGGTGAGATCCAGGCGGCCACCGGCCGCGTATAGGACGATAACGGTATGAAACACCACGCAATCCCGATCCTGCTGGCTGGTTTCTGTGGCGGCTGCCTGTCGGCGTCGGCCGCCGTCGAGACCGAATCGCTCACAATTCGCAAAGCCTTTCATGGTGGAGGGATTCCCCGGCTGCGGCTGGACCAGCGGGTGGATCTCACCTTCAAGCCGGACAGCGTTTTGGTAATGAAGGGCAAGAACACAGTCGCCACGGTACCGTTCACTCGCATCCGGCGGGTGCAGTTGCTTTCGGCGGACCGCCACTATCCTGGAGCAACCTATGCGGCCGTCTTGGCCGCGGGCTACGGCGGCGCGTTCCTGATCTTGAAGAAACGCAAGGTCGACGTGCTGCTGGTCGAGTATGTCAATGAGCGCGGTGGCCAGATGGGGATGATTTTGCAAATGCCGAAGCTCGACAGCGCGCGCTCCAGGTCGTGGCTGGAACGGTTCAACATTCAGGTCGAAGATCCGGCGCCAACCCCGGCGCCGCAGCAGGCGAAGAAATAGAAAGGAGAGAGAACTATGCGCAGATGGTCATTGCTCATGTTGTCGATGTTGTTGGTGCTGTCGCTGGCCTCGCCGGCGGCGGAAAAGATAACCAAAGGGAAGTTCGCGGCCATTGAAGTGGTCAAGTTCGACGTTCGGGAAGGAATTCAGTTTCCACCCGACTACCAGGTCCTCCTGGTGGAAGATCTCATCAAGCAACTGGAGAACTCGAAGAAATTCAAGCAGGTCATCCGGACCGGCGAGAACCCCGCCGACGCGGCCGCGCCGGCGCTCAAGCTGACCGGCACGATCACCGAATACAAGGCCGGGAGCCGCGCCAAGCGCTACCTGGTCGGCTTCGGCGCCGGCAAGACGAAGGTGGTCGCACAAGTGCAGTTCGTGGACCGCACGACGGGGTCAGTTCTGCTGGACCGCAAGGTCGACGGGAAGGTGATCATTGGTGTCATTGGCGGCGACTCCCGAGGCGCCACCAATGGTCTCGCCAAGGAAGTGTCGAAAGTCGCCAAGGACACCTTCTTTTAACTTTCAGAGGGCGCGATAGCAACCTGTGGTTCGTGGAGAACACCGGCAACACGATTGGCAGAGGGTGGGTATTTACTTGACTCAGGTGCCCCCAAGATGTGGGGCCATGTATGCGGCGTTGGATCTGCCTGTGTGATGGCGATAAGAATGACGTGGTTATGTTTGGGCGAACCCTGATTCTTTTGTTTGGAGTCGCGAGCAGCGCATTTGCACAGGGCATCATCACCACGGCGGCGGGATCGGATTACATATTCGCCGACGATAATACGCCCGCCGTTCAAGCACGGCTTGCCGGTCCCGTGGGCCTCGCCGCCGACCCGCAGGGCAATTACTACATCGCCGAACCTCAACTCAACCTGGTGATGAAAGTCGACCGCAACGGCCTGCTGACTGTGCTCGCCGGAAACGGTCTGAAACGCCTCGCCGGCGAGGGCGGGCTCGCCCGGGCTGCCTCGATCGGCGAGCCCCGTCATGTCGCAACCGACGCCCAGGGGAACGTCTACATCGCCTCCGAGTTCATCCACAGAATCTTCAAAGTGGATCGCAACGGCATCGTCACCGTGGTCGCCGGCAGGGGATTTGGAATCGGCGCCGAAGGCGGCCAGGCAACGCAGACGCCGCTCGAGCATCCTTCGTCCGTGGGCGTGGACGCCCAAGGCAATGTGTATTACGGCGAGAACATCGAGACACTCGGTTCCCGCGTGCGTCGCGTCAGTACCACTGGGATCGTCACGACGGTGGCCGGGAACATCAATGCGACCGCCCTCGGAGACGGTGGTCCGGCGACTAACGCCGGCTTGTCCTTTCCCCAGGCAGTGGTCTTCGACAGCCGGGGGAACATGTACATCTCCGAATCCGGGCGCAACCGGATCCGCCGCGTTTCCAATGGCGTCATTACAACTTTTGCCGGGGGCGGCAACGACAACGTGAACAATGGAATCCCGGCCACGCAAGCGTCCCTTGCGAATCCCGGTGGACTCCTTTTCGACCCCGCCGGAAACCTGCTCGTAGTTGAAAGCGGTTCCCATCGCATTCGCCGTATCACCTCCGACGGAATGATCGCCACCATCGCCGGAACGGGCAACAACGACTTCGCTGGGGACGGCAATACCGCCGCGAACGCGTCGTTCAGCAATCCGGTCGGCATTGCGATGGACTCCGCCGGGAATCTGCTGATCGCCGACCGTGACAATCAGCGCGTGCGCCGTCTGCTGGCCAGTGGAATTGTCGAAACGGCGGCGGGACGCGGTGGGTTCACCGGAGACGGCGGCGCAGCTATCCTCGCACGGTTGGTGGGCCCAGTTGCCCTGGCCATGAATGCGGCGAGCACGCTCTACATTGCCGACCCGGACTCGCATCGCATCCGGCAGGTGACGGCCGGAGGCCAGATCACAACGCTAGTCGGGACTGGGAGGGCGGCAAGTTCCCCCGATAATACTCCGGCGGGGAATGCCTCGATCGTCGGCTCCTTTAGCGTGGCCGTTGACGCGGCGAACAACGTGTACTTCGACGAGAACTGCCGTATTCGTCGGGTAACAACGGCGGGAATCCTGAACACCTTTGCCGGCAACGCCAACTGCCAGTTCAGCGGAGACGGCGGTCCGGCGATCAATGCGGGCCTCACCGCCAGCGGAATGACCTTCGACAGGTCGGGGAATCTGTACATCGCCGATGTCTTCAATGCCAGGATCCGGCGCATCACGCCGGCGGGTGTGATTACCACCATCGCGGGGAACGGCCTGGCGGGATATTCCGGAGACGGCGGCCCCGCTCTTCAGGCGGCTATACGTCCCGCTGATGGAATCGCCGTGGACGCTTCGGGCGGTGTCTATTTCACGGAATTCGTCAACCACCGCGTAAGGAAGATCTCCAACGGCACGATTACGACCTTCGCCGGAAACGGTCTTGGCGGAAGGTCCGGCGACGGAGGGCCGGCCGCAGACGCCAGGGTCGGGGGTCCCTTTGGTCTTGGTTTCGACAGCCTGGGCAACCTCTACATCGCCACCGCTGGGTCCGTTCGACGCGTGTCGCCTACCGGGGTCATTACGCAATACACGGGCAACCGTAATGGATTCAGCGGGGACGGCGGATCGGCACTGAATGCGGCATTCAACTTCGTGAGGGGTCTTGTCATCGACGCCAACAACAACCTGTACATCGCCGACGTCGGAAATCAGCGCGTGCGCGTCGTGCAAGCGGCGATCGGACCGTCGATCGTGCTGTCGCAGAAAGGGCTCACGTTTCGCGGCGTGCTGGGCGCGTCGGCGCCGTCGCCTCAGTCCTTCACCGTCGTGAACGGCGGGCAAGGGCCGTTGAATTTCGGCGTATTCCCGTCCACGTTATCCGGCGGTCCGAATTGGCTCTCGGTCGCTCCGGCAACTGGCTCGGCGGCCGCAGGCGTAGCCGGCGTTCCGCTGACCGTTTCCGTCAACCCCACCGGGCTCCCGGCCGGCGACTATTACGGACAGGTCGAAGTGCGAGCGGCCACGGCGGCGAACTCCCCTCAATCCGTCACTATCGTGCTGAACGTGCTGGCCGCCGGAGCGAACGGCGGATTGGGCGCCAGCCCCAGCGGGGTGCTGTTCACCGCCGTGCCCGGCGGCGCGAATCCCGCTGCTCAGACCATCACGCTGTCGAACTTTTCGCCGCGCAATGTGTCTTTCGGCGCGTCCGCTTCGTTTGGAGACGGTCGGGCCTGGCTCACATTGCAAACCACGAATGGCAACATCGTTGCCGGACAGACGACACCGCTGCGGGTGGCGCCGAGTATCGCCGGCTTCGGCGCAGGCGTCTACAACGCGAATATCACCGTCGCATTCAGCGACGGGACGACGAGTCAGATCCAGTTGCTCCTCGTGGTCGCGGCGGGAGGAACGTCGGGGACGGGAAAAAGCCGATCGGCAGACGGCTGCACGCCGACGAAGCTTCTGCCGCTTGTGACCTCGCTCGGACCCGGCTTCCGTGTGACGACAAGCTGGCCGGCACCGCTCGAATTGCGCGTAATCGACGATTGCGGGCAGGCAATGACGCGGGGCGCCGTGGCGGCGTCGTTCTCGAACGGCGACACGCCGGTGGTGCTGGTGCCGCTGCTGGACGGACGCTGGAGCGGGACCTGGCAGGCGCGCGGCGCTTCGTCGGCCCAAGTGACGGTGACGTTTGATGCGCGCCTGGATTCGCCGGTACTGAATGGATCGGCGCAGGTCGGCGGTGGAGTGGACCTGAATGCCAATCCTCCGCCAGACGTCGGGGCGGGCGGCGTGGTGGACGCAGCGAGCTTTCGCTCCAAGGCGCTGGCGCCGGGGAGTCTCATCTCGATCTTCGGGTCGCTGCTGTCTCAGGGAAGCATCGAAGCCACCTCGCTGCCTCTGCCGACGCGACTCGGCGGCACGACGGTCGTGTTGGCGGGTCGTCCGCTCCCGCTTCTGTTTGCCGGTCCCGGTCAGATCAACGCGATGGTTCCCTACGATCTGCCTGTCGACGCAACGCACCAGTTGCTCGTGCGGCGGGGATCGGCGATCTCGGTCCCGGAAGCCGTGAGCGTTCTCTCTTCCCAGGCCGGCGTATTCACGAACATTGCGTCGGGCTTCCCCATCGTGGTGGCGACTTACGGCGACGGCAGCTATGCGCTGGTGAGCCCGCAGAATCCACTCAAGGCCGGCGATGTGATCGTCATCTACTGTACGGGATTGGGGGACGTGGAGCCACGCGCCATTGCCGGCGTGGCGACTCCATTCAACGAGCTCTCCCGTACCACCGAGGCGGTGAAGGTGCGGATCGGCGGAGTGGAAGCGGAGGTGTTCTTCGCGGGTCTCACCCCGGGGTTCACCGGCCTTTATCAAGTGAACGCTACGGTTCCGGCCGGCGTGACGCCCGGCGAGGACGTGCCGCTGCTGCTCGAACAGTCGGCCCGGCAAAGCCAACCCGTGAAGATTGTGGTGCGGTGAGGCCAGGCCGCCCCTCAGCGCTGGATCTGTCGCCTAAAGTCACATCGCGCGGAGCCAAGGAGCGCGGCAAAGCTGCGGGAGGAGCGGATCGGCGAGTTCCTTCCCGAGCTGCGGCGGCAAGTGAAGGAGATCGCCGACGCCGTCGAGCGATATCCGACCGACGCGCACCGCCACCCGCGCCGCGTGCGCGTGCTGCGGCTGGTGTTCCAGTTGGCCGGCCGGCTGAATCTCGAGGGGCCGGAGGTGAAGCGGCTCGAGGAGAGAATGGATGGGGCGCGGCTCAAAGATTCGACAGATAGCCGAGCTTGCCGTCGCTGTCTCCCAGCGACTCCACCGGCACGCCCATCCTGTCGAGCAGGGCGACAAACAGGTTCGCCATCGGCGTCTCATCCGCGTAGCGCACGTGCCGGCCGCCGGGTTGGATGCCGCCGCCACGCCCGACCAGCAGAGTGGGCAGGTTATGGTGATCGTGGCGGTTGCCGTCGGCCAGCCCGCTGCCGTACGTCACCATCACGTGATCGAGCAGCGAACCGTCGCCGTCGGGCGTGGACTTCAGCCTGCCCAGCAGATAGGCGAACTGTTCGACATGGAAGCGGTTGATCCGGGCGACCTTCGCGATCTTATCGGGGTCGCCGCGGTGGTGTGTCAGACCGTGATGCGCCTCCTGAATGCCGATCTCGCGATACGGCCGATTACTCTGTTCCAAAGCGAGCATCAGCGTGGCCACACGGGTCATGTCCGTTTGAAATGCCAGTGTCAGCAGGTCGAACATGAGGCGCGAGTGCTCGACGAAATCGGCGGGAATGCCTGGCGGCAGGCTCTCGCTCGCCGGCGTCGCCGGAAGCGGGCGCCGCTCGGCTGACTGTATGCGCGTTTCGATGTCGCGGATGGCAAACAGGTATTCATCCAGCTTGCGGCGGTCCGTCGCTCCCAGCGTGGTTTTCAGGCGATTGGCATCCTCGAGAACCAGATCGATGATGCTTCTCTCGTACCGTTGCCGCCGGGCGCGCCCGACCGGGTCGCGCTCGCTGTCGCCGGCGCCGAAGAGCCTCTCAAACACCGCCCGCGGCCGGACTTCCGGCGGATTCGGCGCCGACGGAGTCCGCCAGGAGATGCTGTTGCTGTACGCGCAACTGTAGCCGTTGTCGCAGTTGCCGCCCTGAATCCCCTGCTCGCAGCCAAGCTCGAGCGAGCGAAATCGCGTCTCGGCGCCGATCCGCTGCGCCGCGATCTGATCCGCCGACACCCCGGCCTGGAGATCCTTGCCAAAGGTTTTTCTGGGATGGACCGCGGTCAGGTAGTTGGCGCCCGCTCGCCCGTGGTCGCCGGGGCCGTCACCGAGCGCGCGGCCGCCGTTTTGCGTCAGGCCGGACAGCACCATCAGTTGTTGCCGATGACTGGCGAGCGGCTCGAGGATTTTCGGCAATGCGTCCGGCAGCGGCGAGATCTCGCCCCGGGTGTCCGGAATCCAGGCATCCATGACGATGCCATTGGGAACATACACGAACGCCATCCGGCAGGGAGCCTTCGACGCGGCCGCCGCGCGGGAAAACGCGGGCATCATCGCATCCAACAGGGGCAGCGCCACCGTCGTCCCCAGTCCTCTCAGAAATACGCGCCGGGGCAGCCGCTTACCGAAACTCATCGCTTTCCTCCATCACCGCTTCGCATCTGGAAGGGTTTGCTGTTTACGATCTCGATCACCAGAGTGGAAAAGCGGTGGTCATTGGCGCTCACCCGCCGGGTGATGAGATCCACCGCGCTGCTGTCATACGGCTCGAGGCCGCGGCCCAGTGCGTAGGTCAGCAGCTTCTCGGTGAGATTGCGGGTAAAGAGATCCGATTTCGCTTTCAGCACCGCCTTGAGCTCCCGGGGTCCGCGAAAAGACCCGCCATCCGGCAGCGTGCCCGACGGGTCGATCGGGAACTTCCCCTCGTGAGTTCGCCAGGCGCCGGCGGCGTCGTAGTTTTCCAGCCCGAAACCCAGGGCATCCATCTGGCTGTGGCACACCGCGCAAGCGGGCCTGGCGCGATGCTGCTCGAGTTGCTCGCGCAACGAAGCGGAGACGCCGATGTTCGCCTCGTCCAGCTCCGGCACGTCCGGCGGCGGTGGTGGTGGCGGCGTGCCCAGCAGATTCTCCAGCACCCATTTGCCCCGAATCACCGGTGAAGTCCGGGTGGGATAGGAGGAGACCGTCAGGATCGCGCCTTGCGTGAGCAGTCCGCCGCGCGTCTCCGGGTCCAAGGTCACTCGCTCGAAGGCCTCTCCACCGACACCGGGAATCCCGTAGTGCCGCGCCAGCGGTCCGTTCAGGA
>Ga0247727_10004582_pt1 | contig 29145 bp, 29 predicted proteins | sample WisWelCaveWW1625_FD_202498 | JGI IMG/M metagenome (GOLD analysis project Ga0247727, IMG submission 202498) | Biofilm microbial communities from Wishing Well Cave, Virginia, United States - WW16-25 | ecosystem: Environmental > Aquatic > Deep subsurface > Groundwater > Cave microbial mat | place...
GCCAATTCGCATACAACTCCGTGTTGACGCGCGTTCCCGTGTAAACGATGCCCGTGCCTTGTTGCAACGGCAGAAACTCCGCCAGCCATGCGAGCTTGGCGTCTTCCGAATCGACGCGAATGACCGCGAGGCGAAAATTTTCGCGCAGCAAATTGCCGCGCACGAGCTGAACGTCGCCGCCGATTTGTTTGATAATATCCCCGGCCACGCGCGCCGTGGCAGTGGCCGTGGTCGCAAGCACAGGAAAATTTTTCGGCAGCAGGCGCACGAGATTGATGATGCGCCGAAACGCCGGGCGAAAATCATGTCCCCAAACCGAGATGCAATGCGCCTCGTCGATCACGATCATCGCCAATTTAATTTGGCGAACCGCTTCGAGCCACGCTTGATCTTCCTGCCGCTCCGGCGCGATGTAAAGCACCTGGAGTTGTCCCTTCTTCGCGCGTTCAAGAATGGCGTGATTCGCCGCCGTCTCCTGCTCGCTGTTGATGCACTCGGCGGAAATGTTTTTGGAACGCAAATAGGAAATCTGATCGCGCATCAACGCGATGAGCGGCGAGAAAACCACCGTCGTGCCGGAAAATTGCGTTGCCGGAAATTGGTAGCACAGCGATTTGCCGAAGCCGGTTTTTTCGATCAACAAAATCCGCTCGCCGCGCCCAAGGCTTTCAATTACGCGCCATTGGTCGTCAAAAAAATGCTGATGCCCAAAAATGCGCGCGAGCGAATTTGCCTGCGCTCTTTCCATTGCAGCACCATGTAATGGCGAAGTTCGACTTGCGCAGCGAGATTTATCGAAATTAGAAAACGCTTGGAGCGCAAGTCGAACTTCACTCGTCATCTATCCGCAAACTTCGCGAAACAGCCGGACAAAATTGCCGCCGATAATTTTTTCCTTCTTCATATCAGAAAGGTGAATCGGGAAAAGTGATCCCACCTGCTCTACCCTGCTCAAAAGCATCCAAGTGCAAAAGCAACATGCCGATGCCCGCTGCGCCCTGCATGTAGCCGGTTTGCGCGATCAACAACTCCGGCTTCACGCGATGCTCGGCTTGAATCCATTTGAGGCCATCGCCTTCGCGCGTCGCGCGCGTGAGCAGATTCGCCGTGACTTGTTTGGCAAAATCCAGATATGGACGTTCTTTGGTGACGCGGTATAAATTCAAAAAAAATTCCGCAACGCCGGCGGAGCCGCAGCATTGGCTCACGTTGTTCCAAAAGCCGGGCGTCTGTTTTTCCGGAATGCCGCTTTGCAAAAGGGCGCGCGCCGACTTTTTCACCCAATCCATCCACGTAGTATCACCCGTGACCTGTCACAACCGATAAAACAACCGCGCCGTTCCAACCGGGCCGTGACACCAGCCGAGATAATACAAATCTTTTCCGTCCGGCTCGTGATGAAAAATCAAACACGCGTCGCCTTCGGTGTTGGCAATCGACTTCAAATAATTCGCACCGGCCAGCGCGGCGGCGAGAAATTCCTGCCGCTCTGTTTCGTCATAAAGCGAAGCGAGAAAATAGCAAATGCCGGCGGTGCCGTGCGAAAAATTCGGCATGAGGCGAGGGAAATCCGGCGCCATCGCCCACTTCATGCCGCCACTCTCGGCTTTGCCTAATTCAATCAATCGCAAACCGGCTTTTACAGCTAAATCACGCGAAGTTGGATCATTCATTTCTTTTGCAGCGTAAAGCAAAAAGAGTCCGGCACCGGCGCCGCCTGCGATAATATCGGTGACACTGTTCCATTCGCCTATTTTCTTGGCATATTTCTGTAATAGTGCGACACAACGCAACGCGCCGTCGCGATACTTTTTTTCTTCGGTTGATTTAAAAGTTTCTTCGAGAACAAAGCCGATTCCCGCCACACCGGTGTATAAACCGCTTTCCTCTTGCGCTAGCGTGTCGGGAAGCCTCGCGATGAGGTAATCCGCACCGGCGCACGCGTCATTAAAATACATCTTATTTTGTGTCGCACGATACATTTCCAAAAAGAACAGCACGACGCCGCTTGAGCCGCTGTATAAGTTTGTTGATACCGTTGTCGAATCGCGCGGATCAGCAGCCCAGACTTTTCCGTTTGGGGTTTGGCGAGAACAGGATTGCAGCCAATGGGCGGTTTGTTGGGCGCTTTTTAAAAATGTGCGATCTGCGGCCTGTAAAGCGGGCAGCAGTAATGATAAAAGGAGAATCGTTTTCATCGGAGCGTTCGCGATGTTTGTTTTTTAAAATGTTTTTTATCGCACGGTTGACGCCTGATTTACTACGAGCTTCAAGGCACCAGCGTCGGATTTGGATTTCACGTTTGTTTGACTTCAATTTAAAACAAAGCGCCAAAAAGTCAATCAAATATTCTATTTGACTTTAACGCGAGTTACTCGTATATTTTTGTCCCAATTTATCCGCGCCGCCGGACATTTTTAAAGAGGCTTGGCAGCAAGCCAAAAACGAGGTGATTTTGACATGGCCCAGCGAAAAAACATTTATTCCAAAGTCAAAGAAATAACCGAAATCTATTTGCTCGAACATATCGGCGAGAGAGCCGTAAGTGGATGGCCCCGTTTTGACGAAGATCGCCGGCGCTGGATCGTCGCCATCATGTGCGAAACGCCGCAAGGTGTTTTGCCTGCCGGCAAGATCGAGTTGGATGAAAATTTAGACGTGGTTTATGCCACGCCACGCCACGCGACGCCATGGTTCGCGTCGTTGAAGAGCAATTGCGCCGCCTGCCTCATCTCGTTTTCGCCGACGCCGGCGAACTTAAAGCCAAAGGCATCGACGTCCTTACCGTTTAGCAAAGCAATTTTCATCTTTATTCCCGCCAAGGCTTGCTTGCCCATTGGCAATTGATCACGGCGCCAGCGCCGGATTATATGTCGTCACGAATTCCAAAAACTTCGACACTTCGATCATGTCTTTGCCGACAAACTTGATGCTGTGCGCGTCGGTGCGTTGCACGTTGGGCAAATACGCGAGCACTTCCGCCGGGCGATAATTTTTGAAACGAACTTCAACTTCAATCGGGGTTTTGAGTTTGTAGGATTTGAACGCTTTGATTCGACCGATTGCTTTCTTCACTTTCTCGCGAATCAAATCAATTCCCGCGTCCGGCGTCAGCGTTTTGGCGGAATGAAAACCGTATGCCCATTTCACGATCGCGGCTTCAATGTTGCCGAGCAACGTGGTGACTTCTTTGGCGACGGCGTCATCGCCGGAAATCATAATGATCGGCACGTTGAAATGTCCGGCAATCGCCGCGTTGATTCCGGCTTCCGGCACCGAGATGCCGTTCAGCCGCACATCCGCGAGATTGGCGCTCGACATCGTGTGCGCGCGCACGCCTTCGGGATTCGTGGTGCTCGAATGATAGCCAATGCAGATCACGCCATCGAAGGTTTCGTCAACGCCTTGCATCATCATCAACGGTCGCGGCCACGAGCGGACGATTTGCACATTCTTCGGCAATTCTTCAATGAGCAAATTTTGGCCGTTGCCGTGCGAATCGCTCACCAGAATCTCCGTTGCGCCCGCGGCAAACGCGGCTTCGATGGCGGCATTCACTTCCGCGGTCATAAACTCACGGAAGCGTTGATATTCAAAACCAGCCGGGCCAAGCTGCTCGTCGGTGACCACGCCGGTGATGCCTTCCATGTCGGCGGAAAGGTAGAGTTTGAGTTTAGGTTGGGCGTGGCCAATAAATGCAAAGCTAATCAAAACCGTGAACAACGTTAACGCTAAAGATTGAAGTTTCATAATCTTTCCAACTCTAGTTTGAGTGACCATAGTGATTTTAAATCGGCAGATTAAATATATCGGTGATGAGGAGTTGTTCGCGTTCAATGAGCCGATGTGGGTGATTGAGTTTTAGCAATCGAACCGTGGCACGGCCAATTGGAGTCAAGGGAATAATTTCGGCGCCGCTTAACTGAAAGTTCTCAAGCCAGCGGTCACGGCGAGGATGAAAAAGTGGGACGATGACGCCCGTTGCAGGATCAATAGAAGCAATATCGCTGCCTTTGTGTTTATTGCAAAGCGCGCAAGCAAGCGCTAAATTCGTCTCATCAGTTTGGCCATCATGTTTTTGCGCAATGATATGATCTATCTCGTGGCTGGCGAAAGCGAGCGTATCGGGAATCAAGCAATATTCACATTGCCCACCGGCGCGTTCATAGACCTGTCGCCGCAAGGCCGGTGGAATATGGAGGTGGCTCATGAGCGGATGTGACGGCTGTAATCAAACAGCTTTGAGTTTCAAATAGGCTTTGGCTTTGGCCATTCGCATTAAATGTTCTAAATATTCGTATTGCGCCCACTCTTGTTCTTCGGTGAGATTCAAGCCTTCAGAGCGATTTTTTTGCAGCAACGTATCAATTCGTCGTTGCAAGGATTCGGAGGGACGGAGCGCCAAAATTTCTTCCGGCGCCGGGAGGCCGGCCAGCGTTTCCAAAACTTTTGCCGCGCCTTCAAAATGAGATTGCGCCGCAGCGTTCAATTCTCGCAACCCCAACTCCAAAATGCGCGGCAATTGATTTTGAAATGGGTGCAAGCGCGCAGCCATTTCTTCCGGAACGCTCAGGGTAATTTCCATAACTTTTCCTTGTCGTTCGTGCTAAAACTTTATTAAAATCCCGTTTAAGTTAATCAAGAAAGCCTGAAAAAGCAATGCAATTTTGCGCTTCTATTCAAAGATAATTTTTGACGTCGCTCAAACTCAATCCCAGCCACGTCGGCTTGTATTTCGGGTAGACTGCCAACAGGCGCTGCGATTTTTGTTTCAAAACTTCGAGATTGATTTTGGCTTTATTCAGTTTGATTTCCGCTATCACGATTTCTTTTTTAGCGTCATTGAGCGCGACGAGATCGATTTCATTTTGGTTGTCTTTTTCCCAATATGAGCCGATTTGGTTGTACCGGCCCGTGTTCGCCAGCAGCTCGCGGAAAAATTTTTCCAGCAATTTGCCGCAAAAATTGGCGTAGTCGCGCTGCACCAAATCTTTGATGTAATTCAAATTGCCGGTTTCAACCGCCGAACGGTTGCGATAGATGAAACGAAACCAAAAGTTGAGAAAGTTGTCGGCAATCGCGTATTTTTGCAATCTGGCGTTCGGTTTGGCGTTGATCGGCTTGTGCCGCGTCACCATGAAATAATCGTTTTCCAACCGTTCCAGAAAACCGCCGACATTGCGCTCCAGAATGGACTCGATTTCCGTGCGCGCGGTTTTGCCCGTGGCAATCAATTCGAGGATGGAAAAATAAGTCGAGTATTCTTTGCCGAACTCCTCGATCAGCAGCGTTTTGCCCTCATGCATAAAAGGAGAATTGGCCTCGAGAATAAAGCTCAACATGCGGTCAAAAGATAACGCCGAATTGGTCGCCAAAATATCAAGATACTTGGGCATGCCGCCGGTGATGACGTAGACATCGAACAAGGTTTTTGCCTCTGCCACGTTGTAATCGGCCAAAATCTCGTTGAGCGAAGGAATGGAAAAAGGTTTGATAAAAAGAATACGATCGGCCCTGCCGAACAAAGGCTCTTTCGAGCTCTCGAAGATTTTGTGCATCAACGAATAAACCGAGCCGATGAGAATCAAGTTCAGTCTGCTTTTCTGCTTGTGCAAATCCCAGAGATGCTGCATCTCGGAATAAACCGCGGGATTGATGTTGTAAAATTCCTGAAACTCATCCACAATCAGCGTAAAGCGCTCGCGGCGGGAAATTTCCAGCAGCAAAGCAAAGACGGTTTTAAAATCACGAATGTCGCCGAGCACCGGTACGTCGAAACTTTTCTTGATCTCATCGAGATATTCGAGGCACAGCAGCGGTTCCGATTTTTTGGAAACAAAAAAATAGATGAATTTGTGCTTCGCGGCAAATTCGAGCGCCAGCAGGGTTTTGCCAACCCGCCGCCTGCCGGTGAGCACCGTCATTCTGGCGCCCGCCTTTGCCTGCTCGAAGAGTTTGCGCAGCTCTTTCAGCTCGCTTTCGCGGTCATAAAATTTCATTTATCGTAACCTCCGTTACCGTAACTGTGGTTACGATAATTTAGAAAAATTTTCATGCCAGTCAAGCGATTTCCACCAATCACACCGTGCGGCTATCATCTTCATCATCTGCCCAAAACTCCCGCCTGCAAGCCGCAAATATAAATGCCGCCCGGCACGAGCTGGCCCGCCGCATTTCGGCCATTCCACGTCACGTTGTAATACCCCGGCGCTTGCGACGCATTCACCGGCGCTATCGCTTCACGCCCCGACACAGCCCTGCAAATTTTTGGCCTTACCGTTGAATTGAGCAACAAAAAATTTCTCAAATTTAAATTTTTTTTCTTGCCTATTAAGATGAAAATTTGCTATATTGGTGCGACACAACTTAAGGACTGCATCCCGGTCAATAGGATTCTTAAAAACGCAGAGTTGTGACGGGAGGTTGGGGAAACCTCTCATCTCATCTCATCTCATCTCATCTCATCTCATCTCATCTCATCCTCTTGCGTTGGATGGCATATCGTGGATGACCGCGATGGCAATGCACATTTTGTACTGTACGGCTTGCATTGAAGTTATTTTAACCAGGCTGTGAACAGGTGAAGTGTGTTTATTGCAATCATCTTACGTGTGAATTACTAACAGATACGAAATTTTGTCTCGACCAAAAGGGTCGGCTTTCTATATCGCTATCTAAAGCTTAATGTTAATATTTCATTTTTGAGGCGAGTTCTATGAAGCGTTTTTTGTTTTTGATAGCCGCTCTAATTTCTTCATCTCAGGCTCAATGGGCACAAGACCCAACGGTAAACACCCGTGTGACCAACGGCGGGTTGTTGCCGCAGATCATTAGTGACGGCTATGGTGGCGCTTACATTGTTTATCAAGATAGTCCGGCGCTGTTGCGCCAGCTTTGGGTGCAACGGTTGGATCGCTATGGCTACGTGCGCTTTCCCAATAATGGAATTAGAATCAGTAGCGCCGATCGTCATCAAACGCCTACGTATTTTTTGGTCAGTGACGGTGTCGGCGGTGTTATTGTCGTGTTTAATGATTTTCGCGTAGTTGGTAATGAGACTTTTGGCGCCGTGTATGCGCAACGCTTGGATAGCAGCGGAACCAAGCTTTGGGGCGAAGCGGGAATAGATATCTCGCCGGTTGCCGATAATAAATCACCCGTTTCTGCCTGTAGCGACGGCGCAAATGGCGTGTTGGTTTTTTGGGGCGAAGATACCGGTGATCACAGAGTTTTTGAGTTGTGGGGACAACGAATAAACGCCAAGGGACAATTGATGTGGCCAAGAAGGGGCATTTTGATTGCGGATGAATTCACTTCTATTAGCGATCCGATCCCTAGTGGGGCAGTTCGGGATGGTTCTGGTGGAGCGATCATACTGTACTCAGATAGAACGGGAACCCGATTGCAAAGAATAAATGCGCAAGGCCAGTTTCTGTGGGGTGCGGGAAAAAAGATATTTCCTGTAGGCCGACAAATGATTGAAGACGGCGATGGAGGTGCAATCATTGCTGGGGTTCGATTCGTGCTCGACAGCACGAGTTATCATTTTAATGTTGGGGCGCAGCGAGTTAATTTCGAGGGGCAAGCTCTTTGGGGAGATAATGGAGTTATATTAACTGAATTGGCGGATGACCAAACTCAATCGATTGAGATTGTAATTGATGAAAGTAAAAGCAGAGCTTTCTTTTGGCATGACAAGAGAACTGGAGATTTTAATATATATGCCCAAAAATTAAATAGCAATGGTGAGCCTCAATGGGTGGAAAACGGTATCCCAGTTAGCAGTTTCGAGTCAAGAAAGACTATATATTCTTCAGGCATTGCATCAGATCTGTCATCAGGAGCGGTTATAATTTGGTCTGATAGAAGAGTTGGAGGGGGCGGACTATTCTTTACAGACGGCTTATTCGGACAACGATTACATGGCAATGGCAATCGTCTATGGAATGAGAATGATATTGCCATAAGTACGAGAAATGTCAGACATTATTCTCACAAAATCATATCTGACTATGCAGGCGGAGCTATTGTATGTTGGTATGAAATCGGAACGAATAGTGGATGGGGCATTTTTGCCCAGCAGATAAGTAGAAACGGCCGTCTTGGAGAAGTTTTATCGACTTCTGTTTCCGAACCTGAAAGAGCTATCAAGCCAAAGGGATACATTCTGCACCAAGGCTATCCAAATCCTTTTAATTCATCAATGGTCATCAAGTATGAACTGCCCAAAAGTACTTTTGTTTATTTACGGATTCTTGATCTAAGCGGAAAGGAGGTGAAAAAACTCATAAATCAAGAACAGCAATCTGGGCTTTATAGCATGGTGTGGAATGGCAAAAACGAGAAAGGAAATGATGTGCCCTCCGGCGTCTATTTGTATCAACTTCGAGCGGCAGGTAGTATTGTGAAAACAAGGAAAACCGTATTCATCAAATAACCTTCAAGGAGGAAATATGCGAACCGAAGTTATTTGCTCGACAACAGGGCTCATGCTGTGTGCCTTGTTAAGTGTTTCAGCCGCCCAAACGCAATATCTAACCTTCAGACAACCCAACGGCACGACCTTTCAAGCCATCGAACGCGGCGAACAATTTTTGCAATTCCTGGAAACACCAGAGGGTTTTGCCGTTCACCGTGGTCGTGATGGATATTATCGCTACTTCAATATGAACGCGCGCGGTGAATTCGTTGCGACCGGCTTGAAAGTGGGAATCGATTCGCCAGCCAGTGTTTCTAAGCGTCCTTATAATCTTCCAGCGGTGAGGCAAGCGCTGATTCAAGAGATCGAAGCTTTCAATACAGGGGCAGAAGCCAACCGCCAGAGATATCTGCAAAGACAAAGAAGAGTCGTGTCGGGTTTTACCGACAAAAACAAAAGTTCCGCCACGCAAAGTGTGCAACAAGAAGTTACGCTTCAAGTGGGTGTGCTGCTAGTAGAGTTTAATGATGTTCCGCATTATACTGGCGGGACTCGTCCAAACGGATATACGATTGCTGATTTTGAAACCATGCTATTCTCGGATAACCAATATTTTGGTAATTCACCTGATGGGGAACAAGTCTTCGGCAGCCTCCGCGATTATTTCGAATTCCAGTCGCATGGGTTGTTGCATGTCACTGGCCAGGTGATTAACCCCAATACCGCCGGCATTCCAACTTGGCTGAATATGGGCAACTCATCCGCTTACAACAACAACTATTTTGTAATACAAGATTTATTACGAAATGCGATTAACGCCGCGGTTGGACAAGGATGGAATGCGAATTATGACATCATCGCCATGGTTTTGGCGCAGGGTCCGTATATTTTCGATCCGCCTTTTTACACAGGCTATGCTTATTATCAGAACTATTTTACTTCCAGCGAATTTGCTGCCGGATTCGATTATGCCAATTGGTTTGGCGGATATGCCTTGAAGGAACGTGAGGACCTGGAATGGAGAACACAAGATCAGGTTAAATTCACCCACATCGGTCTCCATTGTCATGAGATGTTCCACGTCCTTGGCTGGGGTATTTTTAACATCCTGAACGAGGGGGGACTTATTCACGAGCACGCCGGTGCAGGTGATTGGTCTTCAATGGGGGTTGGGTATAGAACCGGCTTGCTTCGTAAATGCGATTCACCCGGCGATCTTGATCCGGTTGCAAGAGTGGTGATGGAATGGGCGACGCCCACGCCGGTAAACGGCGATTTAATCAATGAACCGATTCAGTATTTGGAAATAGATAATAACCCGGTCGCCAATTTTGATTTTTATCAAATCAACGATCCCAATCCCGGTTCAACACTGCAGTTTTTTGTTGAAAACCGCCAATATAGCGGATTCAATTCTTTTTTGCCGGAATGGTGGAAGCCCGGAGTCAAAGGCGGCTTGTTGGTTTGGTTTAGAAACGGTCAAGACCGGGGCACGAAACGGGCAGATAATAATTCTAATGTCGTACTCGAGGGTATGCCGAATGTTTCCGATGGTGATCTTGGTGATCCATTCCCGGGAAGCAGCAATAACCAAACGCTGTCAATGATCACCGCGCCGAATACGCATAATTTAAGCGGCGACCCGACGGGCATTGCCATCACCAATATTTCGTCTTCGGCGACAACCATGACAGCCACTTTACGCAAGAGTTATTTAGCCAGTAACAGCGCCAATGCCACGGCTTCCAATAACAGCCGAAAGCTTGCCCGTGACGCCAATGGGGTCTATCATTTGGTTTACGAAACTGGAGGTGAAATTTATTATCAGCAATCCGCCGATGGCGGAACTTCATGGAACCGCTTCAGGCTGCTCAGCAACGGCACCGGCGGCGGGAAAACCAATCCTTGCATTTATATGCGCGATGGCAATATTCTCGTCGTCTGGCAAAAGAACACCGGCAGCTCGCACGACATCACCTTTCACAAAAGCACGGACTACGGCGCAACGTGGTCAACGAGTAATCGCAAAGTCATTGCCAGCGCGGTTGGCAGCAGTCCGCCGTTGCCGGTTATCGTGAGTCAAACGACCAATCAACTTCTCGTGGTTTATAAAACCGCGACGAATTTGAGCTACCAAACTTCAAGTGATAATGGCAATACCTGGAGCGCAGTCACGGCAGTGCCCTCTTCCGGTTCAGCCGGCAACTCACCGACGCTGGCGGTGACTTCCACGTATTGGAGCACGCCGCGTACGGCGCTGGTGAATGCGACAACTGGCGGGGTTGGCACCATCTTCTATCGCTATTACAGAAACGGCGATTCGACGGGCTGGGCGTCGACATTGTTAAAGAATCTTTCGCAGATCGTTCCCGGTTCTTACACTGGCCATCAAAAACCTTCGCTGGCGCCCAGCGGTACTTCAAGCGTCAAAACTCTTCATGTCGCTTGGGAAGCGAGTTCCGGCTCCAATCGTCTTATTATTCATCGCAAAGCCACAGAAAGGTGATGCTGGTACGATGAAGGCAAAACCGATAAAAAGCTAAAAAGAAAGAAGCCAATTGAATCATCGCCTCAAACCTGCGGTCATTAGAAAAAATGGCCGCGGGTTGTTTTTTAGGGCAAATGCAGTTTTCCGCTTTTCTTTTTGACCAAAAATATTGTGGATTTTGAGCGCGAGGTGGCCCGCTTTTGCCAACGGAAACGTTCGCTTGATAAGCAAATTCACAACTTTATTTTATTGCCAGACGGGCCGTCTGGGTTACGCGGCGGCGCACGACGCGACCAGGTTTTGCGCCGGTGTGTTCGCCGTCTTTTAACACTTGCGTGCCGTTCACGAAAACATGCATCATGCCGGTTGCATATTGTTGCGGATTTTCAAACGTCGCATGATCTTGAATTTTATTTGGGTCGAAAACGACGACATCGGCATCATAACCGGATTGCAATGAGCCGCGCCGCGCCATGCCGAGATTACTCGCGGGCAGCGAAGTCAATTTGCGGATCGCCTCCTCGAGTGGAATCACTTTTTCATCGCGAACGTACTTGCCGAGCAGGCGCGCAAAGTTGCCGTACGCGCGCGGATGCGTGCTGGATTTCAGAAAAACGCCTTCGGGCGCTTGCGAAGCGCCGTCGGAGCAGAAGCTCAACCACGGCAACGCGATCTGCTTTTTCACGTTGTCTTCCGACATCAGAAAATAAACGGCCTCGACACGGCTGCCGTCTTGAATCACGAGATCAATCGCCGTTTCCGGCGGCGTGGAGTGGCGCATTTTCGCAATCGCCGCGAGTGATTTGCCGGTCAACGGCTTCAATGAATCCGAGCGGAATCCAACCAGCAAAACATTTTCCGGGCCGGCGGCGAGAAAGAGATTTTCCCATTCGTCGGTCGGCGTCGTCATTTCTTTAATGATACGTTTGCGAATCGCCGAATCTTGCAAACGTTTCACCCAATCTTTGTAGCCTCCCTCCTGCACCCACGGCGGCATCGAAGCATCGAGTCCGGTTGAGCCCGCAGTGTACGTGTACATGTCCGCGGTGATGCGCAAACCTTCGGCGCGCGCCGATTCCACTTTCGCGATGACTTCATCCATCTTTCCCCAGTTGTGGCGGCCTCCGGCTTTCAGATGATAAATCTCCGCGGAAATTTTAGCTTCGCGCGCAATGGTGATTAACTCGTCAACCGATTCGAGCAGGCGATTGCCTTCGCTGCGCATGTGAGAAATATACATGCCGCCATATTCTGCGGCGACTTTGCACAACTCGATCAACTCATCCGTCTTCGCATAAAACGCCGGCGCGTAAATCAGCGACGAGCCGACACCGAGCGCGCCGTCTTCCATCGCCTGCCGAACTAATGCGCGCATTCGCTCCATTTCTTCGGGAGTCGGCGGACGATTCGCGAAACCCACCTCATGAATGCGCACCGTTGTTGCGCCGATAAACGAGGCGATATTCGGCGCGATGCCGCGTTTCACGAGATGATCGAGATACTCGCCGAGCGTCGTCCAAGTGATGTCGTATTTGAGATCGCCTTGCTGTTCTTTATCTTCTTGTTTCATTTTTTCATTCAACGGCCCCATCGACCAGCCTTCGCCAAACACTTCGAGCGTCGCGCCCTGCCGAATATCGCTTTGCGAGCGGCCATCTTCGATGAGACTCGTCGTGGCCCAACTGAGCATGTTGATGAATCCGGGCGCAACGGCCATGCCTTTTGCATCAATCTCCTGTTTGCCGCGCGCGTTATCGAGCTTGCCAATCGCGGCAATCGTGTCGGCGTTGATCGCGACATCGCCGGTGATCGGCGCCGCGCCGCTGCCGTCGTAAACCGTGCCGTTGCGGATAAGAATGGCGTATTCGATTTTAGGTGAGCAAGAAAATAGGAACAAAAATTGGCTGATGAGCAGCAAGAAACGGCGGCAAGAATACAGCATAAACTTCCCTCCTCTCAGTTGACAAGAGATGATCATGAAAAAGTTATACTTCAAAGTATTATACTTTGGAGTATACTCATGATATTCGCACGATTGTAAAAAGGCAAGGAAAATCTAACAATGTCCTTATCTCATGACGATAAACACTCAAGGCATGCCTAAGGCTTATGTTAAATTCAAAATTTGGCATCTCACCAGATGAGGGTGCTTCGTGAAAGTGCAAATATAATCATACCCAATGAAACTCCCCAACAAATGATATTGGCAAGACTGAACAGCAACTTATGTAATCTGATGATTATCGGACGCTTTGCCCCGTCTCCAAGCCAATCTATCGCTGCGTGCATGTTGTATTTTTTGTCGGCACCCAGTATTTTTTTCGTTACGAAGATGTGGCCCAGTAGCAACAGGGAAATTACTACATATCTGAAACGGTTGATACTTTGAATGGATCCGACCTCGCGCATCTGCTTCACGATGTACCCCGAGTCAATATCACGTGAGTTTTTTGCATTCTCCAGCCTGCGCTCGATCCTCTCTAATGGATACTCCGCCGGGATCGCACTATTATAGCGTAACAACATGATTAAGCTACCGATAACGACCGTAATCAAGGCAGTGAACAGCATTACAAACAGACGATCCAGAATTGTTTTCATTGCAAACCTCCTTTGTAAGTTTGGTTTGATAGTCTGGTTTTATGCTAAAAACTGTTTATTGTCTTCTAAACCTTATTCAGTTGTTAATGAGCGACAACGTCTTTTTACCGCCAATATCCAGCCCCAGCCAACCCGTGAGAACATTGACCTCATAGGTGATCGGCTGATTTCCCTCCATCAACTCGAAAATGTGGGGGGTGATATAAAAGTAGCTTTGTTTTTCAGAAACAACTTTCCCATCACAACTTACTCGCTCTTTGCCACTCCACAAACTCGCCGCTATTTCAATATGATGCCCATGAACGACTAAAGTAAATTTTCGCATGTTTTACCCAACTCCTTTCTTTTTTGATCATCCGTTTATTCAGTCAAGACGAAGCCATCTCCGCCAATCCTTCTTCAATCGACACCTTCCCAACATATCCCAGCTCACGGCGGGCTTTGGCGTCGTTGACGGTGACTTCTTCGCCAATGAGGCATACGGCAGTTTTGGTTATCGGCGGGCGGCTGTTGAGATGAAGTCCGCGCCAGATCGTTTCGGAAACGCGCGCGAAGTTTCGCGCCAGCCAAAGCGGGACATTGCGGTTGCCGGGATCAATATTCTGCGTTTTCAAAAGCGCGGTGATAAAATTGCGGAACTCCACGGGCTCGCCATCGGTGAGAAAATAAATTTCCCCGCCGCGACCGCGCTCGGCAGCGAGCAAACTGCCTTCGCAAACATTTCTCACATGGCAGGTTGAAGTGAGATAACGGCCGCCGTTGATCCACATGAATTGGCCTTTTTGTATGGCTTGAATGAATTGCGGCAAAAGTGAAGTGTCACCTTTTCCCCAAATGAAACGCGGTCGCACAATCACAGTGGTGAGTTCGGGAGAATTGGCCGCGAGCACGCGTTCTTCGGCGAGACCTTTGGTGAGAGGGTAAAGTCCGAGAGGATTTTTTGCGCGCGGCCAACTTTCATCGGCGTTGTGAATCGGCGGGCCGCCGGCGAGCACGGCTTCGGTGCTCACATGTACGAATTTTCGCAAGCTGGTTAGCCGCGCGGCTTGCAACACATTTTCCGTTCCAATGACATTCGCGCGATGGAAATCTTCGTAGCGGCCCCAATCTTCCACTTTTGCCGCGGAATGAAAAACGACATCGCAACCGACCATGCCGTTGCAAAGCGCCTCGGCATTATCCAGATCGCCGCGAACAGGTTCGACGCCGAGTTGTTGCACGGTTTTGACGGCAGCATCGGATCGAGCCAATGCGCGAACCACATCGCCGCGGCCACGCAGCATGGCAATTAAATTTCGCCCGACAAAACCGGAGCCGCCGGTAACGAAGGCACGCATAAAAATTCACACGGAAAATTACGATGTTGCTTCTTGCAATCGTTCCGCCAACCAAAGGTTAATAAGCGTCTCCGGCAAAATACCGCGCGACTGCGCCCGTGATGCAATTCGCGTATAAATATCGGGGTCAAGAGTGACTCGTCTTCGCCGTTGAGCTCTGACCTCAAACTCAACTTCGTGTGTTTGATCCCAGTAGTCATCCAAACTATGAGTATCCCAAAATTTGCCGATCTCTTCTAAGGCTCGCGCTTTTGAGATGCTCGTAACTTTTTCTTCACTTTCGTTCATCGGCTGTTTGGCGTGTTTATTATCTCAAGCTTGCGCCAGTTTTTCAGTCAACCAAACATTAATCAAAGTTTCTGTTGAAACACCTTGCTGGCGCGCAACGCCGGTCAGTTTTTTTGCCAGTTGCGGTTCCAAGGCGGTTAAAAAAACGCGCCGCTTGATATCAACTTCAAAATGTGCTTCACGCGTTAAATCCCAGTAATCTCCCAAATCATGGTTATCCCAAAATTCAGCGGCATCTTCGATGCTTTTGAAGTGTTTGGGGATCGGATCACGATTTTTTTTGTTTGGCATACGATCTTCTCTCATTCTTATTCATATCTCTGGCGCTAATAACTAACGCCTCACCGGTTGCTTTGTGTATGAAAAAAACAGTTAAATAGCGGCCCGCTTCTGTTCGGCCTAACGCTGCATACAGGTCTTCACCTTCCACATCACCCGTCTCGATAAAACGATAAAGAGGCCAGCGACTTATAGCCTCTTCCACTTCATCCGTCGTGACATGATGTTTCCACGATATCTTGTCAACGACATCTCGCAGCCAAATAACGCCAGTTACTTTCATTGATACTGTCTCCCATTCATTCACAATATAGAAGAAAAATAAAAATTCACAAAACAAATTTGCTCAATTCACCGGCACCGGCGGCGGGCCGTCGGGAATGTACGCTTTGTAAATTTGGCCTTTGGTTTTTTCTTTAAATTCGGCTTGAATGACCTCGCGTGTTTTCGCGTCTTCAAATAAATCAACCATCGTTGCCGCGAGAACTTTGGCGGCTTGCATCATGCCCTTGTGACCAATCGACATGCCGCCACACGCGACAACTGGCCACGCATGCCATGGCGCGCCTTCGGCTGCGGTAGTCACGGAAACGTGCAACGTCGGCACAATCCAACTCACATCGGCAACATCGGTCGAGCCGCCGGGTGGATCGGGTTTCGGTTCTTCAAGCGGTTGAATCGCACCGTTGAGGCTTTTCTCTTCAACGCCGGTCGCGCGTTGAATGGCGCGCGCAAAAATTTGTTCTTCTTCGGCGTATTTGATCGGGCCGAGCCACGTGAGATTCGTTTGCAATAATTTTGCACCGACCATGTTGACGAGCATTTCGTAATCGCCGGTTTGTATCGTAAATTTCGATTCGACACCGGCCATCATCGCAGCGCCTTTCGCGATCTCGCGAACACGGGACAAAACATCTTCGACGCCACTGCGCTTCGAGTCGCGCACCCAGCACCAAATTTTGGCGTATTCGGGAATCACATTCGGCACGTCGCCGCCTTTTTGGATCGTGTAATGAATGCGCACCGACGGCTTCACATGCTCGCGTAGCATGTTGAGGCCGTGCGTGAAGAGCTCCATCCCGTCTACGGCGCTGCGGCCATTCCACGGATCGAAGGCCGCGTGCGCGGCTTTGCCGTGAAACTCGACGATAAAGTCAACCATCGCCTGCGAGCTTTGCACATCGGCGCGCGTTTTGTCTTCGGGATGCCACGCGAGACAAACGTCGAGATCGTTGAAGAGTCCATCACGCGCCATATAAATTTTGCCGCCGACGGATTCCTCCGCCGGTGTGCCGTAAAATCGAATCGTGCCTTTGAGTTTTCCAGCAGCAATCAACTCTTTAATCGCGACCGCAGCGCCGAGACTGCCTGCGCCGAAGAGATTATGTCCGCAACCGTGACCTGCCGCGCCCGATTCATAAGCTTCTTTGATTGGCGAAGCTTTTTGCGATATGCCGGGCAACGCATCAAACTCGCCGAGAATGCCGATGATCGGTTTGCCTTCACCGAATGTTGCGACAAACGCCGTCGGCATGCCCGCTACGCCGCGTTCAACTTTGAAGCCTTGTTGCTCGGCGAAATCGGCGAGGAGTTTTGATGATTTGTTTTCTTTTAAAGCCGTTTCGGCAAGCGCCCAGATTTGGTCGCTGAGCTTGATGAGTTCGGGTTGGTGTTTTTCGATGGAAGCGACAGCGGCGGATTTTTTCTTGAGGTCGCCTGCCGAGGCGAAAGAAGAAAAAAAGAGAAAACAGAAAAAAAGAAAAGTGAAATGATAACGACGTAGATTCATAAGCTCCTCCACTCTGAATGTTTTGCTCACAGAAATAGAGATCCCGCAGAAAATTTTTATTTCAGTGGGATTTCCAATTCAGCGGGCGGCGTCATTTCATGTGTTTAATTTTTGATGACGGCTTAAAATACACAAGTTTGCCTGCAATGTCAAGTTTCTTGTTATTCAATCCTGCTTAAAAACTCCTGAATCGGCATGCCGCCAATAAACAGCTCTTCCACCACGGCATTGCCGTCTTTCACGCGCATCGTCACGTAAACCTCGCGCACCTCTCGCCTGCTGTGCTCGCGATAGGCGGCTTCAGCAGCGGGCGCGGCGTGTTCGTCCATGTAGTAGCGATCAAAAGGAAATTGCACGTAAACGAGACTGTCGGTCAGGCTGTTCACGCGGCATTCGACATAATCGCGATCTGCCGGATGCTTCGCAGAGACGGCGATGATTTTGGCAAAGCCGTCGTTGTCTTCGCCAAGCTGCGCAAAAACTTTTTTATTCGCTGCGAATTTTTCGTCTTTCGACCGAGGCGCGAAATCGGGAGATACTTGCAACGCGACAAAGCGGCCTCGAAACGCATCATACGGATCAACCGGCGCGGTACGAAAGCGAAATTGGCGTCCATGACGCAATGTGTTCTCGCGGTTGGCGATCATCCAACAAGGGACGGCGAGCTGCAAAACAGATAAAACGAGAAAAAAGGCGAAAGAGAATTGGAGGTTTTTCATATACACTTTGCAATTAAAATGAGTTTGCCGTGAGAGCACGTATCACGTTACACGTTTAACGTGATACGTGCGATAATCAGGAAGGCGGCTTATTGCCGCGACGAATAATCATCCAATTCGCAATAAAAAATCCAATTCCAACCACAATAAACGCCAGCCCGCGAATCACGAAGCCCAGTTCGCTGTCGAAAAATCTGGCGACGATGAGAGCGGCAAGAATAATCATGCCGGCGTTGACGGCGCCGAGATGGCCGGACTGAATGCCGTTGATGGTGACTACGAGGCCGCAGGCAAACAGGTAGAGATTGAATAAAGTTAATGTGAGGCCAATGCTTGCGCCGGAGGTGATCGACAAATATCCGACGAGCGACACGATGGGCATCGCGCCGAAAAGCCATGTGGCGATTTGTCGGGGGCGCGTTTTGCGCAAGAGAAAATAAAACGTAATGAAATAAAGCGTAAGAGTTAAAACGTAATCGAAAAGGGAGGCGTTAAAATGAAGCGCTGGGCTGGTAAGAGAATATCCCACTTTGAGATCGCGCCACGGCCATTCGTAGGTGAATATAAATGAGAGAATGGCAATACCGCATGCACCGACGGTGTGGAAGGGCCGTTGCCAGTGCGTTGGCGCTTCGCCGAAATAAGAAGCGCCGAGCAGAAACAGCACGGCAAAAAATCCGCTGTATACGATAATCCAGATTTCAGGCAACGCCTCTTCCAAAACGATGCCGGTGGCGACACAAAGACTGAGCGAAATTCCCCACGCGAGGATGATCGTACGAATGCTGTAACGATTTTCTTTTACGGCTTGCCAAAAGTGCGGGATGATGAGCGCGGCCAACAGCCAAAAAAATAGCACGTGTTCGGCTTCATCTTCACGAACACCAGCCCACGCGGTGATGCCCCAGAGATACAAGAGTGCAGGGCCAGTGGCATGGAGCAGATAAACTAATGGAATGCTCAACAACATCCACGTGAGCAAAAATTTTCCGAAGTCACCGGAGATATGATAAGTTTGGCCGATGAGTGAAATCGATGCGCCGATGGCGAGCATAACAAATATAGCTGTGCCTTCACGCCATGCGACAGATTCGCGCTTTTTCAAAATCGTCCAACCGACGAGCGCTTGGCCGATGAGCAACGGCGCGAGCGAAAGCGCTGTTCGCACGGCGCGCGAGAGTTCATCCCAATTGTGCGCGAGCAGAAGAATGATGCCGGAGCCGATCGACAACGCGCCGAGCACGCCGAAGATGATTAGCGCGATGCGGCTTTTGTTGCCTTCTTTAATCTCGCCGTAATAGTCGCGGAGTTTGCCCGCGGTCTCGGCGGAGATGACGCCGGCGTTCATTAACGCGGGCAATTCGTGATAAAGCCACTGGAGGTGTTTGGCGTTTTTCATGAGTTCTTAAAAAATATCGACAAACCGATAATGAGATGATGCTCGGAAAAATTCACGACCGGATCACGGAGAATGCGGCGAAATTTGTATTCGACGCGAATGGCCGCTTGCGGCGCAAACAATGTTCTCATGCCGAAATTCAATCCGAGCGGATATCGGACTTGGCTGAAACTGCCGAGACGTTCTTGGCGCAAGCCGCCGCCAAGCGCGATGAAGGGATAAACCGAACTTTTTTTAAGTGCCCGTTGCCATGAAAGCAAGCCTTCCCAGTCGAGCCAGCTCAACGCATTGACATGAGAATAGGCCAGCTCGGTTTCATACCCCAACAGCCCACGCCATGCGGATTTAAAAATGCCGGTTCGCGCGGCAAGCATGATTCGCGTGCTGCCTTCGACAATCGTCATCGATCCGGCGAGGCCCAATTCAATCGCGCCGGATTTGAGAACGCTGGCGGCGCTGCTATCATTCTGCTGCGCAAAGAGGTTTTGTGCAATAATCACGAGAAGAAGAAAAAATATAAAACCCAGCCGCGCAAATGTCATCTTGCAATAATCTTTTTTCAATTCAGCACGCCGATTGAATTTACAAAAAAGATTCCTACGGAATGACATACAAGGAGATTGCATGATCATTTTAATTCTCACCGGCCTTTCCAAGAGTTCCGCAATTCTTTTTCAGCCAATTTTCCACTCGGCGTATAATCGGTATTGTCCTCCCCTCCTGCTCCGTTGGCGAGCCAGTTCCACCAATACAATCCGGCGATCCACGATTCTGCCGACGTGGCTTGCATTGCCGCCCAATAGAGATCGGCTTGTTCTTGCAAATCGGGCGCGGCCTCATTGCCAATTTCATACGGGCGCAAACCGGCGCCATCGACGCTGCGATAGCCGATTTCGGTGAGAAGAATTTGCCGATGGGTTTGTTGGTGCAACAAATGCAATCGCTCCAGCCACGACTGCCAGCCGGCGAGAATTTCAAAACGGCTCGGATCATTGCGCGTCGTGATCGGAAAATAAAAATCAATGCCGGCGAAATCGAGATCGCGCCAGAATGGAACTTTCGCTGCCTCATCCCACGAAGCGGCGTAAATCAGTTTGCCGGAAAAAACAGCACGGATTTTATCAATTGTTTCGCGCCAGAGTTGCGCGTGTTGAATCGTGCCGGCCAGCTCAGTTCCAATCATGAATTGAGTTGCGCTAACGGACTCGGCCAATTCCACCCACGGCAAGATAAAATCTTGATACGATTTGAACCACGTGTTGGGATCAGATGGCGCAATTCTGCCGCGCCATGAACCATCGTCCAAATCAACATGCGGTTTGATGGCGACTTTCATCCCAAGTGATAGCGCCCGCTCCAGAGCGTGTCGCACCGCAGTTGCAGAGGGTGTGCGCGCGCCGGTGCGTGCATTGACGAATCGAACTTCATTCGCTTGCGGATCGGCTTGATAAGCCGTTGCGATAATCACGAGATGCGTCGCGCCAACCGCGACAATGGTTGCGAGGCCGCGATCTGCGGAGGCTTGGCTGTAACCATTCGTCGACCAATCCGCGAAAGTGATGCCATGAATTTGGGCGGAATTGGCTTTGGCGGGTTCGATGGGCAGACGCTCGCAACTCACGATGGCAAGGCAAACGCCAAAGGCAACAGGGCAAAATAGATTTGCGCCGTGATAACAGAAAAACTTCATGCTAAACAAGATAAAAGTTTTGCCGCGAGGAAGCAAGATGCTTTTTTAGTACAGCGACTCGATTCGGAAAGCACGATAGGTAAATACTTGCGAGCCGAGTATCGCCAACTCCCATTGTTTCGCTCCCAAGCGATCGACTTCGATGATACGTTGCGCGGTGCCGTAGCAAATGAGCGTGTTGCCATTGGCAAGCCGTTGTGCGAATCCCAACGCAAATCCATAAAGCGCCGGCGCGTGGCGGTATTCCCAAACCAGCTCGGCAATTTTGGCCTGCTCATCGATCTTATATTCGACGGCGCGGCTCTCCGGCGGCGAATGCAAATTGCTGTTGTCAAAAAGAATGAGGTTACCATTTGGCAAGCGGCGAATGCCATGTTGATGTGAAAACCCGTTGAAGCGGTCATTGACAAAAGTGAACTGGCTCTTCTTGCCGCCCAGTCGCCAGATAATTTGTCCGGTGCGCGAGTCGATTTTCGTAATCTCATCACTATTGCGCAATGAAACGAGCAGATTGCCGTCGGCATCAATGTCGATGGCATTGCCGTGCCACGGATTAATATTCGGCGCCGTCAAAGAAACATCCGGCGCAGTGTCGACGACTTCAAAGTGATCGAAGGGATTCCATAATAAAGGTTGAGCATTATCGCGATGATATTCGACGACCGTGCCTCTGACGTTGGCATTTTGCGCGCCGCCAATCGCGGTGAAATCCATGGTGCGAAACTGAATGCCAAACAGACAGTAGCCGCCGTTGAGCAGCCGCAATTCGTGCGGGCCGGTATCCATCCCGTTGTCGGCGCGAAATTCTCGCGTGATATTTCCCAAATTGTCAAATTCATAAAAATGCGGCGGTGATCCATCGAGTGAGGCAAAAGCCGTATAGTTTCCATTTGTCTGTTTTTGAAAATCAACGACGCCGCTGTCAAATCCTTTGTACCAGACAATCTTGCCATCGTTATCGACTATCGTCGCATAAAATTTGGTCGGGGTTTCGGAAGAGGCAAAGCCCAACATGACGAAACCCGCTGAGGGTGATTGGCGGGCCACCACCGAAACTCGCGGCAGATCATCCGGAAGTTTTGGGGTGCTGAAAGAAAATGGCTTGCTATTAGTTTTATCTCCGTTAACCGAAACGGCGACGACTCGCATCGCATAAGAGCGACTCGCTTCCAATCCGAGAACCGGAATGCGCGTGGAATCGCCATTCACCGGCACAAACGGTGTCTGTTGTTTGAAAAGCGAGTCAATGCCGTATTCAACGGCCAACTCGGCGGCATTCATCGAACGGGCCGTGACAACCGCGCTCAACACATTATGCGCGTTGCTGTTTACACTGACGTTAAATAAAGTTGGGAGAATGGCCGGCGTTTTCGGATCGACAGAGTTGTGGTTGCAGGCGGCGAGCAAAAGTAAAAAAGAGAAACAGATAAAAATGAAAAAAGGACGCATAGTCACCATCCATAGTTATTTATGCAATCGCGTTATTCGCCTTTGTGTAATTGCTGCCGCCGCCATTTTCCCACTTGCGCGCACGACATCAATCAATGCCGCGAAACGTTGATCTCTCGTGTGGCCCTGTCGATAGCGAAAATAAATCTGCTGCACAATAACAGAAATTTTGAATAACCCATAAACATAATAAAACACAATATTGGAAATTTCCCGTCCGCTTTTCTCCGCATATCGCCTCGCGAGCTGCTCGCGATTCAAATTGCCGGGCAAATGCGTCAAGCCAAACATTTTCATTTCCGGCGGATCATCCGGCTCGATCCAGTATCCCAGCGTCGTTCCCAAATCCATGAGCGGGTCGCCGATGGTGGCCATTTCCCAATCCAGCACGGCGATGATTTGGGAAAGATCATCGGGAGCGAGCACGAGGTTATCGTATTTGTAATCGTTGTGAATGAGCACCGCGCCGGATTCCGGCGGCAAATTGGCATTGAGCCACTCAATAACGCGTTCGATTTCCGGAATTTCATCCGTGCGCGAATTTTGATAACGCTGCGTCCAGCCGCGAATTTGGCGCTCGACGTAGCCTTCGGGTTTAGCGATATCGCCGAGATTTGCTTTGACAAAATTGATTCGATGAATGTCAGCGAGATTGTCGATGCACGACTCGGATAAGCGGTGCATCAACTCCGGCGACAAATTTATTCCGGCCGGCGGCTTCGCGCGGAGGATGACGCCGTTGACGCGCTCCATCACATAAAACGGCGCGCCGATGATCGACTCGTCGTCGCAATAGAGCAACGGTCGCGGCACTTTGGGATACGTTTGAATTAAACCGGCGAGAATGCGATACTCGCGCGACATGTCATGCGCGGTTTTAATCTTCGCGCCAAACGGCGGGCGGCGCAGAACTAACTCGCGTTCGCCGCATTGGAGAAAATAGGTGAGATTCGAGTAGCCGCTGGGAAATTGTTGGATTTGCAGCGCGCCACGTAATTCGGGAATTTGCTGTTTGAGATAGGCTTCGAGCTGCGCCGCGTTTAGCTCTTCTCCGCTGCGGATATTTTGAGGTTGATCAAGAAATAATTTATTCATAAAGGCTCTTGACTTTTGTCTATTCAAATGCTTAAATTGATATGCTAACTGAAACGAAAGAAACATCTAAATGTGCTTATGACCAACTTGCTTATAAAAGTTCAGCCTGAATTCGCGCAGGAGTTCAAGGAAATTTCTCAAGAATTCTTTCAGGGCAATGACGATCTCGCTTTTCAAAAGGCGGTTCAAGGTTTCCGTTCTCTACGGAACGGAAATCATGTTGAGCGTTTTTGGAAAATCGCCGATCAAATTCGGAAAAAAGTCAATGAAGCCGGCGGCCTCAGCGAAAAAGAAATTGACCGGTTGGTTCTTGAATCGCGGGCGCGGCGACGGGGAAAAAAACCGCAATGATCGCCGTCCTCGATACCAATATACTGCTGGCGGCATTATTGAATCCACTCGGCGCGCCTGCCAAAATTCGTCAGCGGTGACGGCAACAGCAGTTTGATTTATTGATTTCTGCCTCCACTTTGGAAGAATACACGGACGTCCTCTTGCACTCGCCAACTATTTCCGTGAGCGAGGTAACAGAATTACTGAACGAGCTTAAGTCATTTTCCCAGTATGTCACAATAAGTGGGACATTGCAAGCCTGTAAAGACCCTGATGATGACATATTTCTGGAGACCGCAGTGGCTGGTAGCGCAGATTTTCTGGTTACAAAAAACCTCAAGCACTTTCCGCGCAAATCTTATGGCGGCGTGCGCATGGTCAAGGTGTCAACTTTTCTAAAGAACGTTGAGAAAATCTTCCCCGTTTAGCTCTTCACCTCACCATAAAAACATCACAGTCTTCCAAACTTTTGTTCAAAGGCCTGCTTATTTTGCAGCGTTCGCAAGCGCCACTCTTCTTCCGTTTCTCGCCGCAAGATTCTCAACATGTCCAATCTTTTCAGCAGCACCGCTGCATTATTCTTTTCCTCAATCAATCTTTTGCTAATGACGCTTTTGGTTTCTTTCGTCATATTCAAACCCCCGAGCCATTCTTTCGGCAGTTCCTCGATCATGCCGCCTATTTTGTTATCCGGAATTTCTTTAAGCCTCCTGATGAAAGAATAGGCGTTGATATGGTTACGATAAAAGAGATGCCGCTTGATTTCTTTCAGCAGCGCGAGTTCTTTGTGGCTTTTGCCGGTGATCACCGTTCGCATCGTTACGGCGGCAGCATAATCCAGACACCACAGGCCGCCACGATTGAAGATCATATTCGAGTTTTTGGCGTTGCGATCAATATTCAAAAGAAATAAGTCATACAGAAAAATATTATCCTTCTGCTCCGCATCAATCACCAACGGACTTTGCTCATGATAAATGGAAGCGCCTTCGATATATTTTGTTGCCAGATTAATCCCCACGCTTCTTGCCAGTAATTCTTTTATTTCGGGGTCGCCCGCTTTTTGGTCGAGGCCCGTTTCGATCCACAAAAGCGCCGGTTCCAAAACCGGTATTTGCGCCAAGCGGCCCAACTGGAGTGACAGGAACTCGACGATATTTGCGAGAACGCCGTCGCCGCTGCCACGAAGTTTGACGACATATTTATGGCCGTCGCTGCCGCCGACAATCAACGGCAATGAGGAACCGGCGCGAATCTCTTTATAAAATTCGATAACTTTTATCATTTAAAAATTTCCGGAAAAGAATCGCGAATACCGTTGATGACGAATTGAATCGACATGACGGCGAGAATGAGGCCGAGCAGGCGCGTCATGATGTTGATGCCGGTTTCGCCGATCTTGATGAGAAACGTTCCGGCGTAGCGATAGGTGACATACGAGATCAAACCGGAAACGAGAATGGCGAGAATGAGAATGCCGGTTTCGAGCGTGCTGGTCGCCTGTGTTTGCAAGGTCATCACGGTGGCAATCGCGCCGGGGCCGCTGATCAAGGGGATGGCGAGCGGCACGATGGCGATGTCTTCTTTGGATTGCGCTTCCACCTCCTCGCCGGGCGTGATGCGCGTGCGGGATTTTTCCGCGGAGAGCATGTGCGAGGCGATGCCGAAGAGAATCAGGCCGCCGGCGATGCGAAACGCGCCGATGGTGATGCTGAAAATTTTAAGAATGACGCTGCCGAGCAGAGTGAAGAGAATGAGAATCGCCACCGCGGCAATGCAGGCGCGGCGGATGATCGAGTTGCGTTCCTGCGGCGAATAGTGCTTGAGCAGACTGGCAAAGATCGGCGTGTTGCCGAGCGGGTCGGTGATGACCAGAACGGCAACGAAGGCGTTTAAGGTGAAGGTCAGCATGGGATGTAATCAAATGCAAAGAGGAATCGCAACGAAAAAAGAACCGCAACAAAAAGGATTAAGTTGGTTTGCAACGAAATGGGAACCGCAACGAAAGAACGATTTTAATGGCTTGCAACGAAATGGGAACCGCAACGAAAGAAATTAAAATGAACTACGCTTTGCGCCATGCTCTAAGCCCTCTGCGCTATGCGCTCGGCTCGGTCGCCTCTTCAATCCGCCAGTCCGTGATGGCCCGCGCCTGCGTATCGAAATTTATCCCGACCAGATAAATCCGGCGGCCGCCGTGCAAATAACTTTCGTGATAGCGTTTTTCATGAATCTGCCGGAGGGCCTCGTCGGCGGATTGGTTGCACTTCAGCTCGATCACATAAACTTTGTCTTTGAATTCCACCGCCATATCCATGCGGCCGTGCGCGTTCAAAACTTCGGTGCGCACCAGCACGCCGGAGGCCGAGAGCATCAGATAAAACACCGTATGATAAAAATGCTCGTCCTGCCCCGCGATGTGCGGATAGGCGATGGCGCACAGAATCGCATTCGCGGTGGCGATAAACCGTTCGTAGTCCTCCTGCGCCAAATATTGGTGCAACCGAACATATTGCGTCTTCAAAGTCGTATCGGCTATCTTGATCAAGTTTTCGTAAAGATAGCTAATAAACGAAGTCTTCACTTCCTGATTGGGATAACCTAACTTATATAAGAACCCGTCAAAACCTTGAATCGTGAGATACCCGCTTTGAAACAGCAGCGCTTCCAGACGCAAATTTTCCAGTTCGTAGGTCGAAAAAATCGTCTCGGGAACTTCCAAATTTTCGAGCTGCGTGATGGGATAATCTTTTTCCCGAATCAAATGCACCAGAAAACTCGGCGTGCCGGTTTCGAACCAGAAGTTTTTGAAATCGTATTCCGAAAAGGCGTTGATGATGGAAAAGGGATTATAGACTTGCGTCTCGTGCTTGGTGAAGCGATGACCGTTGTACCATTCGCGGAGCAAGGCCAAGATCTCGCCAGTGGTGGTCTGCCGCAAACGCGCAAATTCGTCCAGCCAATCGCCAAAATGGGACTCCAATTCCTGCTGGGTGTATCCCAAAAGATCGGCATAAGCCGCGTGCATGGATAAATCCTTCAGATTGTTCAAATCCGAAAAGATGCTCACTTGGCTGAACTTGGAAATGCCCGTGATGAAAGCCAGCCGCAGGCGCGCCGACACCCTCGCTTCTTTGAGAACGCCAAAGAATTTCTTTAAAACTTTCCGGTTTTCGATGGCGATCTGCATGCCGGTTTCGCCTTGTCCCAGATGGGTGATGATCGGCTTGTCGTATTCGTCGACCAGCACGACGATTTTTTCCTGATATTTTTTGTGCAGCTCGACGAACAACTCGACAAACTTATTCGTCAGAATTTCAGATTTAAGGCTGATCTCGTGCGACTCAGCAATCTCATCCAGAATGCTGAACAAACTTTTTTCCAAGGTCACGGCCTCGGTGGCGTCGATCCCGTTGAAGTCGATTTGAATCACCGGATGCGGCTTCCATTGCCAATCACTGTTCTCTATCCATAAGCCTTCGAAAAGTTCTTTTCGGCCCTCGAACAATGCTTTCAATGTGGAGACCAACAACGTCTTGCCGAAACGCCGCGGGCGCGAAAGGAAATAATACGCCTGCGGGACGTGCGCCATTTCGTAAACGTAGCGGGTCTTGTCCACGTAAACGAAATCGCCGGTGATCATCTGAGGAAAATCCTGAACTGCAAGGGGCAAGAATCTTTTCATCGCGTTCTCCTGCCGTGGTCTCGGCGTTTATTCGCGGGTTGGAATTTAAAGCGTAAATCGACGTCGCTCTGCAAAATAACCAATAAATGCGGCAAAGTCAAATTCTTTATTGACAATGCGGCTCGCCGTTTATACATTGTCTACGGTTTAAACCGGAGAATGTTTATGTTTAAAATCGACCACCTCGATCATGTCGCTTTAGCCGTAAAAGATCTCCAGCGTTCCGTGCAATGGTATCAGGAAGTGCTCGGCCTCGAAAGGCGCTATCAAGAGGCGTGGGGCGAAGTTCCCACGATGTTGTGCGCGGGCAATACGTGCATTGCGCTCTTCCCCACCGCGACGCCGAATCCCGCACCGGCGCCGAATGACAACACGATTGCGATGCGGCATCTGGCGTTTCGCGTCAGCCGCAAAAATTTTGAGCAGGCGCAAAGGGAATTGCAGAATCGCGTCATCGCGTTTGAGTTTGAAGATCACGACATTGCGCATTCCATTTATTTCAGCGACCCCGACGGGCACCGGCTGGAACTGACCACATACGAATTTTAACAAAGAGAAAAAGATGAAAAAGATAAAAAGAGATGGGACGATAGTGGTATTGGCGCATGCGATTGTGGTGTGGTTGCACGGCAGCGCCCATGAGAAGCTCGGGATTGATACGTTTGCTTGGCTGGGCAATTCGTTTATTTATGTCGTGATCATTGCCGCGCCGATTATCGCGATGATTCTGCTCTGGACGCGTTTGCAGCGAATCGGCATTTGGCTGCTGCTCGGTTCCATGCTCGGCGCGCTGCTGTTTGGCGGATACAATCATTTTATTGCGATCACGCCGGATCATGTGGCGCATTTGCCCGTGGGAGAGGCGCAGACGTTGTTTACTGTCACGGCGATTGGGCTGGTGATTGTCGAAATTTGGGGCAGTTGGATGGCGTGGCGCGCACTGCGCGGGAAAAGCGCAACATAAATGTTGCGCCACAATGAATTAAAAATCCTCTACACCTTTCGCGGCAGCCTCACCACAAACTCCGTAAACTTCCCTTCCTCCGTTTCCATTTTGACTTCCCCGCGATGCTGCTGCACGATGATGTCGTAGCTGATTGACAACCCCAAACCCGTGCCCTGTCCCGCCGGCTTCGTCGTAAAGAACGGATTGAAAATTTTCTCGCGCACCTCAGCCGGAATGCCGTTGCCGTTGTCGCGAATGCGGATTTCGATCTTGTCGCCCAAATTTTCCGTGCGCACTGAAAGCGTCGGTGAGAAGCCGTCGAGATTCTCTTTTTTTTTCTGATGTGCGGCATAAGCGGCATTATTGACGATATTCAAAAACACCCGGCTGATATCCTGCGGCACAACTTCGAGCTTGCCAATCGACTCGTCGTAATCCTTCTCAATCGTGATGTTGAATGACGCATCGTTGGCGCGCATGCCGTGATAGGTGAGATTCACGGCCTCGTCGAGCAGGTGATTGATATCCACCAACTCGCGCTGGCCGGAGGAGCCGCGCGCGTGCTGCATCATGCTCTTCACGATGCCATCCGCGCGCTTGCCGTGGTGGGTAATCTTCTCGGCGTTCA
>Ga0247727_10004583_pt1 | contig 29135 bp, 28 predicted proteins | sample WisWelCaveWW1625_FD_202498 | JGI IMG/M metagenome (GOLD analysis project Ga0247727, IMG submission 202498) | Biofilm microbial communities from Wishing Well Cave, Virginia, United States - WW16-25 | ecosystem: Environmental > Aquatic > Deep subsurface > Groundwater > Cave microbial mat | place...
GGCGGTCGCAGCCGACGAGTCGCCCGAGGCGCTCGACGGTCTCGGACGGGCGCTGTGGTGGCTGCGCGACCCCGAAGGGGCGGTGGTGGCGCGCGAGCGCGCCTACGCGGGCTTCCGCCGCACGGGGAACCTTCCCAGGGCCGCGCGGATCGCCCTCTGGCTGTCACGCGAGTACGCCCTCGTGTGGGGGAACGCGGCCGCGTCGGGCGGATGGCTCGCTCGTGCGGAGCGGATCCTCGCGGGCACCGCCCCGGGGTCGGACCGCGGCTGGCTTGAGCTCGCGCGCTCCGAGCGTGCGCGCGACCCGGTGGAGTCCGCCCGGCATGCGAGTGCAGCGCTCGAGACGGCTGTCCGCGGCGACGACCCCGACCTGGAGTTGCGCGCGCTCGCTCAGCTTGGGCTGGCGCAGGTGTGCGGCGGGCTCGTCGACGAAGGGCTGGCGCGGCTCGACGAGGCGATGGCCGCCGTCACGGGCGGCGAGCCCGCAGCGCTCGAGACGTTCGCGGACGTCTGCTGCACCCTCATGCAGGCGTGCGAGCTCGCCGGCGACGACGAGCGCCCGGCGCAGTGGACGGACGTGCTGGAGTCGTTCGCACGCAGCTACGACCACGTGCCGCTGCTCGCGTTCTGCCGTACGTGCTGTGCCGGCGTGCACGTCGCGAGCGGGAGGGTCGACGAAGCCGAGGAGGAGCTTCAGGCCGCGCTCCGCGAGCTGACCGACGCCGGCCAGCGCGCGCGGTGCATCAACCCGGCGGCGCGCCTGGCGGAGCTCCGCGTCGTTCAGGGAAGGTTCGAGGAGGCGGAGCAGCTGCTGCACGGGTTCGAGGACGATCCGGAGGCGCTCGAAGCCGGCGTCGCGCTGCGTCTCGCACAAGGCGAGCCGGAGGCTGCAGCCCGAATGCTCGAGCGGCGACTCGACGAGGTGGGCCGCGAGAGCCTCCTGGCAGCGCCGCTGCTGTCACGCCTCGTGGAGGCATGCCTCGCGTCGGGCAACGTCGAGGGAGCGCGCGCCGCAACCTCCGCGATCGAGCGGATTGCCGAGACCGCAGCGCGCGACCGCGTCGTGGCGCTCGCCCTCCTGGCGCGTGGGCGCGTCGTCGCGGCGGGCTGCGGCGCCGATGCGCCAGCGTTGCTGCGGGATGCGGTGAACCGGTTCGCGGCGCTCGGCCTGCGGCTGGATGCGGCGCGGGCACGCCTCGAGCTCGCGCAGGCGCTCGCCGTGGAGGATGCTGCCGCCGCCGTCGACGTCGCCCGCCGGGCGCACACCGAGCTCGAGTCGCTCGGCGCCGCGCGCGAGGCCGACCAGGCGGCCTCGCTCCTGCGGGCGCTGGGCGCGAAGGGACGATCGGGCCCCAGGGCAGCCGGTGCGCTCACTCGGCGGGAAATCGACGTGCTGCGCCTTCTCGGCGAAGGGCTCACCAACGCGGAGATCGCGGGCCGCCTCTTCATCAGCCCGAAGACCGTCGAGCACCACGTCAGCCGCATCTTCGGCAAGCTCGGCGTCCGAACGCGCGCTGAGTCAGCTGCATACGCGGTGCGACACCTGGGGGGCGAATAGGGGGTTCCCCCCTACCGGCGACGAGCCGCAGGCGGCATCGTCGGGTGCGACCAACGCCAAGAACGGAGGGGAGCGATGCCGGACAACAAGGAGCTCATCAGGGGGTACTACGAGCGGGTGCTCAACGGGCGTGCGCTCGATGCCCTCCCGGAGTACTGGGCCGATCAGCAGATGATGGAGGCCGTCACCCGCGGGTGCCTGTCGTACCTCGACGCCTTCCCCGATCTCCACATCAGCTTGGACGAGCTGATCGCCGAGGACGACCGCGTCTTCGTGCGCTCGACCATGACGGGCACGCAGGACGGCGAGTACAAGGGCATCCCGCCGACAGGGCGCAACGTGGCCACGGACTGCGCCGAGGTGTTCCGCATCGCCGACGGCAAGATCGTCGGCTACTGGTGCCTGACGAACGTGGCGGGCCTGATGCGGCAGCTCACCGAGGAGCCCGCGACAGCCGTGGTGTGACCGATCCACCGGCAAGCGACATTCAACCGACACTGAAGGAGGCAAGGAGCATGCCCAAGGCATCCAAGGCAACAGCGTCCGAGTCGTTCGACGTCGAGGGCTACGAGGGCCATTTCGAGCACTTCGACGGCGGCTACTCGGTCGGGTTCGAGACCTACACCGCCGACGCCGATCTCGCGCCGCTTTTCGAGGGACTACCCGACGACCGCTGCCAGTGCCCGCACTGGGGGTACGTGATCAAGGGCAAGGTCGCGTTCACGTTCACCGACGGCCACGAGGAGGTCTACGAGGGCGGCGACGCGTACTACGCGCCGCCGGGTCACACCCCGCACCTGTACGCGGGCTCGGAGGTGGTCGAGTTCCACCCGACGGCCGAGCTCGCGAAGACGATGGAGGTCGTCGAGAGGAACATGGCGGCGATGGCGTAGCCGGGCTCTCAGATCACGTTGCGCTCGGGTCTCGCGCCGCCGCCGGCGAACCGTGTCGCCGCCAGCGGCGCGACGTCGACGAACGGCGCGCGGCCGAGCACAAGGTCGCGGAGGATCTCGCCGATCGCAGGGCCCTGCAGGAAGCCGTGGCCGGAGAACCCCGTCGCGTAGAGAAACCGCGTCGGGCTCGGCGCCTCGCCGACGAGCGCGTTGTGGTCGGGGGAGACCTCGTAGTAGCCCTTCCAGCCACCGGCAAGACCGAGGTCCGGTAGTCGAGGGCAGCGGCGCTCCGCCACCTCGAGCACGCGCAGCAGCCAGTCCGGGTCAGTAGGCGCATCGAATCCCGGCGACTGGCCGCGGTCGGCCATGCCGAACAAGAGGCCCGGGCCTTCACGGTGGAAGTAGAAGCCGGTGGAGAAGTCGATCGAGAGCGGGATCGACGCCGGCAGGTCATCGACCGGTGCCGTGTAGGAGATCTCCCGCCACACCGGGTCGACGGGAATGTCGACACCCACGGCAGCGCCGAGCTGACGCGACCACGCCCCGGCGCAGCAGACCACCGTGCCCGTCCCCACCTCTCCCAGAGTGGTGCGGACGCCGCGGACGTGGCCGCCGGCGACATCGACCTCGGTCACCTCGCAACCCGTCACCACGGTGGCGCCGTGTGTGCGCGCTCCCGCGGTGTAGCCCTGCACGACCGCCTCCGGCGCCGCGTGCCCGTCGATCGGGCAGAACGCGGCCGCGAGCACGCCGTCGAGACCGGCGAGGGGAGACAGCGCCGCCGCCTCGGCCACGGTCACGAGCCGGCTCGGCACCCCGAGCGAGTTCTGCAGCTCGACCGACCGCGCGAAGGCGGCGACGTCGTCCTTGCGGTCGAGGAGGAAGAGATATCCGACCTGGTGCAGATCGATCTCGGCACCCGGCCGCTCGCCAAAGCGCTCGAAGGCGTCGAGGCTGCGCTCGGCGATCGCGATGTTGAGCGGGTCGGAGAACTGCGCGCGCACGCCGCCCGCGGCCTTGCTCGTCGAGCCCGACGCGAGCTCGCCCCGCTCGACCAGCAGCACGTCGGCGCCGGCCTCCGCCAGGTGGAAGGCGGCACTCGTTCCCATCACGCCACCGCCGATCACGACGACGTCGGCACTCAAAGGGAGTCGCTTCATGGGTTCGCCATGCCAACGCTTTGCGGCCGCGAAGCGGACGCCTTCAGGGATCTTGCGCGGTGGGATCCGCTTGGCGGATCCCACCTTGCGCTCACAAGGCTATCGACGGACGGCGTTCCGCAGGAAGAAGCCGAGATTGGCCGGACGCTCCGCCAGTCGGCGCATTAGGTAGGGGTACCAGTCCGGTCCGAACGGCGTCGCGACGAGCACCTTGTACCCCTGAGCCACGAGGGAGCGTTGGAGTGCGCCGCGGACGCCGTACAGCATCTGGAACTCGAACCGGTCGCGGCCGATCCCGTCGCGCTCCGCAAACGCCTTCACGTGCTCGACGATCGCCTCGTCGTGCGTGGCGACCGCGATGTTCGCGCCGGCGCGGAGCCCCCGCTCGACGAGCCGCACGAACGCCGCGTCGACGTCCGCTTTCTGCGGGTAGGCGAGCGCCGGCGGCTCCAGGTAGGCGCCCTTGACGATGCGAAGGCTCGGCTGCAGCGGCAGCAGCCGCTCGAGATCGGCCTCGGTGCGGTAGAGGTACGACTGGAGCACGGTGCCGACGGCCGCATGCCCCGCCGCGCGCAGCCGTTCGAAGATGCGCAGCGTGGCATCGACGAAGTCGGACTGCTCCATGTCGATGCGGATGAAGGTGTCGAGCCGCTCGGCCTGGGCGACGAGCCGCTCGACGTTGCGGTACGCGAGCTCCTCGTCGAGCTCGAGGCCGAGGTGTGTCAACTTCAGCGCGACGTTGGCCCGCAGCCCCTCGGCCACGAGGCGGTCGAGGATCTCCTCGTACGCGGCGGTCACTTGCTCGGCGCCCGTCTCGTTCCGTGTGGCCTCGCCGAGCATCGTCGTGTTGGCATGGAGACCCGCGTCGTTCAGCGACCGGAGCACCGCCACGCATTCGCTCAGCGTCTCCCCCGCCACGAAGCGGGAGGCGCCGAGGCGCATGCCGTGGCACCGCACGAACCGCTGCAGCCGCCGGCTGTCGGCGGCCTTGAGCACTGCGGTGCGCGGGAGCTGCGACAGCGCCGCCGGCACAGTCAGTTCACGGACGGGTCGGGGGGCATCCGTGCGACGAGTGCGTAGTGGCCGCCTTTGCGGCGAAGCACGGAGCTCCAGAGGCCGTCGGGCTCGGTGGTGAACACGTCCTCGGGAAGCGCCGGCTCCACGATCCACGACGACTCCTCCAGCTCGTCCTCGAGCTGGCCGGGCCCCCAGCCGGCGTAGCCGGCGAAGACGCGCACACGCGTCAACTCGCCCACCTCGGCCGCATCCTCGATCTCGCCCGGGAGAAAGCCGACCGTGCCGAAGACAAGGACGCCCGCCCGCTCGGGGTCATCGAACTCGCCCAGCACGACGATCGCCTGCTGCTGCACCGGGCCGCCGACGTGAATCAGCGCGTCCGGGTCAACGAGGTCGGCGAGCGGCGGCGCCGCCTCGCCGACCGAGATCTCGGAGGGCCGGTTGAGGACGACGCCCATGGCGCCCTCGTCGCCGTGCTCGCCCACCAGCACCACGGTGCGGTGGAAGTTGGGGTCGAGCAGGCCGGGCGCCGCGACGAGCAGCTGTCCGCGCAGCGTGGTCACAGCGGCATTCTCATGGAACGGCGCAGATTGGTGATGCAATACGATCGAGGTGTGCCGACGACCAGTCGTGAGGTCCGCCTCGTCGCCCGCCCGCAAGGGGTGCCCGACGAGGGGCTGTTCGAGGTCGCAGAGGTGACGCTGCCCGACCCGGCCGAGGGGCAGGTGCTGATCCGCAACGCCTACCTCTCCGTCGATCCGTACATGCGCGGCCGCATGAGCGACCGCCGCTCGTATGTCTCGCCGTTCGCGCTCGGCGAGGCGATGACGGGTGGGGCGGTGGGTCGCGTCGTGGTGTCGCGCAACGATCGCTGGCCCGAAGGGGCCTGGGTGCTCCACCAGCTCGGGTGGCGCGAGCTCGCGCTCTCGGATGGCGGCGGCCTGCTGCCCGTCGACCCGAGCCTCGCGCCGGTGTCCACGGCGCTCGGCGTGCTTGGCATGCCCGGGTTCACGGCGTGGTACGGGCTGACGGAGCTCGGCGAGCCGAAGGCGGGGGAGACGGTATTCGTGTCGGCCGCCGCCGGCGCGGTCGGCAGCGTCGTCGGCCAGGTGGCGAAGCTGCTCGGCTGCCGCGTCGTCGGCAGCGCCGGCAGCGAGGAGAAGCTCGCGTGGCTGCGGGAGCTCGGCTTCGATGCAGTGTTCACCTACCGCGGCCGGGCCGTGCACGAGGCGCTACGAGAGGCCGCGCCCGACGGGATCGACATCTACTTCGACAACGTCGGCGGCGACCATCTCGAGGCGGCGCTCGGCGCTATGCGCACTCGCGGTCGTATCGTCGCCTGCGGGGCCATCTCCCGGTACAACGACGCGGAGCCGCAGCCCGGCCCGCGCAACCTGTTCATGCTGTTCACGAAGCGCCTCACGGCGCGCGGTTTCATCATCTCCGACCATTACGACCGGGTCGGCGACTTCCTGGCCGTGATGGGGCCGTGGGTGCGAGACGGCGAGGTGCAATACCGGGAGACCATCGTAGAGGGCATCGACGACGCCCCCCGCGCCTTCCTCGGCCTGCTCGGTGGAGAGAACACCGGCAAGATGCTCGTCCGCGTGGGCCCGACCGAGTGAAGATCCTGTGCAAGGTGCTCGGGCACAAGGTGCCCGAATCGCGGCGTTTCTTCCTCACCGAGCGGCGGGCGCGCTGCGTGCGCTGTGGCAGGCGCGTGCGGTTGAAGCGCTCCTGACGCGTCGCCCCGCGGTACATTCACGCGTCGAGCGCCTCGCGAAGCGCCGTCACGTACTCTCGCAGCGCCGCCGGGCCTTCCTCGGCCACCTGCAGCGCGCGTGAGCCGACGACGACTCCGTCGGTCAGCTCGGCGGCGGCTCGCGCCTGCCCCGGTGTCGAGATGCCGAAACCGGCGTAGAGGGGGACGTCGGTGAGTGCCCTCGCGCGCAGTGCGAGCCCAGCGAGCGCGTCGGAGAGCTCGGTGCGAGCGCCGGTCGTGCCCGTCAGCGTGACGAGGTAGAGCCAGCCGTCGGTCTGCTCGGCCGCGAGGCGGATGCGATCGTCCGTCGAGGTGGGGGCGACGAGCTGGATCCGTCGCAGCTCGGGGCGAGCTCCTGCCGGCAGATCGGCCACGATCATCCCGGTCGCGCCCGCGGCCCGCGCGTCGGCCTCGAAGCGCTCCCACCCGTACGCCTCGAGCAACGAGCTGTACGTCATCGGCACGACCGGCGTGTCGCCGACGCGTGCTCGTGTCTCAGCGAGGCAGGCGAGGCACGCCTCGGTGCGCATCCCCGCGGCCAGCGCCCGCTCGGCGGCTGCGCGGATGACGGGCCCGTCCGCGAGCGGATCGGAGAACGGGAAGCCCAGCTCGACCGTGTCGGCGCCGCCAGCGACGGCGGCCGCCGCAAGGGCGGGTGTGTTGGCCCCGGACATCAGGTAGACGACGAGCGCCTTGCGGTTCATCGGGGTCGGCGGCCGGTGGAGTCGGGGAGCGGGATCACATCGAGGCCCTCGGCGCGGGCAACGTGGATCACTCCGGCGTCTGCGGTCGCGACTGCATCCCCGGCTGATCCGGCCGCAACGAGAAATGCGTCGGCGATCGAGATGGGGGAGCGGCGGTGGTGGTATCGGCGGGCTCGAAGCTCGCCCGCACGCCAGGCGTCATCTTCGCCGCACGCAAGCACATGGAGCGCTGCGACCCTTAGCGTTGCGATCGCAGTGTCGACGATCTGCGGCTCGATGCCGAGCTTCCGCTCGGAGATGTCGATCGCCTCAGCGACGTTGACCGAGGTCATCGCTGCTCCGGACGACCTCAGTATCTCTCCGACCTCGCCGGCACCGGGCTCGTCTGCGAGCAGCGCCACCAGAGCCTGTGCATCGAGGAGGATCACTCGATCCCGTGGAGGCGGAGCTTCCGCCGTTCGATGTCGGCGTTCTCGCGCCGGATCTGATCCCTGGCCTCGTCGACGGTCATCTTCATGTGCCCCTTGAAAATTCCGCGTACCGCGGCAATCGGGTCCTCCGGCACTGGGCGGACGACGACATGGTCTCCATGGTCCTCGACGCGGACGTGTCGTGTCTTCCAGCGGCGCCGAACGCCCGCAGGGATCGAGACCTGTCCGCTTGTCGTGATCTTGTAGTTCATAGTTTACTAATCATACATATGGAGGTTGGTTAATAGAATCGCGGTCGGATAGCGCGCGCAGCGCCTCGTCGAGATCCTTGTCGCCGCGGCCTGAGAGGCAGACGAGCACGTACTCGGCGTCGAGGTCGTCCACCCGTGCCAGCGCGTGTGCGGACTCGAGCGCCGGGATGATCCCCTCCGTGCGCGACAGGCGCACGAACGCGTCGAGCGCCTCGTCGTCCGTACACGGCAGGTACTCCGCACGGCCGGTGTCCCGCAGCCAGGCGTGCTCGGGGCCCACGCCGGGGTAGTCGAGCCCCGCCGAGATCGAGTGTGCATCGGAGATCTGCCCGTCCGCGTCGGCCAAGATCGAGGAGCGCGAGCCGTGAAGGACGCCGGCCCGCCCCGTCCCGAGCGAGGCCGCCCCCGCCGCCTCGACCCCCACCAGCCGCACGCCCTCGTCGGCGACGAAGCCGGTAAAGATGCCGATCGCGTTCGAGCCGCCGCCGACACAGGCCACGACCGCGTCGGGGAGGCGGCCTTCCGCCTCGAGAGCCTGCGCTCGCGCCTCGCGGCCGATCACCGACTGCAGGTCGCGCACCAGCTCCGGGTAGGGCGCGGGGCCTACGCAGGATCCGATCACGTAGTGGGTGGTCTCGACGTTCGTGATCCAGTCGCGGATCGCCTCGCTCGTGGCCTCCTTCAGTGTCCGCGTGCCGATCTCGACCGGCACGACCGAGGCACCCAGCAGGTGCATGCGCTCGACATTGGGTGCCTGCCGCCGCATGTCCTCGGAGCCCATGTAGACGACGCACTCGAGGCCGAAGCGCGCGCACGCGGTCGCGGTGGCGACGCCGTGTTGCCCGGCGCCCGTCTCGGCGATGATCCGCGTCTTGCCGAGCCGCTTGGCGAGCACGACCTGGCCGATCGCGTTGTTGATCTTGTGCGCCCCCGTGTGGTTCAGGTCCTCCCGCTTCAGGTAGAGGCGCCGGCCGGGCGCGAAGCGCTCAGCGAGCGTGAGCGGCGACGGCCGCCCGACGTACGTCTTCAGGAGCCCGTCGACCTCCGCCTGGAAACCCTCGTCCTCACACAGCCGGCTCCACGCCTCGGTCAGCTCGTCGAGGGCCGGGATCAGCGTCTCGGGAACATATCGCCCGCCGTAGGGCCCGAACGTCTCGGTATCTGTCGTCGTCATGCGCGTGCCGCCTCCACGTAGGCCCTCACTTTCTCGTGATCCTTGATCCCCGGCGAGAACTCGAGCGAGGAGCTCGCGTCCACGGCCCACGGCCGCACGGCTGCGATCGCTGCGGCCACGTTGTCCGGGCCGAGGCTGCCCGCAAGCACGACGCGCTCGTGCGCGGCCGCCGTGGCCGCCCGCTCCCAGTGCGCCGGGTCGTCCTCCTGCCAGGGGAGGTCGAGCACCCGTGCCACCGGCTCGGCGCCGCGGTAGACGGTTGCGTTGCGCCCGCGCACCTTGCCCTCCGCGCGCTCGTGTACCTGGTCGAGGTCGGCGGTGCTGTGGCCGGCCTCGCCCACCCACACCGCCACCGAAAGCACGGTGTCGGGCGCCTCGAGCACGTGTGAGGCGGCACGGGGGCTGGCCGGCTCGAGCACGAAGCCGAGCAGGTCGGCACCAGCGTCGAGCGCGACCGCGACGTCTTCCTCGCGGGTCAGCCCGCACACCTTCACCAGCGGGCGCGACACGAGAGCGGTCAGCCTGGCGGCGGGGTCGGGCGCTTGCATCAGCGCCGACCCGACGAGGATCGCGTCGGCGCCGGCGAGCTCGGCTGCCGCGCCCTGGGCACGGGTGTGGATGCCCGACTCGGCCACGACGACGCGGTCGTGCGGGGCGGCCGCGACGAGCGCGAGCTGTGACGCGCGGTCGATTTCGAACGTGGTGAGGTCACGGGCGTTGATCCCGATCACCGGTGCGCCGAGCCGGACGGCGCGCCCGAGCTCGGCGGCGTCGTGCGCCTCCACGAGCGTGTCGAGACCGAGCTCGCCGGCGACTCGCAACAGCGCCGTCGTCTGCTCGTCGTCGAGGTCGCACAGGATCAGGAGCGCCGCGTCGGCGCCGCTGGCCCGCGCCGTGCGCAGGTCGTCCGCGGTCGAGAAGAAGCCCTTGGCGAGCAGCGGCACGTCCGACGCCGCCCTGGCGGCCCGCAGGTCGTCCCACGTGCCGTCGAACCGCGCGTCCACGAGCACCGACACGGCTGCAGCGCCCGCGGCGGCGTACGCCGGAGCGATCGCGGCGGGATCAGCTCCCGGGCGTAGCGCACCGGCCGAGGGCGAGCGGCGCTTGATCTCGGCGATCGCGCCCAGGCCGGGGTTCCGTAGTGCGGATTCGAACTGTCCCATTAGTCGAATTCTCCTTTGGAGAATTCGACTATCTGCTGCAGCCGATCGGCTGCCTGGCCGGAGTCGATCGCCGCGGCGCCGACGTCGATGCCCTCGGCGAGGTCGGCGGCGAGCGATGCGGCGACCAGCGCGCCCGCCGCGTTGAGGAGCACGGCGTCGCGCCGAGGCCCCTTCCCACCCGCGAGCACGGAGTGGATGGCGGCGGCGTTCTCGGTCGGCGAGCCTCCGCGAAGTGCCGCAGGGTCGGCCGGGTAGATACCGAGCGAGCGAGGGTCCAGCTCCCACTCGCGCACCGAGCCGTCGACCACCTCAACCACGAGATTGGGGCCGGTGGGGGAGAGCTCGTCGATACCGCCGTCGCCGTGCACGACGAACGCGTGCCGCGCGCCCAGCCGCAGGAGCACGTCCGCGTACGTGCGCGCCAGCGCCGGCGCGTAGACCCCGAACACGCCGTCTCGAGCACCGGCGGGGTTGGCGAGCGGCCCCAGGATGTTGAACACGGTGCGGAGTCCCAGCTCCTGGCGCGCACCCGCGACGTGACGCATCGCCGGATGATGGGCTCGCGCGAACATGAACCCGAAGCCCAGCTCGTCGATCGCCCGGGCGATCCGCTCCGGTGGCTGCTCGATCGTGACCCCGAGCGCCTCGAGCACGTCGGCTGCGCCGCAGGCCGAGCTCGCCGCACGGTTCCCGTGTTTGGCCACCGCCGCGCCTGCGGCCGCAGCGACCAGCGCCGCGGCGGTCGAGATGTTGAAGGTGCGGGCCCCGTCCCCACCAGTGCCGACGACGTCGACGAGGGGCGTCCGGGTCGGCGCCACTCCGACGACATGCTCCTGCATCGCCTCCGCGAGCCCTGCGATCTCCTCGGGGGTCTCACCCTTTGCCCTCAGCGCGACCAGGAAGCCGCCGATCTGGGCCTGCGTTGCCTCGCCGCGCATGATCTCGCCCATCACAGCTCGGGCCTCCACGCCGGACAGCTCGCGACCGTCGACCATCGTGGCGATCGATTCTTGGATCACCGGAGGAAGTTTCTGATCATGGCGGGGCCGAGCGGCGTGAGCACGCTCTCCGGGTGGAACTGCACGCCCTCGATCGGGTGTACCGCGTGGCGCACCCCCATCACCTCGCCGTCTTCAGTGCTGGCGGTAATCTCGAGCCCGGGCGGTACGGTGGTGGCGGCAAGCGAGTGGTAGCGCCCGGCCTCGATCTCCTCGGGCAGTCCCTCGAAGACGCCTTGTCCATCGTGGTGCACGCGGCTCGCCTTTCCGTGGAGAAGCGCCCGTGCCTGCCCGATCTCACCGCCGAACGCCTCCACGATCGCCTGGTGGCCGAGGCAGACCCCGAGCGTCGGCACCGTCGGGCCTAGACGCAGGATCGTCTCCACCGAGACGCCGGCGTCCGCAGGCCGGCCGGGGCCGGGGGAGACGACGAGTCGGTCGGGCTCGAGCGCCGCCGCCTCGTCGGGAGTGATCGCATCGTTGCGGAAGGTGAGCACCTCGGCGCCGGCCTCCTCGAGCAGGTGCACGAGGTTGTAGGTGAACGAGTCGTAGTTGTCGATCATCAGGACGCGCACGCCGGCCTCCACGTCTGCATCGTGCCCGTCCGGCTCACGTCGCGTACTCCTGCTCCGCGAGGTCGATCGCCGCCTCGAGGGCCGCCAGCTTCTGCAGGCACTCCTCGTGCTCTGCCGCGGGGTCCGAGTCGGCCACCACTCCCGCCCCAGCCTGCAGGTAGGCGGTGCCGTCACGCATAACGATCGTGCGGAGGGCGATGCACGCGTCCATGGTGCCGTCCGGCAGGGCGTAGAGGACGGCCCCGGCGTAGGGGCCGCGCCGGAAGCCTTCCAGCTCGGAGATCAGCTGCATCGCCCGCACCTTCGGCGCCCCGGAGACGGTGCCGGCCGGGAAGCAGGCCCGTAGCACGTCGAATGCCGTCACGCCGTCACGGAGCTCGCCCACCACCTCGGAGACGAGGTGCGACACGTGCGAGAAGCGCTCCACCTCCATCGACCTCGCCAGGTGCACGGTGCCCGCCCGGCAGACACGTGAGAGGTCGTTGCGGCCGAGGTCGACGAGCATCACGTGCTCCGCGCGGTCCTTCTCGGAGGACAGCAGTCGCTCGACGTCGCCTTCCGTCGGTTCGGTGGTGCCAGCGATCGGACACAGGCTGGCGTGACCGTGCTCGCAGGCGACGAGCCGCTCGGGGGACGAGCCGACGAGCGAGATCCCGTCGAGTGAGAGCAGGAACAGGTAGGGCGAGGGGTTGATGCGGCGTAGCGCGCGGTACACCTCGAGCGGTGAGGCGGAGGTCGGCCGCTCGGCTCGTTGCGACGGCACGCACTGGAACACGTCCCCGGCCACGATGTGGGCTTTGACGCGGCGCACCATCTCCTCGTACCGGTCACGCTCAGGATGGCGGCGGATCGCCCCGGCCCCGCCGCGCGTCTCGGGATGCCAGGGAACGCCGCCGTCGAGCCGGCCGGCGATCTCTTGCGCGTCACCCGCAAGCACCTCTGCGACCCCGGCGCCGTGGTCGAAGCGGACGAGCGTGTCGCAGACGACGAGCCTGCTCTCCGGGAAGCCGTGCCCGTCGTCGGGCAACGGCACCGTCGGCTCCAGGTGCGCTGCATGGTCGTAGGAGAGGAATCCGACCACGGGCTCGGTCAGCTGTTCGGCCTCCTCGAAAGTCACGATACGCGCGCCTGTGCCCATCCACGAGTTGCGGCCGAGCCGCCCCCGCTCTACCGACTCGAGCAGGAAGCTCGCCCGTGCCATCGGCCGTAGCCGGAGGTATGCCCCGAGCGGCGTGAGGAGGTCGGTGTTGATCGTTGTCGTCATGTCCTCGAAACGAAAGAGACCTCCGTCGGAGGTCTCGGGCGAGACGGTCTGGCTTCTCTAGTCGTTTGGTCGCAAAGCGATCAAACGACCGGCCTCCCGCCTCGCTCGCTGCGCCACCAGGGCCAGGTGTGCGTGCCGGATGCCATCGTCGAGAGCGTAGCCACTGCTACGAGCCGTCGCAACGGCGGCGGTATCTGACGCAGCGTGTCTGACACCGCCGCACTACGACCCGCCGCAGCGGCGCTAGTACCCGGGAGGTGGGTCGTCTCCGCCTCCGCCGCCTCCGCCGCCTCCGCCGTCGTCGGGAGGCGGGTCGTCGGTGGTCGAGGTTTTCTTCACGAACTTCACCTGTCCTCGGATCTCGCCGGCGGCGTTCTTCGCCGTGTGGACATTGACGTACGCGGTGCCGCGCTGAAGGAGCGTCGCGACGCTCTTCGTGATCGTGGCGCGACCCTTCTTGCCGCTCGTGCACGGCCCGCACAGCGGCACCAGCACCGCTCCCGCGATTCCAGGCTTCCCCTTATGGATGTGCGCAGCAAGCGCCTTGCCGCTCAACCCACGGAACGTCAGCGTCCACTTGAGCGTCGACGCGGTCCCATTCACTGTCACCGTCGCGGTGAAGGCTCCCTTCGCGCCCGCCGGCGCCTTCGCCTTCGGCACCTCCGCCCCCGGCGTCAACGCCGCCCGGTACGTGTAGGTGTCCGTGGTCACGGCGGCCACGGCGAGCCCGGCGAGTGCCAGAACCCCGCCTGCGACGCCCAACGTTGCGAGCTTCTGCATCACACGCCTCCTATGGTGGTCTGCCTCCATCACTTCGCCGAACAGGCGCCAGCGGATTGCGCCGCCCCTCGGGACGTCGTGGGTACGCTGGCGCCGTGACCCGCTCAGTGATCGCTGCCGCCGTGCGCACGCCGTTCGGGCGTCTCGGCGGCGGCCTCGCCGGCTACGCGGCGACAGAGCTGGGTGCGATCGCCATCCGCGCCGGGCTGGAGCGGTCGGGTGTCGAGCCGGACGAGGTCAGCTACGTGATCGTGGGGCAGGTACTCCAGGCGGGCGCGGGCCAGGCGCCGGCGCGCCAGGCGGCGATCGGTGCGGGCATCCCTAAGGATGTCCCGACCGACACGATCAACAAGGTGTGCGCCTCCTCGATCCGGGCGATCGAGATCGCCGACCTCATGATCCGGACGGGCGAGCACGAGGTCGTCGTCACCGGCGGCATGGAATCGATGTCGAATGCCCCGTACCTGCTCCCGAAGGCGCGGTTCGGCTACCGCCTAGGCCACGGCGACCTCCTCGACCACATGGTGTTCGACGGTCTCCAGTCGACGTTCGACGGCCTCCACATGGTGCAGCAGGCCTCAGCCGTCGCCCGCGAGCTCGGGATCACACGGGAGGAGCAGGATGCGTGGGCATACCGCTCGCACCAACGGGCCGCAGCCGCGCAGGACGCCGGGCGTTTCGACGATGAGATCGTCGCCGTCGGCGAGATGGCGGCCGACGAGGGCATCCGACGGGACACCACCGTCGAGAAGCTCGCGGCGCTCGAGCCGGTGTTCGATCCGGACGGGTCGACGACCGCGGGCAACGCTCCTGGGGTCAACGACGGCGCCTCGTGCGTGGTCGTCTGCTCGGAGGAGTGGGCGTCGAGCCGCGGCGTCGAGCCGCTTGCGACGGTGGTGGCGCAGGCCTGCGTCGCGGACGAGTTCGCCTATCTGGCGCGCACGCCGGCCAAGGCGGCTGCGGCTGCGCTCGCGAAGGTCGGGAGGACGATCGGCCAGGTCAGCCGCGTCGAGATCAACGAGGCGTTCGCGTCGGTTGCACATCACTCGACCCGCATGCTCGGCGTCGACGACGAGATCGTGAACGTCAACGGCGGCGCGGTCGCGCTCGGGCACCCGATCGGCGCCTCCGGGGGTCGCCTCGTAACCACGATCGTGCACGAGCTGCGGCGCGAAGGCGGCGGGCTGGGCGTCGTCGCAATCTGCTCCGGTGGCGGGCAGGGCGACGCGCTCGTGATCGAGGCCTGACGACCTGCGCCGCCTGACGATCCTCCTTGTGGTCGCATCGTTGGCCCTTCCGGCCCAGGGGTGGGCGCTGGAGTGCCCGCAGGCGACGATCCGCGCGCGGATCGACGCCGCGGACGCGGTTTTCGTGGGGACGCTCACGGGGCAGCGGCCGGCGCCTGACGGTGAGCGCTTCTACCGCTTCGACGTCGCGCAGGCGGTGAAGGGACCGGTCGGCGCCGAGATCGAGGTGCGCTCGCCTCTTCTCGTCGACGCGAGCGACAGGCCCGTCGGCGCCGGAGTCGACGCCGGCGTTTTCGCTCTACTCGAGGGGGCGACCTTCACTACGGACTCGTGCGGCCTCACCGACCCGGGAGCGCTGCTCGCGGAGGCGGACGAGCCGCGCGGCGGCTGGATCAAGCTGCTGGTCGGCGTGGCGATACTCGCCGCGGCCCTTGTCTACTCGCTCGTTCGCGTGAGCCGCCGCCGGCGGATCTAAGAGTCGCACCTGTTAGCGCGAGGCGATAGCCTCGGGCCGTGACCTTCGAGACCGTCCTCGTCGTCGGCGCCGGCCAGATGGGTGCCGGAATCGCGCAGGTGGTCGCCGCCTCCGGGCGGCGCGTGTTGCTGTACGACAGCCTTCCGGGGGCGGTCGAGCGAGGCCTCGAAGGCATGCGCCGTAGCCTCGCGAAGCTGGCGGAGAAAGGCGGCGCCGATCCCGACGAAATCCTGTCGCGGGTCGAGCCGGTGGAGGCGCTCGCACCGGCCGATCTCATGATCGAGGCGGTCGTGGAGGACGCGGACGTGAAGAAGGCGATCTTCCGCACAGCCGACGAGATCCTTCCCGCCGCGGCGATCCTCGCCTCGAACACGTCGTCGATCCCCATCACCGAGCTGGCGGCTGCCACCGGGCGACCGGACCGCGTGATCGGCATGCACTTCTTCAACCCCGTGCCGGTGCTGCGCCTCGTCGAAGTGATTCGCGCGGTGCAGACCTCGGACGAGACCGCCGCGGCGACCGTGCAGCTCGCCCGCGACCTCGGCAAGGAGCCGGCCGAAGTACGGGACTTCCCTGGCTTCGTCTCGAACCGGATCCTGATGCCGTTCATCAACGAGGCCGCCTACGCGCTGATGGAGGGCGTTGCGGAGCCGGAGGCGATCGACACGATCGCGCGTCTCGGCTTTGCGCATCCGATGGGGCCGCTGGCGCTCGCCGACCTGATCGGGCTCGACACCTGCGTTGCGATCATGGAGGTGCTCCACCGCGGCCTCGGCGATCCGAAGTACGCGCCGTGCCCTCTCCTGCGGCAGTACGTCGCCGCCGGGCGCCTCGGCCGCAAGACCGCCCGCGGCTTCTACGAGTACGCCTAGAGCGACCCGGCCGGGGCGATCCAGCGGCTCTCGAAGAGAGTGCCACCACTACGATCCGCGGAGTGACCGACCCACGCCTCGAGGCGGAAGCGTTCGCGGCGGCGCCCACGGACCTCGAGTTCGTCGACCACGCCTTCGCGCTCGTCCTCCGGCGACCGCCGGACGCCGAGGCGCGCGAGCGAGCGTGCGCCAAGCTCGCCGACGGGACGCTCTCGCGCGCGACGCTGTTCCACGAGCTCGTCACCTCGGCGGAGTTCGGGCGCGTGCGCGAGCTCGACGATGCCGTTGCCCTCGGATGTCGGTCCCGGGCGCGCGGCGAGCGTCTGGCGTGGCTGCAGGCGCCTGCCGGCACGGACGAGCGGGTGATCGAGATCCCGTGGGTGCTGTCGCGGCTCGTGCCGTCGGGCCGCGTGCTCGAGGTCGGCTATTCCTTCGCTGAGGCCCCATATCTGGCCGCGCTCCTCCGATCGGGCGTCGATCTGGTCGGGGTCGACCTCGCCCACCGGGACGTCGAAGGGATGGAGGCGGTCGAGGGTGACGTCCGCTCGTTGCCGCTCGACGACCGATCGTTCGACCAGGTGCTTCTCGTGTCCACTCTCGAGCACGTCGGCGCCGACAACACGGTCTACGGCGTCTCGTCCAGCGCCGCCGAGCTCGACAAGGCCGGCCGGCTCACGGCGCTCCGGGAGCTGCGACGCGTGCTCGCACCGGGTGGCAGCCTCCTCGTCACGGTACCGCTCGGCGAGCCGGGAGACCACGGCTGGTTCCACCAGGACGACGTCCGCGGCTGGACCCGGCTCTTCACCCGCGCAGGGCTCTTCGTCGAGGAGCAGGAGGCATACGAGCTCGGCGAGGGCGGGTGGGCAGCCGCACCGGGATTCCGGGCCGAGGGAGTCCGCTATGGCGAGCGCGGCCCTGCCGCCTCGGCCGTCCTGTGCACCGAGCTCTCGCGGGGCCGGCTGCGGCGGCTGCTCACACCCGACGGCCTCGGGCGCACCGCCCGTCGCCGCCTCCGTCGCGTCCGGCATCGCACCTGACCGGCCTATACTCGCCGGCGATGGACCTCGCCCTCACCGATGAGCAGCGAGGCATCCAGTCGCTCGCGAGGGAGTTCGCCGAGGCGGAGATCGTCCCGCACGCACCCACCTGGGACCGCGAGCACCGGTTCCCGGCGGACGTCTTCTCGAGGCTTGGGGAGCTCGGCCTGATGGGGGCCTGCGTCCCTCTCGAGCTCGGCGGGGCTGGGGCCGACTTCCTCTCGTACGTGCTCGTGCTCGAAGAGCTGTCCCGAGGGGACGCCGGCGTCGGGGTCACTGTCGCCGTGCACACGAGCGCCGCCACACTTCCCATCGTCGCGTTCGGCACGGCGGAGCAGCGAGAGCGCTTCGTGCCGCCGCTGGCCCGCGGCGAGGTGCTCGGCGCCTTCGCGCTCACCGAGCCCGACGCAGGCTCGGATGCCGGCTCGATCCGCACCGCGGCCGTCACGGACGGCGACGGCTGGGTGATCAGCGGCTCGAAGCAGTGGATCACGAACGGCAGCCACGCCGGCACGTTCGTGTTGTTCGCGCGTAGCGATCCCGCCACCGCGGGCCCCCGTGGCATCTCGTGCTTCCTGCTCGATGCGGATCACGTCACCGTCGTGCGCGAGGAGGAGAAGCTCGGGCTCAACTCCTCGTCCACCGCCGACCTGCGAATTGACGGCGCCCGTGTGGGCCGTGATCGGCTTCTGCACGAGGAGAAGCGAGGATTCACGGTGGCGATGGCGACACTCGACGGCGGGCGCATCGGCATCGCGGCGCAGGCAGTGGGGATCGCGCAGGCCTCCTACGACGCGGCGCGCGCCTACGCGCTCCAGCGCCGCCAGTTCGGGCGGAGGATCGCCGACTTCCAGGCGATCCAGTTCGCGCTCGCGGAGATGGCGACCTCCATCGACGCGGCGCGGCTGCTCACCTATCGGGCTGCATGGCGCAAGCAGTCAGGCCTGCCGCACACTGCGGAGGGGGCAAAGGCAAAGTTGTTCGCCTCCCGCGTCGCGGTCGAGGCGTCCGCGAGCGCGATCCAGGTGCTCGGAGGCTACGGCTACACGAAGGAGTTCCCCGTCGAACGCTACTACCGCGACGCCAAGGTGACCGAGATCTACGAGGGCACGTCGGAGATCCAGCGCATCGTGATCGCGCGCCAGATCCTGCAGCAGCACGAGCGCACGCTGCCCGTGGCGGCGGTATAAGGACGCCGGCCGCCGAGAAGCGCGCCCGGGGCAAGCCCCGGGCTGCAAGGCAGGCGGGATACGCTCCGCCAATGCCGCGGTCGCCGGACGAGCCCGTTCGCCTGACGCGCATCTACACGCGCGGCGGCGACGCCGGGGAGACGTCGCTCGGTGACGGCACGCGGGTATCCAAGCTCGATGCACGCGTCGGCGCCGGCGGCGCCGTCGACGAGCTGAACGCACTCCTCGGGGTCGTGCTCGCCGGCCCGTGCCCGGCCGAGCTGCGGCCCGTGCTCAACCGGGTCCAGAACGAGCTCTTCGACCTCGGCGCCGACCTCACCGTGCCACTGGCGGTCGAAGGGCGCCTGCGCGTGACGCAGACGATGGTCGACGCGCTCGAGGCCGATTGCGACCGCTTCAACGAGGGTCTCGGGGAGCTCAGGAGCTTCGTGCTTCCCGGCGGCTCGCCGGCTGCCGCCGCTCTCCACGTCGCCCGCACAGCCTGCAGGCGCGCCGAGCGGGAGACGCTGTCCGCCGCCGCGGCGCACGACGTGAGCCCACTCTGCGCCGTGTACGTGAATAGGCTCTCCGATCTCCTGTTCATCCTCGCCCGCTCGGCGAACGCGCTCGCCGGAGAGGACGAGCCGCTCTGGAAGCCTGGCGCCTCGCGCTAGCGTTCGGCGGCTCGTTCGCGGCCGCCGCGGCGGGCTCCGCGCTCGGCCTCGTGCTCGGCACGCTGCGCCTGCCGCTGATCCTGCTCGCCGCGGGCGATCCGACGACCGCCGCCGGGACGAACATCGCGATCTCCACCGCGGCCGCAGGCACCGGTGGCCTGCGTCACGCCCGTTCGGGACGGGTCGACTGGCGCGTCGTCGCGGTGATGGCGCCTCCGTCCGTGGCCGCTGCGGTGGTTGGAGCACTCGTCGCAGACGACGTCCCGATCCGTGCGCTCTACGGGGCGATCGCGGTCGTGCTCGTGTGGAGTGCCGTCGACCTTGCGTTCCGCCCGTTCGCGCCGGCCCCCAGGACACGGCTCCGCCTCGGCCGGGCCGCAGGCTCCGGGGCCGCGATCGGCGCGCTCGGGGGCGCGATCGGAGTCGTCCTCGGCACCCTTCGCATGCCCGCGCTCGTGCGCGCGGTGGGGCTTGACGTGCGACGCGCCGCGGGCACGAATCTCGTCGTCGGCTTCCTGCTCGGCCTGGGTGCGTTCGCAGCCCACGCCGCGACGTTCCAGGTCCAGTGGGGGCTCCTCGCCGCGGGCCTGGCCGGCGCCGTGCCCGGCGCCTGGCTTGGTGCGCGCCTCACGGGGGTTGCGTCGGAGCGCACGCTCCGCCTCGCCCTGGCGGCGACAATGGCAGCTGTCGGAGCCGCTTTCGCGGCCCAAGCCGTCCTCGGCCTTTGGTAGCAGCTTGATGTGTTTGGTGGCAGCTTGATGTGAAAGAGCCGCCGCGGCCGCGAAGCGGACGCCTTCAGGGGTGTTTGCGCGGCCGGGATCCGCGGGAGCGGATTCCGGTCTTGCGCCTAACCGGTCTGCGCCGAGACTGCGGGCCAGCTGCTCTCGAGCCATACCGTCAACTCGTGTCCCGGAAGCGGCGGCAAGACATAAAAGCCCTGAGCGCGGTCGCAGCCCACGGTCAGGCTTGCGTCCCAGGCGGCCTGTGTCTCGACGCCTTCGGCGACCGCAATCAGCCCAAGCTCGTGGGCCAGATGCACGAGCGAGCGCACGATCGCGTCGTCGTGCCGCGACCGGCCGAGCCCGTGGACGAACGCCGCATCGATCTTCACCTCCTGCAGCGGGAGTTTCGTCAGGGCCACAAAGGACGACGCGCGCCCGAAGTCGTCGAGCGACAGGCGCACGCCGAGGCGCACGAGCCGCTCGAGCGCCAGCCGATCGAGCTCCACGCCGGCTCCCGGCCCGGACGGGACGACCTCGAACGTGAGCTCCACCGGCGTTTCGAGGCCGCTCTCGAGGAGGCCGGCCACCCCGGCGGCAAAGTCCGGGTCGTCGAGAATGCGATACGGGACGTTCACCGACACACCGACGGGATGCCCGCGACCTCTCCAATCCGCGGCGTCACGCAGCGCCTGTGCGAGGACACGCAGGGTGAGAGCGCGGATGACGGGGGTGCGCTCGACGTGCGGGATGAACTCCCCGGGGAGCACGAGGCCCAGGGTCGGGTGGATACGGCGCACGAGCGCCTCCACCGAGCGGACGGCTCCAGAGGGGAGCTCCAGCACCGGCTGGTAGTGGACGATCAACTCGTCCCGCTCGAGCGCGCTCTCGTACTCGCGCACGATTCCCGCGTCGAGGTAGGTGCGCCGTCCGGCGCTGTCGACTGTCGCGACGTCCCGCTTCGTCGCATACATCTGCCCGTCCGCCCGACCCAACAGCTCCGCTGGCGTGGCACCGTCACCTGGAAAGATCGCCCACCCGATCGAGGCGTCGACCTCGACCATGGTGCCGTCGGCCTTGTAGGGCCGGCGTAGCACTGTCCGCATGCGCCCCACGAGGATGGCCGCCTCGTCGTCGGAGCCGGTGCCAAGGGAGAGGATGACGAACTCGTCGCCGCCGACGCGGGCCACCGTGTCGCTTGCTCGCACGATCGACTCGAGGCGGCGCGCGATGCTCACGAGCACCTGGTTGCCCGCCTCATGACCGCGGATGTCGTTGACCTCCTTGAAGCCGTCGAGATCGACCGCGAAGAGCGCAAACGGTTCGCCGTTGCGGCGCGAGCGCTGCAGCGCCTGCTCGATCCGGTCCGAGAGCAGCACGCGGTTCGGAAGGCCCGTCAGCGCGTCGCGTACCGCAAGGGCGTTCGCCACGTGCAAGCCGAAGGTGAGCCGCATCGCGAGAAGTGCGACGACAAGTGTTCCCGCGGCTCCTACACCGAATGCCCAGCCGACGGCACCGCGACTCGCAAGCGTCGCGCAGCCGGCGGCCACCACCGCCACCGTCACAGCGGCGGCGACCGGGGTGGGGAACGCCCGTTGGGGCGACAACGTGTCGAGTCCGCTGGTCATCTCCGTTGGCATGCCGTGGCAGACCGCGTCTGCGGGGCAGCACACGTCGTGCATCGCCATCCCACCAAGCCCCGAACGTCCCTCGATCGAGGGAACACTGCCCCGGCAGAGGGACGTGCGCAGGGGTTTCTCACAAGCGTGCGAAACCACGACATGTGACCCCGCTTCGCTTGGCAGCTGTTGTCCTGTCCGCCGCTCTTGCCGGCGCCTGCGTCGCGACCTACGGCTGGACGGCCGACGCTGTCGTGGCTGCCGCCGGCTGCCTTGTGCTCGCGGCCGTGACCGTCACCGACCTCGAGCGTCGAATCGTTCCGAATCGCGTCGTTCTTCCGGCACTCGCGGCGGCACTCATCGTCCAGACGCTGCGCGAGCCGGGCGTCGAATGGATTGTCTCCGCACTCGGAGCGGGTGGGTTCTTCTTGCTGGCTGCGATCCTCCATCCGGCCGGACTCGGCATGGGTGACGTGAAGCTGGCGGCGTTCCTCGGTGCCTGGCTCGGACGGGACGTGGTCGTGGCGCTGTTCGTAGGGTCGCTGCTGGCGTTCGTGCCGGCAGTCGTCCTCCTGGCGCTCAAGGGATCGGCGGCGCGCAAGATCGGCCTCCCGTTCGCACCGTTCCTCGCCGCCGGGGGTGTCGTGGCGCTCTTTGTCGGCGGCGACATCGTCGACTGGTGGCTCGACTGACGTCGAACAGCTGTCAAGCACCGTCTCCCGGCTGCCGATCCTTCTCGCATGCGTCACCACGCGGCGCAGCTGTGCGATCCCGGCGGGGTTGACCCGAGGCGTCTGAGCGAGGCGTGCGCCCGCGCAGCCGCCGCAGCCGAGGGTGCGGCGGCTCCCCGGGAGGCGATCGACGTCGCCCTGTCGACGCTTCGCGAGGGCCTTGGCAGCGGCACGTACGTGGCCGCGCTGGGCGTCGACCACGAGCTCCTCTGGGTCCTCGCCGCACGCGGTTACACGATGCTGGCGGACGGGCTCGATGTCGGCGCCGGCGTCGTCGGTCGAGCCGTTCGCGAGCGTCGTGCCCAGCTCGTCCTGGATGCCGGCAGCGACCCCGACTTCGTCGAAGTGGTGCAGGGCGTCGTCTCCGAGCTCGCGTTGCCACTCCTCCTCGACGGTCATGTCGTCGGCGTCCTCAACATCGAGACAACCTCGCGTCTGCCGGGCGACGCCGCTGCACGGGTGGGTCGCCTCGCGGAGGCGGTCGCGCCCGCCGTCGCGGCGAGCCGTGGTGCCGACGCGACGGATCTCTCCGCGCTCGCACGCTTCTTCGCGTACGTGAGCTCGCTGCGGGACCCGACGGCGATCGGCGAGATCGTCGTGCGCGCCGTCGCCCGAACGCTGTCCCTCGATTGCTGCACGCTCGTGCTGACCGGTGACGCGATCCTGTTCAGCGCGTGCTCGTGGGAGACGCCCGACGCGCCTCCGCTCGATCGTGCAGCAGCCTCGTGTCTGCGTGCGCGTGTAGATCCCACGGCCGTTCTCGAGCTCCTGGACGTGCAGGGCTCTGCGCTTCCCGAGCTGGCCGGAGCGGGCCTCAGCTCGGTCGTGGTGATCCCACTACGCGTCGCACGGGAGGAGCTCGGAGTCATCGTCGGGGGTAGCCGCGCGCCCCTGCGCCACGACGAGCAACGCTCCGACGTCGCGGCGCTCATGGCAGCGCACGCGGCAGCGTCGATCGACGCGGCCCTCGCTCTCACCCGCGAGCGCCGGACCGCGCTCACCGATCCTCTCACCGGGCTCCTCAACCGCCGCGGGCTGGACGAGGTGCTCGAGCTGCAGCTCGACCGTGCCCAGGACCGGCGGCTTCCGCTCAGCGTGCTCGTGATCGACTGCGACGATCTCAAGGACATCAACGACCGTGCGGGTCACGAGTTCGGCGACGCGGCGCTCCGCGAGATCGGGCTCGTCCTGCCCGAGGCCGCCGGTCCCGCTGCCCAGGTCGCGCGTCTCGGCGGCGACGAGTTCGCGGTCGTGCTGCCGGAGACGGATGCGGCCGACGGCGAGGAGACCGCGGAGACACTGCGAGCGCGGCTCGTCGCAGGGCTTGCGGAAGCAGGTTTCCCGCTGCACGTCAGCGTCGGCTCGGCCACGTACCCGTTCGACGGCGGCGCCGCGCCGCAGCTGCTTCGTGCCGCGGACCAGGCGCTCTACGAGGCGAAGGCCAGCGGCAAAAACCGCTCGGTCAGCTTCCGTTCTCTCGTCCATCGCAGCGCCTCGGGGACCGTTGTTCCGCGCAGCGCTCGCGGCGATCGAGCCGGTAGCGGTGTCGGAACGAACGTGTTGTCCGAGGCGTTCGACGCTGCCGGCGTGATCTGGGAGGAGAGCACGGTCGACGGTGTGCTCGAGCGTCTGGCGAAGTCGATCACGTTCGTCCTCGGTGCATCGGCCTGCGCGATCTCGCGGGTCGAGGGCGACCGGATCATCGACGCATGTTCCCACGCGCTGCGGGAGATCGACCTCGGCATGGAAGGTGCGTACCTGATCGACGACTTTCCGATCACGAAAGACGTGCTCACCACCGGCCGCTCGAAGTCGATCTCGTTTCTCGACGAGGATCTCGATCGTGGCGAAGCGTTCGTGCTCCGCGAGCTGCGCATGAACTGCTGTCTCCTCGTGTCGATTCGTGTCAACGAGAGGGCGTGGGGGTTGGTCGAGGTGTACGACATGCGGTTGCGTCGTTTCGAGGCGAACGAGCAGGCCGCAGCCGAGTTCCTCGTCGGCCACGCGGGCCGACGCCTGGCTGCGCTCGGTGGAGGCACGGCCCGGCGGCGTCGGATGCCGCTCTTCCGCGTGCCGACCAGTTAGCCGGCGCAAGACCGGAATCCGCTCGCGCGCGGGGTCAGGGTTCAGCCTGACCCCGCCTCTTCGCGCGAAGATCCCTGAAGGCGTCCGCTTCGCGGCCGCGGAGCTCTTCCCTCAAATCAGGCGTCTACGACGTCGGCGCCCTCGATCGGCTCGACGAATGCACAGCGCCTGCGGTCGGAGGGGAGAGGTGAGGCGCCCACGCGGAGCACGCGCCAGCGGCCCGGCTCGAGATCGACCACCGATCCGAGCGCCGGTGCGCCACCGGGTCGCTCCACCAGTCGGTATCGGTCACCCGCACTCCAGACGAGGTGCGAAGCCTCCTCCACACCCGGGCCGCTGTCCGCGGTTCCCGCCGCCCTCACCGTCTGCGGCTCCCGGAGGTGCGCCTCCCGATCCTGAAGCTCTGACGCGATCCGCTCGAGCGCCGACTCGCGGTCTGCGACGGCAGCTTCACGTCGCTCGAGCGCCGCGCGGCGCAGCTCGACCGCTCCCAGCTCACGGCGCCGGTCGGCCAGCTCGCGCTCGGCGACGCTCAGTGTCTCCTCACGCTTCGAGAGCTCGACCGCGAGCGTGTTCAGCTCGGCATGCCGCTCGTCGAGCTCCGACGATCCTCGCCGCAGCAGGTCCTCGACCGCCGACCGCAGCGCACGCGCCCGCTCCTCTCGCTTCTGCAGGTCGGCGACAGTGGCAGCGAGCTGCTCGGTGCGCAGCTCGAGCTCTCGTCCGCGGGCTGCGATCAGCTCCTCGACGGCGGACTCCTCGGGCGAGGACGTGTGCGTGAAGAGCGCCCGTAGTCGATGGCGGATGCCGTCGTCGTCCTCCCGGCGCCCGGGCCAGTGCTCCCACTCGCGGTCGCGACTCGGCTGTTGCTGGCTGCTCATCCTGTACCCATCGTAGTGAGCCTGCGCCGGCGAGGGCGTCCCTCAGCCGTCGAGTTCGGAGCCGACCTCGCCGGCGCTCCTTGCGATTCGACGCAACCGTGGCCGCTTCCTGCCGCCATCACCCGTTCGAGGGAGGGCGAGGCGGTGTCGAGGCGCGATAAGAAAGGCATGGACGCGTACGGTGCTCGTCTCCTTGCGGCCCGCATCAGGGCGGGTGTTGCGATCGGCCAGAGCGTCGAGCTCGTCGGCGACGACGCCATTGCGGGGTTGCACGCGGGCGACCGGGGCGTCGTGCGCGAGATCTCCGACGAGGGCAACATCGTCGTCGCGTGGGAACGCGGCTTCAGCCTCGAGATCGACCCCGTCGCGATGCCCGTGCGCCGAGCAGCCTAGCGGACGCCGCGGGTACCGAAGTCAGCGGTGACCACCCACGTAGCCTGGTTTCCGAAGGCGCCGCCGGCGAGCGGCGAACGCATCACTGCGATCCCCACGTCGCGGAACTGAGCGGACAGGAGGATGTCACGGTGCGCCGGGGACTCGAGCCAGGCTGCCACCGCTTCTTGGGGGCTGAGCTCGGCGCTCTTCGCAAACAGGTTCTCGCCGACAAGCCACTGGTCGCTGGCGCGTGGGGGGTAGGTACGCCTGATCCGCTCCCAGAACGGCCGCCCTCCGGAGGACTCGTGCTCGAAGAACCCGCCGTGAAGCATGGCTCGCGAATGAGAGACCGCCGCCGCCTGCAGACCCTGCACGACCGAGAGCGGCCGCAGGCCCTTCGCGGCACGCACCCGATTGACCTCCCGGACGATGCCTTGCTCGACGCCGGCGAGGCGCTGCGTGCCTACCGCGCGTGCGCCGGATGTCGGCGCCACGCCGATCGTCAGCGCGAGTACGAAGGCAAGAGTCGTGATGCGCCGCAGCACCATTGTGCGGAGCATCGGTGCAGGGCAATCGCTTGGCGATCCCCCGGTTGCGTGATGATCGATCCCTCAGTGGAGGGACGCTGCTACGGCTTTCCCTTGCCGGGCTTCTTCGCCTCGTCCGCCATGGGCTCCGGCGTGTCTTGAACGGGACCGCCGCTCGTCGCAGCGTTCTGGCGTGGGCGTGATCGGTCTGTTGACCCTACCGCGTTCGGCGGCCGGCCCTTCGCGTCGGGCCGTGCCTGCTGTTCCTTCGTCTTCGGGGACGGAGTGTTTCTCTGCGTGCGCTCGGTCGCCGGCGACTGGGTGCGCTCGGCGCGCTTCGTCGCGCCGGCTCCGCGGGCGGTCGGAGGCTGGCCGGCGCGCTTCTTGTGCGTGAGGCCGGGTTGCGTCTTCGCCGCAACGCCGAGCCGGGACGACTGCGGGTTGCCGCGTACCGAAGTCTTGGCTGAGCCGCTGCCGGCGGGCTGCGTGTCTGCGGCGGCCGGAGGCCTCGCGTCGCCGCCCCGGCCGACGTGTTTGACCCCTTCGTAGGAGACGCCCGCCGTGACGCCGACTGCCGCCACCACCGCGGCTGCCTTCACGGCCAGGCCGCCGCCGAGAGCGAGCCCGCCGATCGTGCTGCCGCCACCGGCGGTGGCGAGCCCGGCCGACCCGGCACCGGCGGCTGCGCCGATCGTCGGTAGCGAGGCAGCGGCTGTCGCGGCCGGCGCGCCCTTCCAGAACGCGAGGGACACCGGAAGCGGCAGTAGGGCGAGGCCACGGATTGCCTTTCGATGCCGTCGCTGGCCGGCGGCGAAGCGGGCGCACGCTGGGCATTCGGACAGGTGTGCGTCGAGCCGTCGCCGCTCCTTTCGCGACAGTCTGTCGTCCAGCTGGCGCGAGACGGCGAGCTCGGCGCGATCGCAGGTCACGAGGTGCTCGAGCTCCTCCGACAACGACCGTCGAGCCCGGAACAGCAACGTCTCGAGCGCCGAGGCGGAGAGTCCGAGGATCTCGGCGATCTCTCGGTACGACCGTCCCTCGAGCTCGCGCATCACGAGCGCCTCGCGCTGGCTCGGGGGGATGCGCTGGAGGGCGCGAACGACGTCCGCGAGCGCGGGCGAGTCCTCGTCCGGCTGCGGCAGCGCGACGTCGTCGACGAGCTCCGTCTCCTGTGGGCGCGCGCGCTCCTGGCGCCATCGCTGCCGGATGACGTTGTGCGCGATGGCAAGCAGCCAGTTCCCCGGCTTGCGCGGCCGCTCGCCGCGCTCGAGCGCACGGAGCGCGTTGACGAACGCAGTCTGGGTGACGTCTTCGGCGTCCGCGTGGTTCCCAAGCACGGCGTACGCATAGCGGTACACCTCGCCGACGTGGTTGCGGTACAGGTCGTCGAGCGCGCGGGCACCGCGCGTGCCGGTCGCGGCCATCGATCACACGGTGATGCAACGCTCCGGCCGACGCAACACCTTTACATCTTCCTTACAAGCGCGGCAGCAAGTTTTTTCACGTCGCGGCGTCTTCCTGGCAGAGGCGCGGAACGAATGTCGTGGCAGCGGCCTCGCGGTTCCCCCACAGTGGGGGGTGGGGGGACGCGACGAAGGGAGAGCGATCCTCTCCCTTCGTCATGTCTAGGGGCTTGCTGTGAAAGAGGCGAGGCCGCAACGAGGGCGCCTTTCGGGGATGGTCGCGCGCCAGCTACGCCTAGCGCTCGTCGACCGCGTCGATCCGTTCCCAGCGAGGCAGTGTGAAGCGGAGCGTGGTGGGCCCGCCCGGGGCGCTGTCGACCTCGAACGTGCCTCCCAGCATGTGCACCCTCTCCCCGATGCCGACGAGCCCGAGCCGGCCGCGCTGAGCGGCGCGGGCGAGCGCGCGGGCCACCTCGAACCCCTGGCCGTTGTCGGAGATCCTGACGTCGATCGCGCTTCTGCGCGCCCGCAGGCGAAGCGTGACGGCCGTCGCACCCGAGTGCTCGCGGACGTTTGCGAGCGATTCCTGGATGGCGCGGAAGACGGCGATCCGCTGAGCAGCGGTCAGGGCCTCGACGTCACCCTTGATCTCGAGCGACGCGTCGATGCCCGTGCGCTCCCCGAACGCATCGACCTCGCGGTGAAGGACCTCCGACAGCGGTCGGGACACGACGCTCCGCGACTCCAGCGAGTGCGCGAGCTCACGCAGCTGCCTGTCGATGTCGGCAAGCCGTGCCAGGAGGTCGTCGAACCGGCCCTGTGCGAGATCGCGGTGGCTCTCGAGCACGAAGGGATACACCTGGTCGCGCAGCTGGCGCACGTCGACAGCCAGGGCCAGCACATCCTGGATGGGGCCGTCGTGGATGTCGAAGCCGAGGCGCATGAGCCTGTTCTCTCCGGCCTTGACGACAGTCCGCTCGCGATCGGCACCTCGTACAAGCAGGTGCTCCCGCTCGAGCACGGGGCTCAGCGCGGCAGCGGCCTCGGAGAGGTACGCGTCCGCACGGGCCACGTGGCCGCCCCGGACGCGGGCAACGATCACTGCGTGGGGCTCGCCGAGGCGATGGACGCGGGCGGTGCGAACCGTCGAGGCGCCGAGTAGGGACAGCGCCGGTGCCCGGCGCAGCGCGGCCTTCGCTGTAGCGCGCGTGCGGCGGCTCGTCTGGTCGTCCCCCAGCGCGAGCACGCAGTCGACGCCCCCCGCCGGGTTGCCGCGCCAGAGGGACACGTCGGAGGCGACACCGAGCTGCACCAGCAGCGCAAGCTGAATGCCCGTGGCAGCAATGGGCGGGAGCTCGAGCAGCGCCGGCGACGTCGCCACCCGCACGTACAGCTCGAACGCGGCTGCCGGCAGTGGCTCGCCGCAGGCGCTCGCAAGCGCCTCGCAGGCAACCTCGACGTCTGCTGTGTCGAGCTCTCCCTCGGCTGCGAGCTCGACGACGACCGCGCCGGCGTAGACGGAGGCCGCGAGGCGGTCGGCGGCGTCCGTCCCACCCGCTGCCTCGAACACCTGCCGGGCACGTATCTGCGC
>Ga0247727_10004584_pt1 | contig 29134 bp, 21 predicted proteins | sample WisWelCaveWW1625_FD_202498 | JGI IMG/M metagenome (GOLD analysis project Ga0247727, IMG submission 202498) | Biofilm microbial communities from Wishing Well Cave, Virginia, United States - WW16-25 | ecosystem: Environmental > Aquatic > Deep subsurface > Groundwater > Cave microbial mat | place...
AATTTCCCAATAGGAACGCGTTATTTTGTAAATCTTGATAATCATTTATAACCCCCTTGTAACTTACTCCCAAACTACCGATATTGTTGATTTCAAAATCTGTTCCGATTTTCTTGATATCCGGGTACTGCAATGCATTTGTATACCCATTCATGATTAGCCCATAGCCCAGAGTCACATTATCTAAAACACCGACTTTGATATAGAGCTTTTCTGCAGGATGACCGAAACGCACATAATAAATCTTACGCTGCAGGGATTCAATCATCTGAGTACTATTTTCAAACCTCCAGCCTTTATCGCTAATCTCCTGCTTATCGGTTATAAACACTTCCAGATCAAGTGCAACTCCAAACTTCCAAATTGGAATATCCGGCCTGATATTGATTCGAGTCCACTGGGCGTCCTCAACCGTCACATTTTCAACAGAAAAAGATTGAATGATGCGACCTTTCCCGGCAGTCCCTTTCTGACCCTCTATTTTTGCTTCGGCCTTCTTTTCTGCTGCCTTGTCTTGGGGAGGAACCGTTGCAGGTTTTTCGGTCATCATTTTTTTCTCGGAAGGAATTGTCGCCGGCGGGGGTACCATTCCTTCTTTTTTTTCCGGAACCGGTTCTTTTTTCTCTGGTTCAGTCTCCGGTTGAGGAGCAGGAGCCGAAGATTGATCCATCGAATTAAGATCAGCGGACTCATCGGAAGTGAGCGCAACCGGGGGCATCGGATCTTTGCCGACTTCTACAGCTGTCTTTTGTCCTTCGCTAACTTCGACTTCGCGATCGCTACCCGGTCTTTTGACACCAATCTTCCCACGCAACACTTTAAATTCCGATCTCCGATTTTGGTCAACATGGGTTCCAAAAGCAGTGCCGCGGATCGCCGCAGTCGCGGTCGGTGTCTTAAATTCAAAAGAACTTTGTGTTCCCGATAGTCTGGCTACATTCGTAAAAAATTTTCCAACCATGCCTGTCACTATGGTGTTTTCGGATTCGATCGCGCTCAAACGGATCATTGAATTTTCAAAAATTTTGATGGTACTTCCATCTTTAATCTTAATTTCCGCTTTTGATTCAGGACCGGTTTTAATTAAATCATTATTTACGACCTTCATCCTCAACTTGGCTGGTTCCGCTTGTGGTGCTCCTGCTTTTTGAACATTCACTTCTCCAATTAAATATACAATTTCTCCTCCGTCTTTAGGCGGAACCGCCAAACCCTGTGATACTGGAGTATTTTCCATGGGTGTTTGCGCAAAAGAGACCCCCACCAGCATCACTAAACAGGTCCTTAAAATAAACATAAAAACTCTCCTTTTGGATTTAAATTTTAATGTTATATCAAAATAATAATTTAATGGGTAGAACGCAACAAATCTTTTATTTCTGTTTTTCGACTTGCAATCTTAAATCCCCAATGATTTCTGAAACCTGAACCAGATGTGATTCGATTCGGACAAAATCCGAATTGAAATCGATTATTTTCTTTTCTTTCAATTGGGCGATCTCCTTTTGAATTTGTCGTAAAATCCCATTCACTTGAATATTGATCTGCTGAACAGAATCGTAAAAGACATGATCCACCTCTTTCCCGCCATCAGAGCCGATTTGATTGGCTTTGATGACTGCAAGACCGATCTGACTTGCAAAAAATGTAGCATTTTCAATCTCTTCTTGAAAAATCCTGCGTTGCGAGATAGAATTATCTAGCAAAAGAATCCGGTCTACAATTTTATTCACAAGGATCGGAACGATTAACAAGGCCTTCGTTCCTAATTTTGTAAAAACTTCTGAGGGTGTCTTGTTTTCCTCAGAAAAAATGATCGGTCTTTGTTGAGAAATAGTTTGAGTAAAAACATCTTTTCCCCCAAACGGAAGTACCAAACTTTTAATTATCTCTTCAGCCTTCCTTCCGCATCCGATCTCGCCGATTAAACGTCCAAAGGCATGGTCGACCTTTAACATGAAAGCACGGTCAAAAATCAAACCACGGTATATTTTTTCTAAAATTAACTGAAACATTTCGTGAACGTTAATCGAGCTCATAATAATTTGTGAAATTTCCTGCATCAAAGTCAGTAGGCTGACTTTTTTTTGCAATTCATTATTCACTTGTTCATAGCTGATATTAATTTTTTCTAATGTTAAATTTGCATCTTTGATCAATTGAGTCACTTTTAACAAGTCTCTCGCGTCAAGCGTTACATATCGCTTAATCTTTTCAAATTCTTTAGGCAAAAACTGTACAATGTTCTCTAAAGCGTCGCTACTTAATTCAGGTAAAATGGATTTTGCCCGATCCTTAATCTTCCCCAAATCAATCGAATTTCCCGAATTAAATTCATGAAGCAAAACATGCGCGAACCGGACGATATTCACAGTCTGCTCAGAAGCCGTTTGAATAGATTCTGACACTTCATAGTCTTCTCCCATAAGCTGGATATAGGTCTGGGGGATAAGCCATTTTTTTGCCCAGATTTGGCCGGCTTCTTTGTTAGTCAGTCCGAATCGCTCTCTTTCTAACTTCAGCGACGTCCGATTGTCTTTTATTTCCTTGATAAAATCGACGTACTGATCTGAATAAATTTGATAGAGGATAATACGGCCGATATCGTGAAGTAAACCACCGATAAAAACCTCTTCAGGAAGGGTATGATTTATTTTTTGAGCAATTTCTCGGCAACAAGTGGCACAACTCAGCGCATGGCCCCAAATTTTTGCAATCGGATAATATTTCACCTCATCCAGATCGGCAATGAGCTGCTGAATCGATTGACCGCCCAACATATTCCCCAGATTCTTATAGCCGAGGATTAAAACCGCATGAGAGAGAGTTGTGACCGGTTGGTTAATGCCCATCGTACCCAAACTATTCACAGCACATAATATTTTTGCCGTAAGACCTAGGTCTTTTAAAATAATATCCACGACGTTACTTTGTCCGGGGATTGGGTTATTAATAAACTCATGAACCTTGATAATCGCCTGAGGCAAGACCGGAAGTTCCTTTAATTGTTCCAGCTTATTAATGGCTTCTAATTTACTCATCATAAATAAAAAAAGCAATACCCATGCAAGATATTGCTTCTCTCTAAATCAAACACTACTCTTTATTTTTTTGTTCCCCAGTGTCTAACAATAATTGAATCCAATTCCCGTTCCCAAATTTGAATATCCTGAGGAGTTAATTTATATTTTTTCGCAAGGTCGGGCAAAGGAATTTTCCCCGCAATATATTCTTTGATAATCTTTAATTTTAAGTGAGGAGCAATGATATCCTCGGTTCTGGCCACAACGACTTCTCCTTCTTGGGAAGGTTTAATCAGCACACCTTCGCCAATCATTTTAATCTTCTTTTCTAACTCTGCCACAAGATCAGTCCCCTCTTTAAATCCCGTATAAACATCACGGATGGTCCCCTCTTCATCTAGAATAAACGTCTTGGGTAATTTTGTAGCCCCATACTGTTCTGCTGTTTTGAGGTATTTATCAATCAAAATCGGCAGACTTATTTTCTTTTCCCTTACAAAGGGGTCCAAAATGTCTGCTCCCTCCTTATCAATTCCGATCAGAAAAACTTTAATGGGTTCTGCTTTATGCTTATCATAAAATTGTTGTAACAAAGGGACTTCTTTCATGCAAGGCTGACAGTAAGTGGCAAAAAAACTGACAATCATTTTATGTTTGATTTTGTTCTTAAATGGTTTTCGCAAAATTGCACCAGTAAAATCATTGAGATGGACGCGATCTCCATCCAGGGTGGGCAAAAAGAAAACTGGAGCTTTTTCACCCACATTCAATACCACGGGTTCTTTGGGTTGTGAATGTATCGGAATAATCAAGACAAAGAATATAATAGAATGAATAATATAAATCATGTATCAAAATTAGTTAATTCAAGGGGTTGTGTCAAATAAATATCATTTGATAATAAATTCTCGACATTCAATACTCTCATTTGACTTTACAGATCCCCCATCAACTGCAACCCACCAAGAATACTTACCGGGCTTAAGAGAATCTTGATCTGCCGAGGAAAAAGTAAATTGGATATCAGAAAAATTGTTACTAAAGGATACCGATAAATATTCATTTTGAATAAAATTAATCCGTTGACCAATCACTTGATTATTTTGATCAGCCACATAGAGAGAGGCAAAGACCCCGCTCCCCGAATTAGTAATCTCTCCGCTAAAGGAAGGCCGAGGGTTTATAACATCGCCCACCGGAGAGTCCAAGGTTACGACATCGACGAGTTGGATCGAGTCGATATGAAAGAAACGTTCACTCAAATTGCCCGTCGTATCAACCGCCACAATCGAATAAGAATATTGATAATAATTAGTCGTATTAGGTGACAATCGTACCTCATTATCATAATAAAACGAATTGGAGAGATGATCGGCTAATAATACAAAAGAGCTGGTATCCCTTAATCCTCCTCCAATTTGAAACGCGCGGTAAATATTGTAATAGTGAATATCTTTATTTTGACATTCCGGTACCCCTAAAGATTCGGCTACACTTTCCCAACTCACCTTGATGACGGGACTACAATTAATTGCCAATAAGTCAAGCGAAATGATCTTTTGTCCACAGGGAGGACTTGTATCACCGATAGGAGGGAGTGGAGGACAGGAACCGGCCAAGATTAAAAAAGTGATGATGAGGTATAACAAAATTTTTTTGAGCATAGCAAGCCTTTAAAAATTAATAATAAGACCTATTTTGTAAGGCGTATTATTGATTTCGTGACTGACAAAGGCATAATTAATTTCAGCAAATCGGGTATCTTTTAATTCATAGCGGACCCCCAGTCCAAATGAAAAAGAGCCCTCCGTCTTATATCCACCACGGAAAAACAATAAATTGTTGAAATTGTATTCTAATCCCAAGTGATTGACTGGGTGATAGATTAAATTTCGATCAACAGCAAGAGTTATTGCGCTCTTCCATAATGCAAAAGACTCGGTGTAAGAAACTCCAAACTTAAAATTAACTGCAAAAGTATCCCGATGACCATTAAAAGTATTGAATTTTACAGAAGTCGGTGCAAAATCCTGAATATTTACGCCGATCTTGAACGAACGCCCCGGAATTAAACTAGAATCTTCCGGATTTAACTCGACTTGTGCTAAAAGACCAAGATCCGAATTTAATCCGATTCCATCCAATCCATAAATCCTATGATGAAAAAATTTAAAATTGATTCCTGTCATAAGTTCAAAAGGGATGGGGAGTGAATACCATGTTTCCCTAGGGAGGATCCACCGCCACCCTCTCGCTAAAGTTAGATAAAACTGCTGTTGATAAACATCAAAATAACCCAGCGGCTTTCCGTTCGATCTTAATTGGGGGTTCAAATCTCGGTCAATCCGATTGCCTGATAAAACTCCAAATTTTTTGATATCATTGACCTGGTGCCTCAGGTAGGCAATTCCCAGACTCATCGATTTCCTCAGATTTATACCGATCCCTCCACCATTCATTTGGCCGAGTCCCCCAAACATTGGAATATGTTCTAGAGCGACCTGCAAACCTGGAAGAAGTGCCAAAGCCGCTGGATTCCAGATTATAGCGGAAATGTCATCACAATGCGCGACTGAAGCATCTCCCATTCCCATCCCCCGGACTCCATAACCGATAAAACTAATTTCATCGGGAGGTAAGAAAGGGAAAGGGGTCTGCCACCCGCTCAAGAGAATGATTAGAATCAATTTTAATAAGTCCATTTTACTCATACTAAAAAACCGTTAGTTCTCTATTTTTACAATTTTTTCTACCCGCGATATTCTCCTTTCTGAGGTCTCGGCTGTAAATTTCATATAATAGACCCCGATCGGGACTGCCTGTCCATCATCATCCCTGCCATCCCAAACTTCCTCATTATAGCCGAGTCGGGGACCCAGCTCAAATAATTTAACAAGCCGGCCGGCAATGGTATAGATTCGAATCGTTGCATTAATTGCTAAATCCGTCAATGTATAGGCTATAATGGTCTCTCTATCTCCGTAAAATGGGTTCGGATGATTCGCAAGAGTCTCTATTTTAAAGTCTCCGCCCACCTTAAAACGAATAACCTTTTGACTCAGGTTACCGCTGTTATCATAAACCACTATGCGCAACGAATCCTCTTGGCCTATTTTACCGCTCAGATCAGGCTGATAAAACAAATAAGTCGTACCTAAATTTTGGGGTTTGATTTGAACTTCTTCACGATTAACACGATTCTCACCAATGGATAATGCAACACGGCTCGTATCAATCCCATTCTCATCCGTTAGATTAATCTGAAATTGCGGTCGCTGTGGGATATAGCTATAGTTAATAATTTCCAGTCCAAAATCTTTAGAATAAATACTTATTTCCGGGGATTCCAGATCTAACGATCGTAACACCGCAAAAAAGGGAAATTGCTTAACCTCAGCAGAGATGATCTTTTTAGAAGTGTCGATTACTGAGGGCTGATAAACCCAGACTCTTTGTTCTAAATTATAAACAAAAACACCTGTTTTGCCTACAGAGGAATTACTGTCTGGCATAAAATAATTGGAAATACCTCGCCCTATTAGGGTATCATATTTTTCATAATTTATAGAAATGGTCATAAATGAATCAAATTGAGCCGCTTCAAAAACAGAATCGGCAAAACGAATCTGATAAAGTCTTATCGAATCTTGGCGATGGGAGCCCCACTTTAAATCTGGCTGCCGAGTGGATTGCCAATTTAAAGTGTCAAGGTGAGCTGAAATAAGATCTAATCGAAAGGGTACGGAATAAACATTGTTCTTTGTTTCGATATAGACCGTACTATCTAAGCTCCAGTGTACGCCTCCGCTTTGGGGACTGAATGTTTTCCAATTGATCTCAAAAATACCAGTCTTGATATCATCATTAAAATCAGACTGATTTAAGCGATTGCCAGGATCCACATCTAACCGATATCCAAAATATCCCATTGAATCTGGAATTATAAAAACAATCGTATCGTAATCGCCCGAAACCAAAGATTTTGAATAGGATATGATCAGCGTTTCAGCAGAACTAAAATTATTTGGATTTAAAAGAGAATCCTTTGTAACGACCATTTCCACATCGAATCCATTGGCTGCGCCCATCCCCTTGTTGTAGACAATATTCTTGATATGGGATCCTCGGCTGACTCCAATCTGGGCAGGAACAAGATTAATCTTCTCATTCAGCGGAACAGAATAGTATAACGAAGGAGTTGCTTCTCCATTAATCCGGAAATGGAGAACCAGCATACTATCACGCGTATCTTTATTCAAATTCAAGTTTAAAACAAAGGCACTGCTCGTCTTCCAAATATTTTTTGAAAGAATACTATCTTTTATAACCATCGGATAACCGATCGATTGATTTCCGATCGTGGGGATCCCGTACTGATAGTTTGTCTCTCGGTTAGCTGTAAACAAAATTAATTTAGTCCCAAAATAAGCTACGACGGACTCAACGTTCTTTCCGCTCCCTCCTAAAATTTCTACCTCCAGCCAGAGACTATCACCATAGCCGGGCATTGCCGGCAGTACCTTGACTGCTTTTAAAATAAAAGGGTTTACTGAAAAATAATTAACTCCACTCGAAAGCAGAGAATCATTCCAGAGTGCTAAGCGGACGATCCCTCTTTGATCAGACAATTTTTCTGGAGCGGGAGCAACCCATTTAAACTTTAAAGAATCCATTGTTGGAAGCACTCCGCTGATAGAATCAAATATAATTGAATCCGCCCAGTCACTGATCTGATAATGATAAGATTTTGCAGATGGAAATGCTGCCACATTCACCACCGCCTGAATCATCGTATCGATATGAGGAACAAAAATATTTTTATCAAGTTGAATTTTAAGTTGGTCTTTGTCTGGGAGGCGGATCGGCATAGCCGGATCGCCCAATAGATTGTATTCAAGAACATTATTTTCGTATCCGTCATACTTCATTTGGATTCTGGTTTCCATCTTAAAAATCAAATTTCCAAGAGTCCTTTCACCTTCTTCAAGCAGGGCATAGAACATCTCGTCATTCATACGGAAGTCACCGGACCGGCTTACATAGCCGGAAGCCGCGTAGAAGGCTACACTTCCCTTGTTGGGCTCCCTCAGCATTCTTTCGGATAAACAAGGGAAATCGAGACTTTCAAAAAATCCGGTCAAGCAGGTCATACTAAAAACGATAGGGTACTTTCTGAAATTAGAAAGTTTAGTCACATCATCAATTAAAAACAACCCTTGATCCGACCAAACGCTCCCGCCTCCATGTCCGGAAAAGTTAATGATCCCCGCACCCTCGTTGATGGTTGCAAGCAGTCGGGATCGATTCTGGGAACCATAGAAATAGGGTGAGAGATAAATCCGATTTCGTTCATCCACGAAAGCACTGCAGGCATCTACAAACTTGCTTATAAAATCCTTTCTGACGTAGTCATTGGCGAGATGATCGTGATGGGAAATAAACTCTTTTTCTTCACCGCCGATCATAAAAAATGAAAAATCGCTGAAATTCAAATCCTGTTTGTTTTCATAAGCAAGAATTTTTTGGATAACCGATCTAAGCTCGACCGTATTGTTGACCGGTAATCTCCCGATGATGACATCTTGAAAGTTATCCTCGCCACTGACTGTTCCATACCATCCATCATGGGCGGCCTTACCCCAGTGCGGAATTTGCGAGCGATAAACAGGGATCAGATTCCGATCTTGAAAATAATTTCCCTTCCCGTTGTAATAAGTTGCATCGCCGATTAAGAGAACATATTGAACTTTAGGAGACCGCCAGTTTTCAAAAGCATACTGGATAAAATTTTTGATGGCCTGGGGTTCCTGAATCCCATGATTGAAATCATTATAAAGATCCTCAACAAAGACCACCTTGGTCACAAGTCCTTGTTTTTTTCTTTGCTGAATCAATGAGTCTACCAGCAAGGAGTCAATCGCTGAATATAATTTAGATCGGTTGACAATGGCAATGTAATCTGCCTGCTGCGAAGATGAATTCAGATTGGAAGAACGGTAAAATTCGACCCCTTGGGGAGCCATTATTTTATCATTTGAATACGCATAATATTGATTGATTCGGAAAGGGTCTTCTTGAAACCGGATGCTATAGCTGTTATCTAAAACGTCACGATTAACTAAAAAGCCGGACAACTTCCGTCCAGCCAAGTCCCATAATTCTATCTGCGGCGATTTGAATCCATTGATTTTAATTTCGAACCAACCGTTCATAACTGTATTTTGAAAATAGAGTTCATCTTCTAAGGCTCTGTACTCACCCCAATAATCCAACTCCATCCAATTAAAAACAACTCCTTCTTTCTTAATCGCGGAAGTCAAAAAGTTCAGCTCGAGAATATTCTCTCCGCTTTTTAAGATGTCTTCCTTCTCAATATTCCGGATTGTAAACGTTGTCTCGGATTGCCCGGTAAAAAACAAGGTGTCTAATTTGATGTTGTTTAATTGGAATTCAATTTCATGCTGATCCGAAGTGTACCCTCTCAAATTGATTTTTATATTTATTTTTTTGTTTTGATTGTTTTTGATCGCCGGTAGATTGAATTTTACGTCGGCTCCCGATGCCCCATTCGGTTTACCGGTCATGGTTTCCCAATACCAATTATCCGGTATCTCTTCGCTCGGTAAAAGAGCGCTACCGGTGATATCCTCAAAAACGAACTGATCCAAATCAATGTCTTTAAAAAAACCGTATTCAACATCTTTTTCTAAATGGATCGTTCTTAAAAAATCATTTTCGCGGGGAATCGTGGCACCGAGAATAGGTTCAACATTTTGAATCACCACTCGTTTCCCGTTTGAATTACCTTCCCAAAAGAGGAAATAAACATTCTCCTCACTGTACTGTGAAAAATAGGTCTCCGGGCCGAAAAGATGTTTTCCATAAAATTGCAGGTAATCTTCCAGATCAAACTTAAAATTATTATTGCTATCTGCCACATACAGAGGCCCTTCTTCACCTTGATTGTAAAGTTTTAACTTCCGTAAGTCTGTTATTCGCTCGGGAGAAATTCCTTGTCTCTTCAAATAATCGTATCCTATCTTGTATATCCCATCCTCCTTAATAAGGATCTTGATTCCCTGCGAATAATTAAGGTTCTCGGAGACAGTGACCTTCTTTAGGTAGGGTAAGTCTCCGTTGAATCCTTTATTCAAAACAAGGGAATTTAATAATGGATCTCTCCCGACCATTCTCTTTGCTTTACTCAGATTGATCGAGCGAAATTCGGTTCCTGTATACATAAAGAGGACTTGCACTTTTAAATATGAATAATATTTCAATTGACCTGAGGTTGCACTATATTTAAACGGATATATTTTTACATTAACGACTCGTTGTGAACGGATGACTCCTGATTGGGTGACCTGAACCAGGTGTTCAGGGAAATTTTTTTCTTTTAATTTTGAATAATCATGTGAATAGCCTTTAGAAAATGGCAATAAATGGACATTTCCGATCTGGCTGGATTCAAAATCCAGCAATTCAATCTGGGGAGAGACAACACCTCGGGGAACGACCAATTGAATATCGTAGGCCGGAATTTGCGGAACCCCAGGAAGATCCGGATAGCTGCATCCTTGGAAATACAGTTTATGATATTTTTTTTTACCTTCATTCATTTCTTTAAGATCATAATGATCTAATCTCAATTCAAAAACGACCCCTCTTTCATCATTCGAAAGCATTTTTACTGTTGGATTTGGAAAAGCAAAATTTATCAATACAACGATTAGAAAACCCGGCCAAATAAGCAGGGTCTCTGGTTCAGGAAGAATGAATCTTTTCATAATCATTTTAGCAAATATGCTCATACAAGGACTCAACCTGAAGAATATGAGCCTGAAGGGTAAAATTTTCTCTGAAAACCTGATACCCTTTCTCCCCCATTTCAGTTCTTAATTTTGGATGATCTGCTAATAATAGAACGCCTTCTGTTAGAACTCCAATATTTCCTGTTGGATAGAGAAATCCCGTTTCTTGGTGTCTGACAATTTCCGGAACCCCGCCTGAATTGGCAGCAATCACACACTTGTGTAAACACATCGCTTCAATTAGAACTCTTCCGAAAGGTTCGTTGTCAGAGGGTAATGCAACGATATCCGCCATATTGATATAATCCGCAATATTGTGTTTATAATTCAAAAAAGTTACAATTGATGTAAGAGCATTTTTAACGACATAATCCTGTAATTCATTCATATAATTAGTCCGCCAGTACAATGATTCACCGCAAATGATCAAGCGCAATTGGGGTTTCTTTCTATGAATGATCTTTATCATTTCCAGGAGGTCTCTTTGTCTTTTCCAAGGAACGATCCGTCCTGCAGTTAAAACAACAACAGCCTCTCCATCCAAACCGATTTCACGCCTTAACTCAAAAGAAGATTTAACAGGGCAAAAGCGTTGCTCCGAGATCCCATTATAAACGACATATGATTTATTATAATAAGAATCTGGCAATGACCTGCGAACCGCTTTCGAAATACAAATTACACTTAAATTTTTAATGTAGCCGAATAGAGATAAAAAGAACCACGCCAACGAACCGGATTTAAAAATATCACGCACATGCCAAATTATTTTCTTTTTGAATACAATTGCACAACTACTTCCCAAGATAAAAGCCTTAGGATGATTACAATGAATGATATCCACCTTCTTTTTATAAATGTATTTAAAAAGCTTATAATATGATAAGGAAAGTGGGAATAAAGACATCAACGTTTTTAACAAGCCCGACAAGAATCCCCAACGGTTAACACGGGACAGGGCCGCAGGAAACGATATAACATCCGGAGTGATCCCCGCATGTTTACATTTCTCATAGAAAGCTCCCCTTTCGGTTAAAAGCAAAATCACCTCGAACTTACTCTCATCAAGACTGGTCATTAAGTCATAAAGAGAATTTTCGGCTCCACCCCCCAGTCGACCATAAAAGTTAAAAAACAATATCCTTATTTTTCCAAGATTTGCCATATCACCAGCACAAGTAACACATAAAATTTCTAAATCGGATCGGAATTCTAAGTTTGCTGCAGCAATCTTTCAATAATAGGCCGACGGTGCTCCCAACGGAATTCTTGTTCAACTCTGACTCGATTGGCATGTCCCATTTTAATTCTCAGATCATCGTTTTTTATCAAACTAATAATTGTATTGGCAACCTCTTCAATATTTTCAGGAGAAACCAAGAGGCCCGTGCTTCGATGAACGATCGCTTCGGAAACTCCTCCGATGGTTGAGCCGATCACAGGTTTTCCAAAAATGCCAGCTTCAATAAAAACGATGCCGAACCCTTCCACAGAGAAATTTGTTTCTCGGCTCAATAAAATAAACAAATCGCATCCGGCAAGATATTGAGTTTTTTTCTCCTCAGATATCGGCCCGCAAAATACAACCCTATTTTGCAACCCGGCATCTTCTACAATTTGATTTAACTCGCTCCTCTGAGGCCCATCCCCGATGATATCATATTTAAACTGGAAACCCCTATCTTTAACGATTTTAAGACTACGAATCACGATATCAACGCCTTTCGTGGGAACCAACCTTGCAATAGTTAATAACTTTAAAACCTTGATAGATCTTTGTTCAATCATTGAATCATTTTTAAGTTCTTCCGGAATTTTTAAATTAGTAGCAGGTAGGATCTTTAGAATTTTGTCTGCTGGAATTCCTAAGTTGACCAGTAGATTCTTGGTATATTGGCTGTTGCTGACAAAACCTTTGGCGTATTTAATTATTATCATTTTAATGGGTTTAAAAACGTCCCAGTGATGCATCTTTTTTATTTCACCTCCATGTGCAATGACAATATAGTTAATCCCCAACAGGAGATAAGCAAAGAAACCAACGGCACCAGCATAAATATTTCCACAAAAAATCAATCTAAAGTCTCTCGGATTGATCTTAAAAAATTTCCAAAGCAGGAACAAAACATTTAATTTAAAAAGTTTTCCTTTGTTCTTTTTTAAAAACCCACTTTCGTAAACATTAAAAATTTCCGGCAACATCTGCCCCTTGTTGAACGCCCTAGTCTTAAGCACAGCGATATTCTGCGCACCAACAACACCACAAAAATTATACAAATAATTCTGAATACCTCCGGGCTCAGGAGGAAAATCAAGAGTTACTAAAAGATACTTTTGTTTCATTTGGTTTTATTCGATTATTTAATATTTGTATGCAAGGTAAAATAAATGGGAAAACAAGCAATAGATATTTATCCCAGGTGAGGTGTGAGAATGCATTCATGATTAAAAAAACCACAATCGCTATTTTTAAAAAAAGTACCTCTTGACCTGATTGGAACAGAATCACAAGAAAACCGAATCCAAAGGTATAAAAAATTAACATTCCAATATTTTCCCATTTTCCAAAAACCAAAATCATAAACTTGTGGAATAAACCTAGCGTATTAATATCACTCCCAATTAATTTTAAATATAAATTGGGGTGGGGCGGAAACAACAAAAAGAATATTATGCCGGTCAAAGATAACAATACGACTCTTTTACTAATTAATTTTTGATAAAACAGGAGCGCCATGGGGAACAGATAAAAAGCCATGCTAGAAATCAAATAAACAGGAAACTCGAAATTAATCATGGGAATAACATGATTAATTTCTCTGTGAAAATTATCGGGAGATAGGTGCCCCCCCCAAATCATAATCAATGGCAAGAACATCATTATGGGTATCAGGATTCCAAAAATTCTTCTGGGTTCTTTAAATTTTTTCCAATCAATCAGGGCATAGTAAATGATCACGGTCACAGGAAAAAATAGAGCGAATTGCCTTGTCAGAATGGCAAAGCCTTGATACAATCCGACTCGCAGATATTGCCCTCGAACCCATGCCTGTAATGCAAGGACAATGAAGAACAGACAAAGCAAATCCGGATAGCAATGTACCGCCAGATAAGAAAAATAAGGGAAAATAATAAAAAGGGCAATGGATAAAAAGCTCCAAGATCGGTGATTTGTTCCTACGTAAAAATCCAAGATACCAAACAATATATAAATCGTCCAGATCGCAACAGACAAATTTAAGCCGCGCAAATAGTTTATTTTCTCACCAAAAATTCCAAAAAAAAGTCCCCCGACATAAAAATAAAGAGGCGTGCTAAGTTCGTAATAATTTCTTAGAACATCTAAGGATGGTGCCGGGTTCAGAGAAAAATATTTGCAGGTTTCAATAAAATGCTCTTCATCTCCGTGTTTAGGAAAATCAAGAAAAACTGGTGCAAAAGCAAAAATCAAAATAATAACGACACAGATTAAAACGAGATGGAACCATTTCTGTTTCAACATTTTATTTAAGATTAGCATTAAATACTTTTAAACACAATTTCATTTTTTCGTTATTTCGGACTCTTTCTCGTTAAAACACGCAATAGCCAGTAGAGAGAAACAAAAAAATCCTTCCATTTTATTTTTTTTCCTTCCTGATATGTCCTTCCACTATAAGAAATCGGAACCTCGTAAACGCGGAGTTTTTTTTGGAAAATTTCCCCTGTAATTTCAGCCTCAATCCCAAACCCATCAGCCTGAAGGGTAATTTTCTTTAACGCCGCTTGAGTAAAAACCTTGTAGCAAGTCATCATGTCCGTTAAATTTGTATTAAGGATTAAATTCGCAATAAAGTTAATAATTTTATTTCCTAAATAGTGGTAGAAATAAAAAACGCGGTGCGGTCCTCCCAAGAAACGGGTCCCATAAACCACGTCTGCCTTGCCTTCGACAATTTTTTCAATAAGTTTAGGATATTCAGCCGGATCGTACTCCAGATCTGCATCCTGAACAATAACGATATCTCCCGATGCATAAGCGAATCCCGTTCTTAAAGCCCTCCCCTTCCCATAATTTTTATCATGATAAACAACCTTAATGTCGTCTGTCGAAATTTTACTAAGTGATTCACGAGTTCCATCCCGGGAGCCATCATCAACGATAATAATCTCTTTTTTTATTCCCTGGGTCCGAACCTTTTCAATAATCTCCATAACTGTATCCTTCTCATTAAAAACCGGAATGACGACACTGAGTTTAAGTTCCTTTTTCATACATGACTCTCTTGATCTGTTAGAGTTTCCTTATTAATTAAATAACGGAATTTTAACAAGGCCGCTGACAATATCCAAAAATAGATATCAGCGGGGTGTGTTTCCATGTGATTCCCTGTAAGGTTTATAATCGCAATAACAAAAAGAATACATAGTAAAATTTTTGTGATTTTCTTATCTTCATCCTGCGACTGATCATGGATACGAACACCATGTTTAAAAATTAAAAAGAAAATAGTCAAAATTGAAGCGAAACCGATCCAGCCACCGCTATGCAAAAAACCCAGATAATAATTGTGGGTAAAATTTCTACACATCCCGTTTCCCACGAACCCCTCAAGACTGGTTAGCGAGGTAATCAATACATAATTCCACAGAGCCAGTCGATGCTTTAATGATCCTTCAGACATAGGGTCTGTCAGGGCTGTCGCTCTATTCTTAACCATCAAGTTAAATATTTTTTTAGACTTGGCTTTATCCTTGACGAGCATGTCCTCTTTCTTACTTAATTTAGTTACCCCTGTTGAATCAATGAAATTACTCATAAGTACAAAACAAAGGATAAGCGCGATCAACATCATTACTCGATTCTTATAGTTATTAAATTTCAAAAAAAATTCTACAAATAATATTCCGAAAATAATTCCGATCCAATTTGATCGAACGGATGTTAACAAGAGAATGATTAAGAAAAAAGGGAATAAAACTGAAGACCATAATCTCAGATTCATAACTCCCCAACGTATTTCACAATATAATAAGACACTGCAAATCAATAAAAAATCAGCCAGAGTGGCAGGGGATGACAAAGTTGAAAAAGGACGTGGGACTCCGCCAATGTAGAGCGATGTAAAATCAATTGAATTAAACCATATTTTTTCAAAATCCGTATATCCTAAAATTACTTGCTTTAAAGCATAGAGACCCACGATGGTCCCGCAAATTATCGTAATTCTAAAAAATCTAACAATTTCCCCCTTTTCTTTCAGGTTGTAGGCGGCAATAAAAAACAATAAAAAATAAAGCCCATTAAATTTAAACTGGAACAGCCCTTCCGAAACTCCATAACTGCTTAGAATGAAAACTCGCGCGAATTGATAAAGCGTCAAAAAAATAATAATTGGATAAACAATTTTAACCTCAATTTCTGGATTCCCTCTTTTTCTATATACCAAAAAAACGCTTAATAAAATTAAAACCAGTATCACATCGGTTAATATTAAAAAGATATCGAATTTCGGTCTTTCGTAAAGAAGGTAGTAGAGACGCCTAAAAAAATTAACAAAGAGTGAAACGATTAGGACGCAATAAACTCCCCACATCGGTTTTTTTAATACCGGAATAAAACTCAATGAAACAACGATCAGAATAATCTCAAACCGAGTAGGGATATTGGCGATTCGGCTGGCAATAAACCACCCTGTTAAAACAAGGAGCAAGTAGGCTCCTATTTTGAAAAAAACAGTCCTGTTTTCATAAACAACCATTCTGAAATCGATATAGTTCTTCATTTTAATCAAAAAGCCGGATCCTAAAAAATTTCAACTTTTTCATTAAATATAAAATAGAATAGAAAACAATTCCAATCCCATACTTCATACTCCGCATTAAATTAATTGACGAAGCATCATGAAAATATTTAGCCGGACAAGAGATTTCCGAAATTCTGTATTTCTTGTCGATAATCTGAATCAATATTTGATTATCAAAAATAAAATCATTCGAGTTTTTTTCAAAATTAATGCTTTCTAAAACGGCTCTCCGAAAGGCTCGATAGCCGGTGTGATACTCTGAAATTTTTTGACCTAATATTATATTTTGGAACAAAGTTAAAACGCGATTAAAAAAATACTTATAAATAGGCATCCCGCCCTTGAGAGCGCTCCCACAGAGGATCCTCGATCCGAGAACGACATCAAAATCAGCGTAACAAAGAATAGAAGCAATCGCGGGAATCAATTTTGGGGTATATTGATAATCCGGATGTAACATAATAATAACATCTGCCCGATGATCTAAAGCAGTCCGATAACATGTCTTTTGATTAGCTCCATAGCCCAAATTAGTCGTATGGGCATAAACCGAAATGTTTAATTCCCTTGCAACACGAACTGTTTCATCCCGACTGTAATCATCCACCAATAACACTTCGTCGACAATATCCTTTGGAATTTCGTGATACGTTTGCCGAAGAGTCTGCGCCGCATTATAGGCAGGGAGAACGACTATTATTTTTTGTCCATTCAGCATTTAGGAAGTCCCCTTTTGAGAACGTCCTCATATACTTTTTTATACTGTAACGCCGTCTTCCGAATATCGAATTTTTTGACGAAATCAAGACCTTGATCAATATACATTTGCCTTTGTTTTTGATTCAAGAGTAATTTAGAAATCCTCTGCCCAATATCTTCGAGCAAGCTTATCTCGAAACATTGGGATTGATTAGAAAGCTCTTGTGCCCCTTGATTTTGAGTTGTAATCACTGGAGTTCCACAGGCCATCGCTTCCAAATAGGGTACTCCGAATCCCTCATATGAACTGGCTGAACAGAATATCCAAGCTCTTTGGTATAGCCTGATAAGTTCATCTTGGGATATGTCAATAAAATATTTTATATGGCCTTGGTCCTTCACAAATGGTCCTTTATGAACCACCCATAATTCTGCACTAGGAATTGAGGGCAAAACTTCTTTTTGAAAGATTTCGATAATTTTTTTGCCCCTCTTCCTTCCTTTTAAAGTGCCCACGAAAAGGATGGTCGGATAATTTGTTTTAAGATGAGGCGCCGGATTAAATTTTTCAAGATCGAGCCCTACAGGGATTACAAATTTAATAAATGGTAATAATCTTTTTGTATTATTGGAAATACCAACATTAACTCTCGACAGAAACCCACAAACAAACTCTAAAAGATAAAGAATAAACTGGGAAAAAAAACGCACGAAGTTGCGACCATAAAATGATTCAGCCAGTGCCGACCCATAAAACGTCCTCACCATTTTGCGCTTTTCAAACAACAAATAATTATCACCATGCGAATGAATAATATCAAATGAATCGAAATTTAATTTACCAAAATATAAAGCCACAAAATATCTATTCATAAATCTACTGTTTTTTATCCATAGAGGGATCGGCACTCTTTTAACTTGATAAAGTGCATCAGCAGGGGGCTCACTAATACTAAAGAGAGTCACATGAGTTTGACCATCTGTACAAAGGGCATTGGCAAGCCAATGGACCTGATTCGTCACCCCGCTCTTTATAACGCTGGGTAAATATTTACTGACCATTGCTATTTTCATATTTGACAAGGTATGTCAACAACCATATCGCTTTCAACCAAGGGGATTGTTCTTTTGAATATAAAGTGGTTATTTTCATCAAGCAACAGCTTATATTTAGAATTATTTTTTATACTTTTATAAATCTCTTCTTGTGACGTACTTACGACTCGCCACTTTTCTGGGATTCTCATGTTTAAATCAAGAACAACGAAATCAACATCTTCCCATTGTCGGCTATTAAAAACGATATTTAATAAAAAATCCCGGTTGCTCAGGTGCTGAGTAATCCCTTCCGGAGCAATAACGCTAACCCCGCTTTCCTGTTTAATCAATTCGACTATTTTATCTTTAGTCTTTTTATAGGGATCGGATAAACGGACTATTTTAGACCAATAAGGGAAGGAGGACAAGACAACGAAAGCAAGCATTACGGGCAAATGAAAGGATTTTAAATTGAACCTTTTATATAAAAAAGATATAAATTGAAGACATCCTAGCAGAATCGCTGCTGAGCCAACCGAAGCATGATGACGGGAAATAAAGGCCACATCAACGGTAGCTAAAATGTTTTTGAAAAGATCTAAAATTCCAAAAACAAAGAAACTACCAGTAAAAAAAACAAATCCAACGGGTGAAAACAAGGTGTAGAGGTAAACAATTTTTTGTTTTATTTTGAAATCATAGATTACAGATTCGACCTTTTGCTCACCGATTAAATACAAATAATAATCACTACCCAGATATCTAAAAATGGAGGTCGTTGCCATAATGAAATTTAACATAATTAATAAGGCTGGGATCACAATCCAGCGTCTAGTCCTTTTTTTCAGAAACCCAAAGAAAATAAACCAGACAACAGCAAAAAGAATCGTCTCTTGAATGCAAAGGCAGCAAATAAAGAAAATTATAAACCCAATGAATGATTCTCGTAAGAAAAAAAATAACGCAAAAAGAAAAAATGCAGGGAAAAACACAACCTCATGAAAACCATTAAAGGCATTCGCAATGATTCCCGGAAAAAACAAAAACAATAAAGCAAACAAAACGGACATGGCTTTATAATTCTGGAAATAGATCCGAGTAATCAAGGTTAATGGAATAATACTGACCGTAATTGATAAGACCTGCAAAATCAGTAGAACGATTGGTGATTTAAAAACACTGTAAAAAATAAAAAAAAACATAAAAATCGGTGAAAAATGAAGGTTAAAATGATTTTCTCCAACAATATCGGAGTACATAAACTTTCCATGCATCGTGTTCCATAAACAGTTCGCGAATGTGGCAATCGCATCGCCTCCATTATAATTCTCGAACTGAATGATTGAAAGACTTGAAAAGATAATAAAGTAGAAAAATCCAAGAACTGCCAATATTTGAACCCAATATTTGTCTATAAATCTCAAAGGAAGCCCTTTTTTGACAATCAGATAGAAAAACAAAACGATCCCTGAGAACAAAACGGAAACAACTCCTAAAGAATAATATTGAGGACGGAATATAATCATTGGAATAAAGTTTGCTCCCATCAGCAAAATCCCAACTAAAATAAAGGGCCTCGTGCCATTCTCGGTTGACCTAATACAATATTTCAAAACTGCTTCTAATTCTTTTTTAAGCATACTTCCTCAATAAATTCCTTATATTTGTTTGCAATAATGGGCCAAGTAAAAAAATCCAGATAAAGGCGGTATGCATTTTCAGCGATCTCTAATAATTTCATTTTGGATAACCGGAATGAAGAGATGGAATCACTGATTTGTTTTGGATTTAAATCGACTTTGTAAAAATGATACCCCGGTATAAAAATATCATCATAAAAATCAGAATCGATGGATGACAAAATTGGTATTTTATGCGCCATGACCGTGATCAATGAACATTTTCTAGAGCTAATCCCTCTTCTATCAACATTTAAATATAAATCAATGATACGAAAAATGGAACCGAGGATAGGTGCGGGTAGATAGCCTGTAAATTGAATTTTTCCTCCGATCCTACTATTTTCAACAAGCCTCTTTAAAGTTCGATCCTCAGGGCCGACAATGAGAAATTTTACTCCCTCTAACGTCCGTGCCACATCCAGAAGCAAAGAGTAATTTTTATCTTCATGAGGGATTCCGAAATAGCCGATCACGAGCTCATCTTTAGGGTTAAATTCCATTTTTATTGCTCTTAACTCATTCTGCGATATAACGCGGGGAAGAATATTCGACCCAACTGGAATCTGGGTTATAACCGATTTATACTCTTTAAGTTTCTCGAATCTTTTTCCGAAGGTGACGATAACTCCCGAACTTGCCTTGACCATCATCAAATCTTTAAAATTATTTACATGCCGCTTGATCATTCTGCCGAACCAATTGGGATAGCCCGGTAACAGCAACTCATGACCGACCAAGATTATTTTTTGCTTCCTGATCTTTAAAATAACCATCAAGAAAAGCAAACAAAAATTGGTCCACCCATACATGTTCGTTGTATACTGCAACAATACAACTTGGGGGCTTTCTCTTTGAATAATCTTCAATATTTTAAACAACGCAAATAAATCCCACCGTTTGACACTAACCAAATTATTCAAATAGGCAGGCAGGGTAACTAATGTTTGACTAGTCAAAAGAACGAGACTAAAGGATTTTGATAGCTCTTCTGCAAGTAAGGCTAGATAGTCTGCAACACCACTCACTTTAGGCGGAAAATCGTTCGATATTAGAATTATTTTATCCATCAATCAATCCCTTCTGCTTTTTAAAGTCGAACAAGAAAAATACGACCAAATTGATAATATAAAAAATTTGTTCTATTAATTTGAGAATTCCAAATTGTATATATTTAATCGGTGTCTTTAACAAATAAACTCGTTTCTTCCTTAGATTCACAACGAGGTACTTAATTGTTAAATAAATCAAAGTTCCGGAAATTTTTTTATGAAATTTTACTTCTTGATAGGCCTGTGGAAATTTATTATAAAATAAAAACTCATTCCTAATTTCGTACAGAGTACGCTTGGGCGTGTACTTGATTTTCAACAAAAACGATAGGTTCCGAGGAGGATGATAAACGATCATTCGCTGATTGAAAAGGATACGGCCTTTTTCGCGTATCCGAAAACCCAGATCGAAATCTTCATTACTTATTGAAAGCCCCCCCCGATAATGAACATCAAAACCATTTAATTTTAAAAAAATGTCTTTTGCATAAGCAATATTACAAGATAAGAATAACTTGCCATGCAAATTTTCAACCGCATGGGTCATCGGATTTTCCAATTCCGTGTTGGTTTTAACTGTTTTTCCTTCAACACCCATTAATCGTGGATAACTAGAGAAACCCCAATTAATCTCATTCAGCCAGTTGGAGTCTGCGATGCAATCATCATCAATAAATGCGAGAATCGTCCCTCCCGCCAACCTGGCACCTTGATTTCTTGTGCCGGCTGCCCCCAGATTATGCTGATTACGGTAGGGCTTAATATGTGAATATTTTTCTTTTTGCTGATTTAGAAAATCAGCGGTCTCATCGCTGGAACTATCATCAACAATGATTATTTCATAAGCTGCCCTATCAAAATTCTGAACAAGTATTGAATCAATCGCTGTCCGCAAAGAATTGACTCGGTTGAAAGTGGGGATGATTACGGAAATAAAATTGTGCGATTGGGTCATCGGAATTAAAGGTTCTTTTGAATGATCGGTTGCAACCCACCGAATTTAAGTACTTTTTCAATTTCGGAATAAACATCTTCCGGTTTTATAAGATTTAAACATTCATTACTCACTAAATTAGTACAATAATTTTGGTGGTAAATACAAGGAGAGCAAAGAATCTTCCTGTAGAGCACTCTGTTTTGGGGCCCATAGGGTCTTGTCCGAACCGGAGAACTGGGTCCGAACAATGTAACTGTCGGAATTGAGAACGCATTAGCCAGATGGGCTAGCCCCGTATCATTAGAAACAAACAGGTGACATCTTTTGAGGAAATAAAAAAGTACTTCTAACTCAACGTTTTCTACGAATCTCAAAGATGCAGAATGAGATCTAAATTGATTTTTAAGATCAAGATCATCAGGCCCCAAAAACACTAGAAACAAAGCATTATATTTTTCAACGATTCTATTCAAAACATGTTGATAATTATCAACTGACCAACGTTTCGTATTCTTAAATCGAGCATCACTTCCAGGGTGTATTCCAACAATTACTCTATCATTGGGAGGAATCGTGTCCCTGGGAGGTTTTTTTTCATTGTAATTTATTTTGAACAGAATATTGACCTCATTATGATTCACTTTTAGAAATTTCAATAAAAATATATTTTGGTTGACATCATGCTGGGAGTCTGACACTTCGATCAGCATATTATAAGTTGCGTAAGGATTCGAACTGTAGCGGGGGCCAATTCTATATTTTGCTCCTGACAAAAGGGATATCAATTCAAACAGAATAGAGTAGACACCGGTGACCACGGTTAAGGTTACAAGTACATTTGACCGGCGGATGAGGATCAGCAGAGGAATAATAAAAAAAATATTTTTTCTGACCCGCAAGGAGTAGCAATTCAACGGAGGGATTTCTTTCGAAAACAAGCTTTTAATTGGATCCGCCGCCAAAGAATAAATATTTTGAGGCCCTATTTTCTCCTTCAATTTATTCAATGTTGGAAAAAAATTAACGTAATCTCCTAATCCTCCGGAAAACAATACTAACATTGGGGATGATTCAAGCGCTGCGATGTCTTGATAAGGTTTTAGTTTACCCATTACTTTTGCAAAAATATAAAGAATAAAACGGGTCTTCCAGCGAATAAGTACAACGGTTCTATTGAAAACTTTTTTTATCACTGAATGTTTCATCTTTCCTTTGTCAAAGCCCAATTCAAACCAAAACTTTTATTTTTTAATTTCTAGAATCTGGCGATAGCTGTATTTGTGTACAAAAGGGACATGCTTGTAAAAAAAATCATCCAGGTTGTTAAAACAGAGCGACCAAAATTTTATTTGTTTAAAAACATAGGTGTTCAATAATTTAAAAAAATAAAAATCGGGATAATAGACTTCAACCGCTCTAAATCTATTTTTGAGCATTTGAATTTCACTGGGTTGTAAAGGATATTCCTCTTTATCACCGTATTTAGGAACACCAAACCGGCCTGTGAGAAAAGTTCTAAAAAACATGAGGATTGGACTTCTCGAATTATTTTCTAAAAACAGTCCTCTTCCCTCCTTGCTTAGAATCCGAAAGAGAACATCCGTAAAATCCTGAAAAGGCTCAACATGATGAAGAATAAATTTACCAACAACCCAGTCAAAATCTTTGCCTATATCATTTAACTTGAGTGCATCGGACTGAAATGCACTAACTTTGTTTTCCACCTTATTATATTGAGCCAAGGCCATTGTGTTTTTGACAGAATGGACTGACGAATCAACCGCTGTTACAAAAGAACCGAGTTTGGCCAAATAAACAGCCAAGAATCCATTTCCACATCCGATTTCAAGTACTCTTTTTCCCTGCAGGCTCTCCAACCTTTGAACAAACTCTCTTTCACTCTTATTTAAAGTTTTTTTAAAACTTTCTGGGGTTACTTCAATAGGATTAAAATCACTCCAAACCTTATTCCAAAAATCCTTTTGTGTCATAGCAATCTATTTTTTTGGAAGATTAGGCAAAATCAATTTTATTGAATTAAGCTGGAAACAATGGATACCATTTTTCCTTTCGATCCTGATTCTCTAAAATAACGCACCCTTTCAAATCCCAGACGAATCAATCTTTCTCGAAGTTGAGGATTATAAATAATTTCCCGAATCGCCTTTGCTATTTCATCAACTGAAAAAGGGTTCACTTGGATTGTTGCATTCCCCGCCGCCTCTTTCAGGCAAAGACGATTGGAAGCAATCACTGGACAGCCACAAACCATCGCTTCAAGAATCGGCAAACCAAATCCTTCGTCTAATGAAAGATACATTAGCATTTGGGCATTATTGTATAAGGCTCGCATTTGTTCACTGTCCACGGAGTCATTGAAAAATATACCTTGGAGAGGCTCGTGATCAGTCATTTGCTTTAAAATTTTTTCTTTCTTCCCTACAATTACCATTTCTAGTTCCGGTAGATACTTTTTGGCTTTATTAAATGCCTTAATTCCTGTACTGATATTTTTATTAGGACTCTCTCCGATCATGATAATATAGAATTTTATTTTATTAAAGGGGATGCTCTCCTTATAAATAAAACGGTTGGTTTCGGGATAAATGACTTCAATCTGATGGGATAGCAAATTAAATTTGTTAACAAGATCTTGCTTAACATACTCTGAAATGGTAATAATTTTAGGACATCTCTTAATTGATCGCATTTGTATGCGGTAACTTTTCATTTTTCTGTATACTTGCGACAGCGGATCATAGGTACAGTTAATAATATTCAAATCGAACACAATCCCCACTGTACACACGGGTTGAAAAAATGGTAATTCAATCGATCGGATCGGGCCCAAACAAACAGTCGCCAGATATAAATCCAGCTTGGCTTTATAAATCAACAGCGGCAAACGAACATTTTCCCAAAACCAGTCAAAACGTTTAGCTTTTTTTATATAATAACACCTAATCTTGCCTTGTAGGCTCTCTAAAAAACCATGGTCATGAATGGGTTCGTTTGCAAATAAAAAAAAAGAGAACTCATAAAGAGAACTCGTTTGAGACACAAAAAAGGATAATAAATGGTGAAGATAATTCCCGACTCCCTTGTTTGCATAACCGGACTGAAAGACTCGATAATCAATACCTATTTTTTTTTTATGATTCACGCTTTAAAACTTCTTTATAAAAACGAATGAGCTGTGCATTAATTTCTTGGATTGAATTTTGTTCAGCATAGCGGACTACATTTTCTCTAACATCAGATAGAATCTCCGGATTTTGTATGGCCTGCCTTAAAAGAGATTCCAACCCGCTTTCATTTTCGTATAGTAGGAGAGCTTTATGATTATGATTTAATGACTCGGTATATTCAATTTTTGAAGCAAAAATTGGTAAATGATAGGCAAACGCGTAAGCCATAGATCCGGAAACGCTTCTGAATTTGAATGGCGCCAAATAGAAGTCAGCAACGGAAAAATAGCGGTGAATCTGATCATTCGTTAAATACCCTGTCAAGATTACTCTTTGTTGTAGTCCCATGCTCTCAATTTGAGAGATAATATCTTGTTTTATTTGTTGATGTCGCGGAAGTCTTGCCTCTCCTGCAATAATATAAACAAATTGTTCATGTCCCAGTCTACGAATTGCTTTCAAAACTGTTAAATAATCATTCGCCTCACTAATAAACCCAAAAGTCAACCCTACAGTCTGGCCTTGAATATTCATCTTCCTTTTCAGCTCACTCTTATTAATTTTTTGATTGATTAGTGGAACGGCGTGCGGGAGAATAGCAATATCCCCTGCCGGTATTCCTCGATCGATTAAGACACTTTTATGCTGAACCTCATGAACAATCAAATGATCACAACCATACTTTTTCTTTAACCATCTTAATTTTTGATTGAATGAGAAGTGCGTCAAATCATATTTTAATCGTTTCAACAATGTGATTAAATCATAGCGACTCTTCGGAGAGGGACGAGGAAAATAGAAAGGGTTAACACGATAAATTTCATGAAGTGTAAGAATCTTTGGGATCTTGATCTGTTTAATAAATCGACGGAATGTCTTATCTTGCTCTTCGTTATAATGGATATGGCACAATGAATATTGGCGATTTAGTTTTAACACTTCACCATCTGAACAGATGCCTTGATAACTAAACAATTGGACATCGGTCAAATCTTTTAAATGATTGTATTGGAAAAATGCGTAATCCGAGATTCCGTCTTTTTCCATACCTGGAGAAATAAAAGCGACTTTCATTTCTGGGTGTGCGTGTGTACTTGTCTTTACTTTATTTTTAGGCAGTCTATCCCTAAAAAAAAGAAGTTCCACAAAATAGGTTGCGCCACCCATCACCATACCCAGCATCGCTCCCATAACTAGATAAAGATCATGACCTCGGCCTGGAATTCTGGAAAGGTATTCTAATAAGTTTTTTTGTCTTTGAATAAAATGGAATAGATTGTAGAGACTACAATGTTTGAAAAAAAACAAGGCTGTATTCCTAAATTGGAAATAAAAATATTTCCACCCCTTATCCTGACGACACCCCCCCTCCTCGGCGATCAGATGCCTTAGTTCAGCCGAGGGTTGAAAAAATATTTTATGACCTAATGAATTTATACGAAAGGCAAAATCGACCTCTTCAAACAAAGCATTTCCGACAAAAAAAGAATCAAAATATACATCTTTTAATATTTCTCTTTTAACTGAAAGATTACCCCCTGCAACAGAAATCGTATAGCACGGACGCTGATTTGAAAAATTCGTAACGTACTCACCATCCTCACAATTAAACTCTACCGGAAGCTCGCTCTTCCTCACGAATCTTGAATCAACGACTCTTCCCGTTACTAACGCGATGTCCTGTAAGTGAGCGGCAACGTGGTTCCGGATCAAATCAGGAATCGGCTCGATATCGTCATCCAAAAACAAAATAATCTCACCCGTCGCATGGCTTATCCCCTCATTACGGGCTCTGGGCAGATTGGCTTCTTTTAAATGAAAATGTTTAATCTGATGATTCGTTTCGATCTCAATTGGATATCGTTGAGAGACAATAATGATTTCAAAATTGGAATAGTTTTGCTTTAGAACGAAATGGATGGTATTTTTTAAGTGCCTGATCCGGTTATAGGTTGGAATAATGACCGAAACTCTCTTTTCTAATCTATCCATTGACTTATAAATGATTTGTTATTTTTTAAATCTAACTATTTCACGGCTTCTCTAAGCAATCCGATAACTTTTCCTAAAATTTCTACTTGCGAGTCTTTTAAAGAAAAATAGAGCGGGTTGAAGGCCGGATTTTCTGAACGAAGAATGATCTGTGAATCACTTTTGTAAAACACCCTCTTAATCGTTAATTCATGATTTAAACGAATCGCCGCAATTTCACCATGCTTTACGTTGGACTGCTGATGTACAATGACAATATCCTGATCGAAAATTCCTACTCCATTCATACTATCGCCCTTAATCCGCAACCCAAACTTTTTTCCATTTTGGGGGAATAAAGTTGACAGGTCGAGATAGTCTTGATAATTGTCCGTTTCTAAAATAGGTTTTCCAAGGCCAACGTAACCCACAAGTGGGATGGCATATTCTAAAAAATCTATTTTAACCCTTAACGATCGTGCCTTACGCGGAATCCAATCGACGTAGTTCTTTTTACGAAGCCGTTTTAAGTGCTCAGTTGTAGAGCGAGGCGAAGCAAAACCACAATAACCGGTAATTTCTTGACAGGAAGGTGAAAAACCTTGTAACCGCTGAAATTTAATAATAAACTGCAAAATCTTGTTTTGAATAGAGGTTAAGGTTTCAGACATAGTATTTTTGACTCCGCAGTGCAAATTCGATATATTTATATACGGTATATGTTAATATATCCTAAAATGAGCCGATCGTCAACACTTTTCTCTTAAAAACCCAACAAAACCTTTAAGAATATTCCACTTCTGCAGATATAAATTCAATGAATTCCGTCATAGATAAATCTCAACTGACTTTTTTAGACCACTTAGAAGAATTACGCTGGTGTTTGGTAAAATCTATCTCTGCAGTAATCCTCTTTACTATCCTAAGTTTCTCTTTTGCTCAAATCATTCTTAAATTTTTAATTTATCCTATATATACGATCAGTCCGGAACTGGGAAAATTAAAATTTTTTGGACCCGCCGAAGGATTTCTAATCCATTTGAAAGTTTCTGCATTGGCTGGTGTATTGGTCGGGTTGCCTGTAGTTTTTTACCAATTTTGGAAATTTGTATCACCCGGTCTATACGTTCATGAAAAGCGTTATATCCTTCCCTTCGTGTTTTTTACCACCCTATTCTTCATCAGTGGAGCAACCTTTGCCAATTTTGTGGCAATCCCCTGGACCCTCAAGTTTCTTCTTTCTTATCAAAACAATTATTTAGAGGCGATGTTATCGATTAATAGCTATTTAAATTTTATTATAAAAATTATCCTCTCATTTGGCTTTGTTTTCGAACTTCCGATTATTATCTTTTTCTTGACAAAAATAGGCCTCATCACGCCAAAATTTCTTTGGAAAAATATTAAATATGCAGTTGTACTTATTTTAGTCACTTCTGCAATTCTGACCCCTCCGGATGTCGTAAGCATGATATTACTTTCCGTCCCCCTCTTTTTTATATATTTATTGAGCATTCTGGTTTCGCGCTGGGCCATCCCCAAATCACCTTTAACCAGTTTAATAAAAAATTAAAATGAATTCTTTTTCGGTGATCATCCCCGCTTATCAAGCCAGTGAAACCCTCCCCACTCTTTTAAAAAAATTGTTCCAGCATGTATCCCCTAGACAAATCTTAGTAATCGATGACGGTTCGACTGACGGGCTTCGTTCTAAAATTGCGCCCTTTGGAATACATTATTTAAATCATCCACAAAATAGTGGGAAGGGAGCAGCATTAAAAACCGGTTTGGATTGGGCGAAACAAAACAATCTTGATTTTATTATCACCATGGATGCTGACGGACAGCATGATCCTGACGACCTGCCGGGTTTTTTTAAGCTGTATGAAACTGGCTCATGGGACCTGATTATCGGTTCGCGCCCGAAAAAATTAGGTCAAATGCCTTTTT
>Ga0247727_10004585_pt1 | contig 29116 bp, 27 predicted proteins | sample WisWelCaveWW1625_FD_202498 | JGI IMG/M metagenome (GOLD analysis project Ga0247727, IMG submission 202498) | Biofilm microbial communities from Wishing Well Cave, Virginia, United States - WW16-25 | ecosystem: Environmental > Aquatic > Deep subsurface > Groundwater > Cave microbial mat | place...
TCCTGTCTCGACCATGCTTCACCAGAACAAGGAGGTTGGCACTGATCTGTCGGGCCGTCATGGCTCCTCCCGGAGTATCGCTTCTTGGCCACTACGACACCGTCTCTTGTGAGACGGCGCTGGCTGCATAGTTCCGCATATGCGGAATTCGGGAAGCGACTTCTGTACGCCCACGGCGGCGCACAGGTAGGATTTTCACCGTTTGCACTACGACTGAGCTGACATCACTTCGGCTCACGCTCATTCTGAAAGAATCTTTCCACGGACTTGCACGATGGCCAAATCGACTGCTGTGCTGGTTGCGTGGGAAGATTCCTGAATGACAAGGCGTGTGTATCGTCATTCAGAAGGAAACCATGAACCGAAGCTTCGACCTCGTCCTGCTCATGGCCGTGTTAGTGCTGCTGGTGTTCAGTGTGTGCTTCGTTTATACCGCCAGCTCTCCCAAGGCCGAGCGCTCATATGACGACGGGGCCTACTTTCTCAAAAGGCAATTGTTGCGTCTCGGGCTGGCATTGCTGTTGATGGTGGCGATGCTGCGCGCGGATTATCGCAAAATTTTGCGCTGGTCGCCTTTGTTATACGGTGTTGCCCTGATCTTGCTGATCGTCTTGTTGTTTCTGCCGGAAAGCATGGCCATTCGCGGCGCGCATCGTTGGATTCAAGTCGGCCAGATGCAAATTCAACCCTCGGAATTGGCGAAGTTCAGCTTGATTTTATATCTCGCGGCAAATCTCAGCAAGCCCGATTTGAATTTGCGCAATTTCGCCGGCGGCTTGCTGCCGCCATTGTTGCTCATCGGCGCGCCGGTTTTGCTGGTGGCAATCGAGCCGGACATGGGCACGGCGATGCTCATTACTTTGATCGCGTTCACGATGCTGTTCTTGCAAGGTGCGGAACTGAAACACTTGTTCGCGTTGATTTCTTCGGGCCTGCTCGTCGCACTTGCGTTGCTTTCAAAAGTCGCTTATCAGCGCGGCCGCGTCGAAGCCTTCGTCGAATCCATGCTCGGCGATTCCGAGCCGGCATGGCAAGTGAAGCAATCGTTGATCGGGCTTGGCAACGGCGGCTTGGCCGGGTTGGGACTGGGCAAAAGCAAACAAAAATTGTTCTTTCTGCCCGATCCTTTTACCGACTTCATCATGTCGGTGATCGGAGAAGAGCTCGGATTGATCGGCACGTTACTGGTGCTCGCCATGTTTTTTGTGATTCTCTGGCGGGGCCTCAAAATTGCGCAACAAGCGCCGGACGGCAGCGGACGGTTGCTCGCGTTAGGCATCACCTCTGCGATCGGCATCGGCGCCTTCGTCAATATCGCCGTGGTCACCAACATGTTGCCGACCACCGGCGTGCCGCTGCCGTTCGTGAGCTACGGCGGCTCGTCTTTAGTTGTTCATTTGATGGCGGTGGGATTGTTGTTGAATGTTTCGCGGCAAAGCGCGGCGGCGCAAAAATCTAAAAAAGGAGTGGCCAACATTCCGCTCGCGCAAGTGCGGTGGTTTCGGGATCGCAAACGTGGCCGTTGAGCGGGACTTGCGCCTGGTGTTTGCGGGCGGCGGCACTGGCGGCCATTTGTATCCGGCGATCGCGATCGCGGAAGCCTTCCAACAACGTGCGCCGAAATCTGAATTCGTTTTTATCGGGACGGCGCCGGGTATCGAAGCGCGCGTGCTGCCGCAACTGGGTTATCGCCTGGTATCAGTGCCGGTGCGAGGATTGTTGCGCCGCTTCACTTTGAGCAATATACTCGTGCCCCTGCGTTTGTGGCAAAGCGTTCGAATCTGTTTGCGCTTGTTTCGCGAGTTTCAACCGCATTTGATCATCGGCACCGGCGGGTATGTGAGCATGCCCGCGTTGCTGGCGGCGTGGCTGTCGCGGCGCAAGTTTGTGATACAAGAGCAGAACAGCTTTCCCGGCCTGGTCAATCGCCGGCTTGGAAATTATGCGGATGCGGTTTTTCTAAGCTTTGATGAAAGCAGAAAATTTTTCCGCCGGCAGCAACGCGTGCACCTCGTGGGCAATCCCGTGCGCGCGAATTTGCAGGAGCGCACCCGGCCGCAACGCGAAGCCGCCGCCGCAAAGTGGCAACTGAATGCGGATAAAATCACTCTGCTGGTTTTCGGCGGCAGCCAGGGCGCGCGCCGCATCAATGAAGCGATGCTCGAGTTGTTGCCGCGTTTGACGGCGATTCCGGGCTTGCAAATTCTTTGGGCCACGGGCCCGACGCATTTTGAAAAGATCGCGCCGAAAATCGGCGCGCAGGATAAAGTTCGCGCCGTGGCTTATTTGGATGACATGAATCTCGCTTATGCCTTGGCGGATTATGTGTGTTGCCGCTCCGGCGCTTCGACGATTTTTGAATTGGCGTTATGCGGTTTGCCGGCGATTCTGCTGCCGTTTCCATTTGCGACCGCGGATCATCAAACGTACAATGCCCGGGCGTTGCAACAAGCCGGCGCGGCGCGCATGTTCGTTGAACGCGATTTGAATATAGATGAGTTGTTTTCCGCGATGCGTGAATTGGCGACGGATGAAGAAGTTCGCCGCAAGATGTCGCAAGCGGCGCTGAAGCTGGCCAAACCGCGCGCCGCGCAAGAGATTGTGGAAGTTTGTTTGTCGTTGTTGTCTTCCTGAATTACTCTCGTCACTCTCGTTCCAATGGTCTCCGTTGGAACGCGTGCTCAGACGCTTTGCGTCAGAGCATGCAATGACGCAAAGCGTCGAATAGACATTCCCACGCGGAGCGTGGGAACGAGATTATTAACGCTCCATCCCTAAAAGGGACTACTAACAGAGAGCCGCAACATGGCGATGAAAAAACTCGGTAAACCTTTTCTGCTTTCCACGACCGTGATCCTTTTCGGATTGCATCTGAGCAGTTGGGTCGGGGAAGATTCCAGCTTTCGCGTGCAGCACGTCATCATCGAAGGCCTGGAACATTTCAACGAAGAAAGCGTGCGCTCGCTGGGCAAAGAAGCGTTGGGCAAAAGAATTTTCGACGTCGATCTCGATCCGATTCAAGAAAAAATCGCGGCCTTGCCCTTTGTGCAACAGGTGCAAGTGGCGCGGCTTTTCCCTTCTACTTTGGAAATCGCCATTGTTGAAAGACAGCCGCTGGCTTTATTAAACAAAAAAGATTTGCGCCCGGTGGACGGCGACGGCTTCGTGCTGCCGCGCTTGGAAACGCGCACGACATTCGATTTGCCGATTCTCTCCGGCGTTCCGACGCGCGTGGAAGGCGCGAACACGCTCATTGCCGAAACCGGCATGCCCGCGATCACATTTGTTGCCGCGATGTACGCACAATACCAGTTGTTGTATCATCAAGTTTCTGAATTTAGTTTCGACCGCCGTCATCGTCTGACCTTGTATTTGCTGGAAGGCGGCGCGCCGGTTTATTTTGGAAACGAGGGCTGGCTGGAAAAATGCGGGCGGCTGCAAACCGTCTTGCGCCAAATTTCCGCGCGTTCCGAAAAAACCGCCGCCATTGATTTGCGTTTTGATCATCAAGTGGTGACGAAAGGAGAAATTTAGCCTTGAAGCTTGCACACCGGACTTTTAACCCCCAAAAAGGAGGGGGCCGCTATGGTCACTGATTACATTTGTGCCCTGGACATCGGCACGACGAAAATTTGCGCCTTGATCGCAGAAGTGGATGATCACGGCCGCCTCAAAATCATCGGCATGGGCGTAGCGTCTTCGGACGGCTTGCGCCGCGGCGTGGTGATCAATCTCGATCGCACCGTGCATTCTATTTTACGCGCGAAGGAAGAGGCTGAACGCATGGCCGGCGTGGAGATTCATTCCGTCTATGCCGGCATCGCGGGCGATCACATTCGCAGCGTGAACGGCCGCGGCGTCGTGGCCGTTGCCGGCGAAGATCATGTGATTACACCGGACGACAAACGCCGCGTGATCGAAGCGGCGAAAGCCGTCGCGCTGCCGTTCGATCGCGAGATCATTCACATTTTGCCGCAGGAATTCATCATCGACGATCAACGCGGCATCGATGATCCGATCGGCATGAGCGGCGTACGTCTTGAAGCCGAGGTGCACATCGTCACCGGCGCAGTCACCTCGGCGCAGAATATTTGCCGCTGCATCGAGCGTGCGGGCATGACCGTGCACGATCTCGTGCTCGAACCGCTGGCCTCGAGTTTTTCCACGTTGACCGAAGATGAAAAAAATCTCGGCGTCGCGTTGTTGGACCTCGGCGGCGGCACCACGGACATTGCGATGTTCTACGGTGGCTGCATTCGCCACACCGCCATTGTCGGGCTCGGAGGAAAGAACATCACCAATGATCTGGCGCACGGCCTGCGCACGCCGCTCGATCAAGCCGAGGTTATCAAAATCTCCCACGGCGCAGCCCTGGGCCTGGATCAGGGCCGCGACGAAGTGGTCGAAGTGCCGGGCGTGGGCGGACGGCCCGCGCGCCGCGTTTCGCGCCAGGTGTTGGTTGACATCATCTCGCCTCGCATCGAAGAGATTTTGTCGCTCGCGCACATGGAGATGAAAAAATCCGATTATTTTAATTTGATGACTGCCGGCGTGGTGCTCACCGGCGGCACGGCATTGTTGCCGGGCTTGATTGAAATGTCCGAAGAGGTTCTCAATCTGCCCGCAAAAATCGGCTTTCCAAATTCCGTTCATACCGTAATTTCGGAAGCCAATAAACCGAACCACGCGACCGGCGTGGGCCTGGTGCTGTACGGTTATCATCACAAAGCCGACGGCGAAGATTTTATGATCGCGGATAATGAAACACATTTGTTCGACAAGATTGCCGATCGCATGAAACGCTGGTTCGGCACGATGAACCGCGCGGCATGAAACGTTACGTATTACGCCTTACGCATTACTCGGCCACGCATAATGCAATACGTAAAGCGTAAAGCGTAACCGGTAAAATGACTGCCATGGTTTTGGATAATGCACCGATCCCCAATGCAAATTCACTGTTGCCTCCCGCGAGGGAAAAACAACTCATGTGGAAGTAAGGAGGTTCTATGAATCTCAGGCTCAACTATGACGAATCCAGCCTGCGGGCGGCGCGGATGAAAGTGGTCGGCGTCGGCGGCGCGGGCTGCAACGCCGTCAATCGCATGATTCAAGCGGGATTGACCGGCGTGGATTTCGTCGCCATCAACACCGACGTACAGGCGCTCGATTTGTCGCTGGCGCCGAACCGCGTGCAAATCGGCAAAGGCACGACGCGCGGTTTGGGCGCGGGCGCGGATCCTGAAGTCGGCCGCAAAGCGATTGCAGAAGATCACGATCTCGTCGCCGGCATTTTGGAAGAATGCGATATGGTGTTCGTCACCTGCGGCATGGGCGGCGGCACCGGCACCGGCGCGGCGCCGATTGTGGCGGAAATTGCAAAAGACCTGGGCGCGCTCACCGTGGGCGTGGTAACCAAGCCGTTTATTTTTGAAGGAAACAAAAGATTGCGGCGCGCGGAAGAAGGCTTATTGGAAATGAAACAGCGCGTGGATACGATGATTGTTATTCCCAATCAACGTTTGCTTTCGGTCGTTCCCAAAGGCACGCCGTTGGTCGAAGCCTTCCGCCAAGCCGACGATATTTTGCTGCATGCCACCAAAGGCATTTCCGATCTCATTACCATCCCCGGCTTGATCAATTTGGATTTTGCCGACGTGCGCACGGTGATGAGCGAGATGGGCGATGCGCTCATGGGCGGTGGCGTGTCGAACGGCGACAATCGCGCGGTGCAGGCGGCGCAGAATGCCATTTGCAGTCCGTTGCTCGAAGATGTTTCCATCTCCGGCGCGCTCGGCGTGCTGGTGAATATCACCGGCGGCGAGACCCTGACGCTGCACGAAGTGAATGATGCGACCAGCGTGGTTTCGGAAGCAGCCGGCCCGGACGCGAATCTAATTTTTGGCGCGGTAATCGATCCCACCATGGGCTCGGAGGTGAGAGTAACTGTGATTGCGACCGGTTTTCAAATCAACGGCCGCACGAACGGCAATGGCCGGCACAAAAAGAATACGCGCTTTTTCGACACGATGGTGAAAGATTTGGAAGTGCCTGCGTATCAACGCAAAGAAAAGAACGGCTTGTCGGAACCGATCATCCGTCCGATGGAAGAGGAATACATTCCCATGCCCGAACCGCCGGAAGATTATGAAGTGCCGGCGTTCTTGCGGAAGCGAATGAATTCGTGAAAGTAAAACATAAGCCGTGAAACGCAAGTCTTGAAACGTAATTTGTAAGGCGTGATATTGACGAATTGCGATTACGACTTACGTTTTACGCCTTTACGCTTTACAAATTACCCTCGACACACGGTGCGTACCCCATGAACGGCTCCGTTCTAACGATTGACTTCGTGAACGGAGCCGCTTTAGTTTTTGGATAGTCGTGGCTTTAAAAGAATTGAATCGTAGCGATCCAAAGCTCCTCTCCGGCACCCTCACTGCTGAGATTCACCAATTTTCCTCGCACCAATACTTGCCGGCCAACAAATGGCGCAAGCGTTGCGACAAGCTGTGCGCTGTAAACCGGCAAATCGCCTTCGTCCGTGACCAGTGCATAGGCAAGAGCCGTACGCGTGGCCGGACCGACTGTTACCTGGCGCTCGCGCAGCACACCTCGCCAAGCTTTCTCCGGCTCCGCACGGGCAAGATACCAGTCCGCCTGACCATAGATGACCGTCATCCTATCTTGCTGTTGCTCCGCTTTCTTTTCGATGCGAGTGCACTGCGAACAGGAGCTCAAGCCCACACCAAGTGCCATGCTCCACAGCAGCGCCGCTAAACCATGATTGATTGATAAGAACATGCGAGGAAACATTGCTCCTTCACCGTAAGCGTACGTGAGCAGCCCAATAAACCGTTTGCGAGCCGGTGGGCACATTGTAACCGCGAATCCGCAATCTCCAAGTGCCGGAAGTTACGGCACCAGGCACGCTCGCCCGCTCGAAAACGCTGGGAACGGACCAACTGAAGTCCTGCGAATTGCCATAAGGATCGACCAAATAGAGATCGATGTCATTGTGTGATTGACTGGGAGTTTCAGGCCACCACAGGGCACCATCGAAAGTATTCGGCGTGCCTCCGCTGAGGTTCAAAGGAATATCGATGGTCACCCCATTCCCAACGGAAACTTTTCCCCACCAAGCCCAACCGTCGGTTGGTAAGCGCAGCGGCCCGGCGCCACTCGTGTTATTGAAAGGATAGGGCTGCTGGCCGGAGAGAATCAATTGTGCATACACTTGACCGGGATCAATGCTGAAACTGGCGGCGCGGAGCCAATTGCGCAAGAGTGCAGCGGCGCCGGCGGCGTGTGGCGTGGCGCCACTCGTACCCGAGAAAACTTGCAAGGCAGTGTTAGATGCACTACTCGCAGTTTCAGTATTGGTCGGAGCTTGGATGTCGGGTTTGTAGCGATTATCTGGAGCCGGTCCGCGGCTCTGGCCGTTGATTTGGGTTAGCGTTTGAACATCGAAGTTGCCGACCCCGATGACCTTATGGGCATTGGCCGGAGTATTGACTGTGTTGTCTGCCGGGCCGTTGTTGCCATTTGCCGCGATGATCACTGCGCCGCTATCGAAAGCATTGTCAGCCGCGGTTGAAATGCTGCTGCGATCATCTCCGCCTCCCTGCATCTCCGCCACGATCACGCGATCCAATACCGCGACGGCAGCTTGGAATCCGCGCACTGCAGCCCCCGCATCGAGGCCTCCGCACGAATTCGGATAAATTTTAAAACTATCCAACGTAATGCCGGTCACGCCGCGATAGGCGTTGCCTTGTTTGGCATTGGCGGTGATGATGGCGCCGCTGGAGGTACCGTGATTCCAGCAGTCGTCATTCGGATTCAACCCACCGCCAGTGTTACAGTCCGCTCCACCATTAACGCAATCACGACGAAAGTCAATGTGCGAAGGGCTGTTGAATTGCGTATGCGTGAAACGCATGCCTGTATCCAGCAAGCCAATCCAGCCGCCCGTCAGGCCGAGATTGAAATAAGGGTCGCTGACGAGACGGCCTCGGCCATCATCCACGTCATTGTTGGGGTTTGCATCGGGCGGTTGCTCACCGGCGTTTTGCGGTTCGACGTACGACACCTCTTCGCGTTCCGCCAAAGCTCGTACCGCGCCCAACGGTATTTCCACTACCATGCCATTGATCAACCAGAAAGTCTCCAGTACCTGGGCTTGATAACGGCTACCAAGCTCATCCGCCAATCTCTTGTAGTTTTGACTGCGACGCTCCTGAATCTGGCGGATCAATTCCTGCGCGCGGGCCAGCGCACGTTTGTTGATCGCTGCCTCGCGCGGCTGGTCGATCGCTGGCTCTGGAAAGCGTGGTATGCGCATCTCGTCGCGAAAGTTGATCATGAGGCGCTCTTTCTGCTCGCCGGGGCGCTCCTCCAGCCATTTCTTGAGTACGGGATGGATTTTCTCCACGGGCCTGACTTCACCTTCATCTTCGGGCTGCTTTCTTTCAAACGGCTCTTGAGAAATCGCCTCTTTGGGAAGATCCGCGGCGGAAAATTGAATAATCTTGCCATTTTCAATCATGGCGGTATTGACCAGGTTGAAAGGATCCTCGTTTTCTCTCGGCTCGGGAATAGGCCTTCTTTTGCAAGTAGAAATAAGCACAGCAAGCAAAAGCAGCGAACTAAGGTAAAAACTCCAACGGAAATGCGAAAGTTTTTTGTGTCGCATAGCACACCATCCTTTCTGAGATTTTTGGGGAAGGTTGTATGTGAGAACCGCCCTACTCATAACAATATGATAGGCAAGGAATTATTTGTGTAAAGCCCCCACTATATGGAAGCCGGGACTCTCGATGGTTTGCGATTCTCTTTTAGTCCACTACTACAGACAAGAACAGACTTGAAAAATCTCACATTATTTTCTGGCAGCCGCTTCGATGACAACTGCCGGATGATGAAGGCCAAGCTCCGCATTGATACACGCCTTGAAACCCACCCATTCACAAGAGAAGATTTTCTCGACTCTCCTTTTGTTCGCGATGAAATTCTGGAGCACGGCATCGAAATAAAATAGCCAAAAGAATAACTTGCAGCACACTCTTTTTTTGCTCTTTTCTTTTTGCCCCTTGCTGTTTTCTCTTTGTTGTTTGCCTCTCGAAAACCTCTTGCTTTTTCTCCATGAATTCTCCATTATTTCTCTCTCAATTTTGACTTCTCCTCGTGCTTCAACGGATGGAAGGTAGCAAAGGTCATGGGTATTTTTATGAATCGTGATACGGAGATCACAGCGGCAAAGCCATTTGCCAAAACCTCGAAGGACGCCGCGGCCTGCACGGACGCCGAGCTGCTGGCGGCCATCGCGCAACGCCAGGATTGGGCGTTGGCGGAATTATATGATCGCTATGCGACCGTGCTCTATAGCCTGGCGATAAAAATTCTAGGCAATACTGCGCCGGCGCAAGACGTGCTGCAGGAAGCTTTTCTAACCGCGTGGCGCAAAGCCGATTTGTACAATCAAAAACGCGGCAACGTCGGTACGTGGTTGATCGTGCTCTGCCGTAATCTCGCCATCGACCACTATCGCGTTAAAATGCGGCTCGCCAGCCGGCACGTCGAGCTCGAATCTGCGGCGGAATTATTGGTGGCGCAATCCGATGATCCGGCTCATTCCGCCATGGCCGTGGAAGATGGCCGGCTGTTGCGTTTGGCTTTGATGCAGTTGCCGCCGGAGCAAAAGCAGGTGATTGAGATGGCATATTTCCAGGGCATGAGCCAGTCGGAAATCGCTGAAGCCACGGGCACGCCGTTGGGCACGGTTAAAACCCGTACACGACAGGCCATGATGAAACTACGCGACCATTTGCAGCAAGCGGGGAAAACAACGGCATGAAGCCAAGACTTCGAATGAACAGGAAATGCGACGGAGTTGCTCTATGAAAAACGAATTATGAACGAATCGGAATATGAAAAATTGAGCGCTGCCGTTTTAGGCGCGGGGAATGGAGAGGGCACCGAAAGCCTGGCAACGCTGCCGCTGCAAGCGACCGCAGAAGAGCGGGCAGTCCTGCAAGGCTTCATGCGCGTTCTACAAGGTTGGCCTTATGCGCTCGACCAGCAGGCGCCGCCGGCGGCATTAAAACAAAAAATATTGGCTGCGGTCCGGCAGCCGGAACCGGCGCCCTCTACGCAATCCGTGCCTTTGCAATTATGGAAGAGTTGGACGACCGGAACGCAGCCGGAAGATTTAGTGATTCAACACCGCGAAGCCGGCGCTTGGGAAGCCACCGGCGTGGAGGGCGTCGAGGTGAAGCGGCTTTTTGTCGATGCCGGCCGCGGCTACGTCACCATGTTGGTGCGCATGGCCGCCGGCTCGACTTATCCCAGCCATCGCCACGCGGGATATGAAGAATGTTATGTTTTGCAAGGCGATTTGAGCGTGGGCGATACCGTGCTGCAAGCCGGCGATTATCAGCGCGCCAAGGGCGGATCGGTGCACACCATACAAAGCACGAAAAACGGTTGCACGCTGTTTATCGTTTCCTCGCAGCACGACGAATTGCTGGTATAAATTTTCGCCGCCGCCGCAAAAAAGCAAACTGATCGCAACAATCATTCGTATTTTAATCAGATAGGTTTGGAATAATGAAGCGGAACGAGTCTTGGCAGAGGGCAGTGCCTCTGTAAGCCATGAAGCGGCAAAAAATATTTTTTCGCAAGAATAACGGTGCGGACACTTTTTTCAATAAATTCATGATAGCACATGCAACTCATGCCCGATGACAGCCCACAATCTCTAGCCGAAGCTTTGCTGCTCGGCGCCTTGAAACCGTCCGAAGTGCAGGAATTGCAGCGACGGTTGGCGTTAGGCGATCCGGTCGTGACGGAAGCTTGCAACGAAGCCCGGCGGTTTTTGCTGGCTCTGCCCGCGGCGGTTCCGCAAACGGCTCCGCCCGCAGAGTTGAAGCAGAAAATTTTGCGTGCGCTGGCGCCAGAAGCCAAAACCGCACCGGCTGCCGGGGAAAACCGGCCGCCGGCTACGGTGCGCGCCCTGCCGCAACGGACTTTCGCGCAAAGCCTCAAGCGTTCGCTCGCTTGGGCTGCCGGTTTTCTGCTGGTGGCGGCGGGATTGGGCTATTACTATCGCAGCCAGGAAGTTTCTCATTTGCGCCAAGAGCGCGTGGAGTTGCTGCAGCAATTGCAAGCACGCCAGCAAGAAATCGCCGGCTTGAAGGCGAATCTGGCTTTTCATCTGGAAATGACCAAAGCCTTGCAAAAGCCCAAAGCGCTTTTGGTCGATTTAAACTCAACGCAAGGAGGCGCAGCCACGGGCAAGGTTATCGTCGATCGTGAAAATATACGCGCCTATTTTGTGACCGCCGAGCTGCCGGCGTTGGCTGTGAATAAAGATTATCAGCTTTGGTATCTTGACCAATCAGGACGCCCCTTCGATGCCGGCGTGTTTCAAGTCGATGCCCAAGGTTATGGGGAAATTGCCGTGCAAAACCTGCCGCAAGATCTTTCCGAAATCACGGCTTTTGCCGTCACCCTTGAACCCAAAGGCGGAAGCCCCGCGCCCACGCTTGCTCAAATGGTTCTGCTCGGCCGGGCATAAGGCGGAATCGTACTAAATAAAAAACGCCACCCGTTCGCGCAAAGCAAGCGGGTGGCGTTCGTATTTTTGGCGCGAAAAGCAGCGCAAAGGTGAAGCTCCAAATTCCCTCAGCCAGTAAGCTTAAAACGTAAAGCGTAATCTTCCTTACGTATTACGTTTTATGTATTAGACCTCATTTTGCCATCAACATTTTCCTTACCGCGCGGAAATCTCCGGAAATGATTTGATACAAATACACGCCGGTTGATACTGCTTGTCCGGTTTGATCTTTGCCATTCCAGAGGATTTTGTGCTGCCCGGGCGGCATTGCGCCTTCAAACAGCGTGCGCACCAGTTGGCCTTGCACGTTGAACAGGCGCAGAGTAACAGGCTCTGTCCAACCGGCGGGCACGTCAAAAGTAATCGCCGTTTCAGGATTGAACGGGTTTGGGAAATTGGCGCCGAGCGCGAAGGTTTCCGGCAAAGCCCCATTGGGCGCTTCGGTTTCTTCCACGCCGGTCGCGCTGCCCTCAGGCACGAAGACGTCGGAGAAAAGCAGCTCGGCACTGCTGCCCCTCGGGCCGGAGCAAACCAAGTCTATGTTGTTTTCTCCGGCAACCATCAAGTGGGTAATATCGAGACTGCGGATGCCATAATTCGCCATGAAATAAAGATTGCCTTGCCGTCCTGCGCCTTCCGGCCGCGCTTGCAAGGCGAGCGCATGGCCGTTGATACTCAGCCGAATGCTTTGCATGCCGTTATTGCGCACGAACAAGAAACGATCGGTGCTGAGAATGTTGAATGAAAGATCGTATGCCTGGCGCGAGGCGGTGATGCGCAAATGCACCGGATCGACAATCGCTTCGCAGCCTGCACGATTGGTGACGCGCAGCGTGAAGCTGGAAATCTTGTTGGGATCGATCTTGTCGCTGCTGAAGGTAACTTTTTTGTCGCCGATTTTGAAAGGCGCGATGGTGACGACGCGATTGGTGGCTTCAATGATTTCCACTTTCGCGATGCCGCTTTCCAGATCGACAATTTCACCGGTAATGATGGGCAGCTTGTCGAAATTGATCGTACCTTCCGCCGGCGTGGGATCGGAGAAAGCCACGACCGTATCACTGCTGGTGACAGAACAACCGAAGCTATCGGTGATGGTGCAGGCGGCAATGATGCGGTTGAAGCCCGGAATCAAAGTCGCCGTGCCGCCGAAAGCGTTGTTGCTGGAAGAGACGGTCACACCGTTGATGGTGCACACGCTCTTGAACGGCGGCAAGCCGCCGGCGCGCGTGAATGTTCCGCCAACGTTGATCGTGTTAGCGCAAATGAACGTGCTATCCGTGGGCGTGTTGATGGTGAGCTGAGATCGCATAATGCTCGCCCGCACGCTGATCGAATCCCTCGAAGCGCAAATCGCGCCCTGGGCATCGGTGACGGTGCACTTCGCGAGGAGTTTGTTGCTGCCGCTCACCAGCGGCACGGTCACGCACGAATCCCGCACCGCGAAGCCGTTGACTTCACATTTGATCGTAAGCGGCGGCACACCGCCCGTGACCGTGCTTCTCAAACAAACCGTCACGCTATCACCGCAGATCGAGGCGTTGAGCAGCGGTTGCGTGATCTTCACGCTGCAAATCAATGGCGCCACAACGTCTACGATGGTAAGATTGAAAACTTCCGAATCAAAAAGATTGGGCGCGCCATTATCGGTCACAATCATGGTGAGATTGGGATAATCGCCGGCGTCGTTGGCGCCGGGCGCGATACGCAATTTGGCGGTGCCATCGCGATTGTCCGTTAAACGGCAAAAGGCCGGCAAGTTTCTCGTGCTAAAGCGCAAGCTATCGCCGTCAACATCGGTTGCAGTCAGATTAAGGTCTAAGATGCCGCCTTCATCCACGCGAATGCTTGCGGCCAGTGCTTGCAAATCCGGCGTCCGGTTCACATTGAGCACGGTCAATTTTAAAGTACGCTTGGCGGTCAACGGCGGTGTGCTGTTGTCGGTTGCAGATATGTCGATATCGGGATAAACTCCGGCATCGTCGAAACCCGGCGCGAAACGAATCACGCCGGTGCCGTTATGGTTGTCCGTGAAAATGCCGAAGCGCGGCAGATTGAGGACTTTGAGAATGATGTCGTCCCCGTCCGGATCATTGGCCTTCACCGCCACTTCCAGAATTTCATTTTCCTTCATGGTTTGATCCGGGATCGAATCCAACACCGGAGGATTCTCGGCGGGATTGATGATCACCTCAAACCGGCTGGTATCCGAAAGCGCGGGTGAGCCGTTGTCGAGCGCAATCACCGCAAGATTGGGATAAGTTCTCGCATCGCCAATCTTCGGCTGAATCGAAATCAAGCCCGTGCCGTCGCCGTTGTCGGTCAATTGCATGAACGCCGGAAAATTGGACGGGAGCAGGGTGAGACGATCGCCGTCGGGATCGGTCGCGCGCACGGCTACGCTGCGCGTACGGCCTTCTTCGACGGTTTGAGTCGCGATGGCATCCAACTGCGGCGCACGATTGGCGGGCTGAACTTCGATATCAATATCGTTGACCTGCAAAAGCGACAAGATATTGCGGGCGAAAGAAGTGGTCAACTCCGAGAAGCTCAGATCAACTTTAGTAAAACTGTTGCCGGCGCCTACGGCTTTGAATTTTAAGGTGAGCAGAGTGTATTGTCCTCGCGGCGCTCCTCCTGCAATGAATGCGTTCCAAGTAATACGGCCGGATGCGGCCAGACTGGTGTCGACGTTAGGCCGGTTCCACGGCGCCGGGCCCGGGGAAAATTGTAAAAATTGCAGAACGGCCGGTTGCCATTCCAAGCGGGATTGATATGCGGCCAGCCGGTTATCCGGGCCTTGCAGATTTCGCGTATCAATGTTGATCGCCACCGTAATCGTGTCGCCTTGCCTGGGATTGGGATTGTCGGGCGTCACCTCGGCGATGATTTCGATCGCCTCGGGGATTGGGCGCGAGGTTGCATCTGTTTGCGCCGAGCTGGGCGGCGCCAGCCCAACCATAAACAATAAAGCCAGTGCCGGCGCCGTTTTTTGATGAAAAGTCCTAACCAGGTTCATGTTGAACTCCCCTGATGAAGGTTCGAAACTTGAATCAAATCCTTTGGTTCTACTGGTCATTCACATTACAACTCGAGCTGCATGTCCACGCCGAGCACATTGTCCAAAATCAAATCATCGAACGGCAGGCGAAACAAAATGCCGGGCGTGAAATTGCCGAATTGATGCCGGGCGCGAAACGTCATTTGATGAATCGCGCTTTGCCTGAAATTGCCATTGGAGGTGATCCAACCGCGCCCGTTGAAAGCTGCGCCCAAATTGAATTTTCCCGGCACCCACCAACCCTCGGCCCCGTACAACACGTGCATTTCAAAATCGTTCAACTTGAGTTTTTTGAAAACTTGTTTGACGATATTCAGGCTGTCAACTTTGTTGTCTGTGAACACGTTCACCGTCACGCCGCCATACGGGCGAATGTTGAATTTTGAAATGGCAATTTTCGAGCGCACCATGCCGGCCAACGGCACGAGATTCGGCACGAAAGCTTCCTGCCGGTCGAGATCCGCGATCGAGCCGATAAAGCCGGCAAAATTCCCTTCTTTCGCCAAAGGCAAACGCAACGACACCTCGAGGTCGAGACTTTCGTGCTTGAAACGCAAGCCCACGGCCGGATTGCCGATGGTTTGGTCTTCCACTGGCACGGTTCCGCCTTCCAGCTTGCCGAGGGCAAAGGGAAGCTGCGCCACCAAATTCAGTTTGCCCCACACCGGCAAATCCACCGTAAAAAACCAAGCGGTGGTAAAAGTAGAAGGCTCGGCCTTGGCCGTGCCGGAGCCAAATTTGAATTGCGGTTTCAGCACTTCGAGCTTCAAAGTTTGCGCCGCCAGCAGAGCGGGCAGCAGCAAAAGGAAGAGAACGGCACAACGTGCGATTTTCATAGGCACCCTCCTTGAGAGAATGTTCGAACTGCCGCAGCACGATTGAATTTTATTCCGGCATCAGGGTTTGAGAGAGATGGGCGAAACTAAAAAACGCCGGCGGCTTGCGTTGCAGTCCCGAGTTTGTGAGTATTTGAAATGCGTCACTAGCACCTATGAGTCTAATGGTTTTGAAACAATTGTCAAGATAAATTTATAGGTGAGAGAATGCCTGAGGTGATGAAATCCGGCTTGCGTTCGCGCGCGATCAAATTGTACGTAAGCAACATTGAGAGCTAGCGCGCCCGGTTATGCCGAAAAATAGTGCCGGACTGCAAAAAATGTACGGTCGAATATTGGGAATGCGGAAAATGGCCGGTTAAAATTTAAAAGCTAAACTCTCGTCAAACCGTTAAAAAAGCCGAACAACGGATAGGCAAAAGCACGAGGTGCGGATAATCTCGGCATTCGCTTGAAGAGAAATTTGATATTTTTGAAGGGGTGAACATGAGGTTTTGTGGAGTGGGTATAAGCAAAAAAAATGGCTATCAGCGAGCGCCGCCATACTGCGCTGATAGCCGTCAGCCGCTCGAGACCTCCATACCGGCAGATCGAACAGCCTTTGATCATATAAACGCTCGATCAACGCGCAGGTTCCCGTGTCGGCCAAAAAAATTATGACATATATCCCTTTGATTTTCGCAAGAAAAAGCGCTTGCTTCAATGGCTTCGAAAAAATTATATTATTTTATGAAGCAAATGAATCACATCTATTTAGATTACTGCGCGACTACGCCGCTTGCGCCGGAAGTTTTAGAAGCGATGCATCCGTATTTATTGAAAAACTTCGGCAACGCTTCGAGCATTCATAGCTTTGGCCGCGAGGCAAAAGTAGCGCTGGATGCGGCGCACGAAATTGTGGCGCAAGCATTGGGCGCTTTGCCGCAGGAAATTGTTTTCACCAGCGGCGGCACCGAAGCTAATAATTTTGCCTTGTTCGGCGCTGCTAGCATGTTTGCAGAACCGCGGCATATTGTCACCAGCCGCATTGAACATCCCGGGGTGTTAAAATCGGTCAAAGAATTGGAGAAGCGTGGTTGGAAAGCAACCTATGTCGAGCCGGAAGCGACCGGCATCATTACCGCGGCAGCGGTCGCGCATGCCATACGCCCGGAAACGACCTTGCTCTCCATCATGCATGCTAACAATGAAATCGGCACGATCAACCCGATTGCTGAAATCGCAAAGCTGGCGGCCGAGCGCGGCATTCTTTTTCATACCGATGCGGTGCAAACTTTCGGCAAAATTCCGATTGATCTGCGCGCCCTGCCCATTTCATTGCTGACAATATCCGGCCACAAAATTTATGGCCCCAAGGGAATTGGCGTTTTATTCATTCGCCGCGGGGTAAAAATAAATTCTTTGCTCCATGGCGGCAAACAAGAACGCGATCGTCGCCCCGGTACGGAAAACATTCCGGCCATTGCGGGATTAGCCCAAGCGGTGGCATTGCGGCAGAAAGAAAAAGAAAACGAAGGCGAGCGCTTGTTTGCGCTCACCGAAAATTTTTGGAGGCGGGTGCGCGCGCTGTATCCGCCGGCTGCGCTCAACAGCCACCCGCAGCAGCGCCTGCCGGGAATTTTAAATATTTCTTTTCCAGGATTTGACAGCCTGGCGTTGGTGATGAGCCTGGATTTGCAAGGCATCGCCGTCAGCAACGGCTCTGCCTGCAGCGCCGGCAGCGTCGAGCCCAGCCACGTGTTGCGCGCCATGAAAGTGGGCGCCGGCCGTGAACATTCGGCGATTCGGTTCAGCTTCGGAAGAAACACGACAGAAGCGGAAATCGACGCGACATTGGTGGCATTAGAAAAGATTCTGGCCAGAAAATCACGAGTGAGAAAATTGCCGAAAGTTGCATCGATCGTAGAAGCAGAGTCAATCGAAAAATGAATTCTTCATACACAAAATTCCAAATCGCCCCGGGCGCGGGCGCAACCGCCGTCGTCGCCATGAGTGGCGGCGTTGATAGCTCGGTCGCAGCCGCATTATTGCACGAGCACGGCTATCGCGTCATCGGCATCACGCTGAATTTGTGGGATTATCATGCCAGCGGCGGCAACGTGAATTTCGAAAGCGGTTGCTGCTCGATTGACACCATGGCCGATGCGCGCGCCGTTTGCCACAAGCTCGGGGTGCCGCATTATGTCAGCGACTTCCGCGAGATTTTTGACCGCAGTGTGCAGCAGAATTTTATTGCCGAATATTTTTCCGGACGCACGCCTAATCCTTGCGTGCGCTGCAATACTTTCATCAAGTGGGGCGCGATGTTGCAGCAAGCGGAGGACCTCGGCGCGGATTTTCTCGCCACCGGCCATTATGGCCGCGTGTTCTTGAATGATCGCGCCGGCCGCTGGGAGTTATGGCGCGCCGTCGATCAGAATAAAGATCAGAGCTATGCGCTGTGGGGCGTGCGGCAAGCAGCTTTAGCCCGCACCCTCTTCCCACTTGGCGAATTGACCAAGCCCGAAGTGCGTGCCCTCGCGCGCGATTTGGGATTAAAGACAGCGGAGAAAAAGGAGAGCCAGGAAATTTGTTTCATTCCGGACAATGATTACCGCCGTTATTTGCGCGAGCGCGCGCCCGAGCAAGTCGAAGCCGTGGGTGCGGGCGAGTTTGTCGATACCGAAGGAAACATTATGGGCGCACATCAAGGCATTTCTTTTTACACCGTCGGCCAGCGCAAAGGCTTAGGCTTGGCCGTGGGCCATCCCATCTTCATTACACAAATCGACGCCGAGACGAATACCATTACACTGGGTTCGAACGAGGATTTATTGCAGCGCGAGTTCATTGCAACTTCGGTGAATTGGATTTCGGAACATCAATCCACTGATGGCCGCGCCGTGACGTGCAAGATTCGCTATCGCGATCCCGGCGCTTCGGCGCGATTGTACGACGCCGAGGAGCATTGTGTGCGTGTGGTTTTCGATGAGCCACAGCGCGCGATTACGCCCGGGCAATCGGCAGTGTTTTATGACGGCGAGCGGGTTATTGGCGGCGGGGTTATTGATCATATTCTGGCGGAATAGAAGTGAAAGAACGGCTTGCTAAAGGTTGAATCAAGTTATATATTTTGGCAGAAAGGGGTGGCAAGATGCATGAACTTGATCGAGCCGTTAAAGTCGTGTGCGCCCTCAATCCGAATTGTTTATTGGATTTGTTTTACGGACGCAATCGCACCGTCAAATTGAAAAGCGTCGAAGATACGCAAATTCAGATTCCGGAGCATCGTGCGGATAAAATCTGGCGTGTGGATGACGGCAGGCGCGAAGGATGCGTGATGCTCGAAGCCATCACGGTTCCAGATCGCCGCGAGCTGCGACGGATCAATCTCAAAAACGCGGCTTTGCAAATCAGCCTCGAAGTGCCGGTAATCACTATTCTGGTCTATTTGGAGCGGGGCAAGTATGCGACCTTTCCGGAAGGATATGAAGACGAAATAGGCGGCCTTGCAAATCAGCATCGCTTTGCGCGCGTTTTATTGTGGGAGCATGAAGCCCGAATCCGGAGCGGTGAGCTCAAAGAGCTGGCGCCGTTTCTTCCTCTTTTCGAAGAAGAACCCGCGCCGTATATTCTGGAAGTTGAAAATCAATTGCTCGAAACTGTGACTGATCCTCAACAACGGCTTGAATTGAAAGCCGTTGCTGCGGTCGTTGCCACACGGCGATTTTCCGAAGAATTAATCAAACAGTATCTCAAGCTGGAGTTTGATATGATCAAAGAGACCTCGGTTTTTAAGGAGTGGCTTGATCAGCGCCATGCCGAAGGCGTGCTCGAAGGCGAAATTAAAGGCGAAATCAAAGGCGAGATCAAAGGCGAGATCAAACGCCAAATTGAAATCGCAAAGAATATGCTTGCTAAAGGACTTCAAATTCCGCTGATTGCCGAATTGACGGGCATACCTGAAGAAGAGCTTTTTAGGCTCAAGCAGGAATTACATTGACAATAAGTTCTTGCTTCAGACCAACAAATCCAACGCCGCCTGAATCTCGCTCGCTGTATGCGCATCTCCGGCAGCGCGCGCCGCTTTCAGTCCCGCTTGATAAATAGCGGTCGCCGCAGTTTGGCGATTCAAGTTTTCCAAAAGCTGGCCATATTGATAGTACGTCGCCACGTATTGCGGATGCTCGTTGACCAGCAATTGAAAATGATGAATCGCCTCTTCGTTTAATTTGAGCTTCACGCATTCCAACGCCACCAAATAGCGCGTGAAAGCATCTCGGGGATTGGCTTCCAGGCTTCTTTGCAATTTCTCCAGCCGCACAAGTTCCATTTTCATTCTCCAAAAAAAATTTGAACAGCGTTTGCAAACGGCTTTAATCTAAACAATCTTGTTTTGAAAACAAGCTCAAAGATAAAAGCAACTGAGCTGTCATTCAGAATGGAATCTTGTGATGGACTACCGCTCCTGCTAATCCACCATAAGATTCCCGCTGAATGACACACGGTTACTCGGTGTATTTTCATCTTGGTTCGCAAGCAAAAGTTTTTATCTTTGCCAGCATCGTTTTCTTTGCAGAATGGCCAAAGATTAAGGAGATGAAATTGCCGCGGCAAATGAATTTCAAGCTTGCGAGCGCTTGGCTTCTGGCTGGCGCGATGCTGGCGCACGGCCAAGATTTTTCAACGCAGGAAAGGCTGCAAGGTTACGCGATCAAAGCTGATACTGCATTCTTTGTTTTCGATGCAAAACTCTATCATGCAAAACCCCAACGCGTTTTGCTCGAAGGCGAAATGCGCGGTTGGAATCACGACCTGGAAGATTCGGCCTGGCAGCTTCGGCGCGATGACCGCGAGCCCACTCTTTGGTGGTTGGCGGTCCCGAACCCGGATTATAAAAATGTCAAACCGCAATCTCCTTTCAAATATCGCATTGATGACGGCGCGTGGCTGGACGTCCCGGCGCAAGCTTCAAACCAAAAAGGAGGCAATTTGATTTTTGCGCATGAAACCGTGCCTTTGCGCGTGCGCGCAGAATTGGTAAGCGCGTATCACGTGCGCGTGATCATCACCGGCGCGCCCGGCGAGTTGTCGCTCAAGTCTTCCGATTATCGTTTGACGCTCGCCGACGGCGCCAACCTTCCGATTGCTGCGATTCTGCGCGTCACGCCGAAGGAATTGCATGTGCATCCCGCCTTTGCGCTCGCCTTAGCGCGCGTGCATTATCTTGAAGTGCTGCCGTTGCACAAAAACGTGACCGTGTCTTTTGACGGCTATTTTCGCCATTTGTATTCCGACAAAGAACTCGGCGCAAATTTCGACCGTGCGAAAGATCAAACCGCTTTTCGCGTGTTCTCGCCGCGCGCCACCGCCATGCGGCTTTATCTTTATGATGCTCCTGCTTCGCTGCCATGGCAAACCCTCGAAATGAAAAAAGACGATCGCGGCGTGTGGGAAGCTTTTCTGCCTGGAAATTTAGAAGGCAAATATTATGACTTCACCGTGCACGGCGCGAATGATCCGGGCAATTATTTTTATGAACAGCGGCCCGTGCATGTCAACGATCCCTATGCGCGCGTGAATGTCGATGCTCAGGGCCGCAGCCGCGTGTGGCCGCGCGCCGAGCCGCCTCTGCCGCTGCCTAACGGCCGGCCGCACATGAAAGATTTGATTTCATACGAAGTGCACGTGCAAGATTTCACCACGGGGCTGTCGGGCTTGGATGAAAATAAAAAAGGAACCTTTGCCGGCATGGCCGAGCCCGGCTTGCGCAATGCCAGGGGCGAAAAAATCGGTTTCGATCATCTCGTCGAGCTCGGCATCAATGCCGTGCATTTGTTGCCGGTGCAGGAATTTATGCATTATCCCGATGAAGAATGGCAGGAAGCTTTTCTCCACGATCCGTACATGATGGCGCGCGGCATCAACAAAGAGAATTATCAATGGGGCTATCGTATTTCAAATTTCTTCGCTTTGGAAAATCGCTATCGCATCAAAGGCACGGAGCACGGCGCGCAGAATCAACAGTTTCGTGACATGGTGGAGGCGTTTCATAAAAAGAACATTGCGGTGATTTTGGATTTCGTGTTCAATCACACCGCGGAAAACATCGATAACCGCGATTTTGTTTTTAATTTCAAAGCTTTTGATGCGCAGTATTATTATCGCACCGATGAAAATTTGAAACTGCTCGGCGTTTTTGGCAATGAAACCAAATCCGAAGATCGGCCCATGGTGCAGCGCTGGATTATCGAGCAATGCAAATTTTTTGTGGAGGAATACGGCGTCGACGGTTTTCGCATCGATCTCGCCGGCTTGACCGACAAGCAAACGTTGCTGGCGTTGCGGCAAGTTTTGGGGCCGGACATTATTCTTTACGGCGAACCCTGGATCGATTCCAGCGATCCCAATTTTCAAGCCAATACGGATTGGGATTGGTACAAGCTCGACGCGCCCATCACCTATTTCGATGACGATTTTCGCAATGCGATTCACGGCCCGCCGAGCAATCCCAAAAACAAATTGCTCGATCGCGGCTATGCCGGCGGCAATCGCGATCGTGAAAACGCGAAGCGCGCCATCGCGGCGGGATTCGAAAGCGAGCACACGCCTCTGAACGGCATCAATTATATGGACATTCACGATAACTGGGCCATGGCCGATCGTTTTGCTCTTCACGATTGGAACGGCCTCCAGGGCGTGGAGGAGGGCCCGTTCAAAACCGCCGCCGCAATGTTTTTCACGGCGCTCGGCCCGCTCGTGATTCACGGCGGCACGGAAATCATGCGCAGCAAAGCTTTTGCGCCTCTGGAAGAACCGACGCTCATCAAACAAACGCGCACCGGCCCGATTCACATTCACGGCATGCGCGACAGCTACAATCTACGCCATGCGAACGAATTTGAATGGTCGAACAAAGGCAAGCGCCGCGGCGAGGACAACGGCGCGATCAAAAGCGATTATGACAACATGTATAAATACTGGCGCGGCTTGATTGCATTGCGTAAAAGTAAAGCCGGTGAAGTTTGTCGTGTTGTGGAAAAGCCGCCTGCTGATTACGTGCAATGGTTCGAGCCTTCGAAACTTGGCTTGTTGGGATATATGATTGGAGAAAGATTGTTGGTGTTGGTGAATACGGATACCGCCGAGGGTATTTTCAACGACGTGCGCCTGCCTGTGAATTCTCGCTGGAAATTGGTTGGAGATGCCGAGCGCGTCGCGCTGGAGAATGGGATTGCGGGAAAGAGCGACAGCATTTTACCGGCGGCTGCAGCTTTGACTTTGCAAGTGCCGGCGCAGAGTGTGAAAATTTGGGTGCGGGAAAAATAATTGCGAACATGTAGAGGTCATGCGAATGGGGAAACTTCAGAATAACATGTTATGCTGGAAGCATCTTTTTTAACGCCCAAGTAACATGTCATTTTTCCACGATTATCTATGACGTCGGCTCGCGAAACGAGAGAAAGGGCCGCACCGGATTTGCCCACCTGTTCGAGCACATGATGTTCAGAGGATCGGAAAACCTCGTGGGAACAGAAACGCTCAACCTGGTCTTTAATCTCGGCGGCAGGCAAGATGCGATGACAGACGTGGATCGCACGATCTATTTCGAGACCGTGCCGGCCAATCAGCTCGAACTGCCGCTCTTTATCGAAGCCGACCGGCTGCGCAGCCTGGTGATCACGCAGGAAAAATTCGCCACCGAACGCAACGTGGTGCAGGAAGAGCGGCGCATGCGCATCGATAATCAACCCTACGGCAAGAGCCGCGAAGCTCTCAACGAGCTGCTCTACGACAGCTTCGAGTACAAACATCATTCTTTCCGCGGCACTGCAGGGCGGACGCAGCTCGCGGCTGTACCAAAAGCTCGTGAAAGAAAAGGAGCTGGTCAACAGCGTGAGTGGTTACGTGAATGAGCAGCACGGCCCTGGTTCGTTCAACGTCATCGCCACGCTCAGGCCCGGGAAGAAGGTCGAGGAAGTCGAAGCGGCGATCTACGAAGAGAGAGATCGTTTGATGAAAGAGCCGATCAGTTCAACAGCTCGAAGTTTCGCGGCGCCTGGCAGGCCACCGCCGAGGTGAGAACCGAGGTGACCGGCGGCGCGATGCAGGAATTTTTTAACGAGTTCAAACGCCTCAGCGAGGAGAACGTTTCCAAGATACGAAGGTACGAAAAAACAAAAAACCCATGTCCTAACGCGGACGAGCCGTAACCGAAAAGATTATTGCTCACGGAATGGAACTCTCACGGAAAAATTTTTTAGATTCAATCCTGTGAGAGTTCAAATTTCGTGAGCCAAAAACTTGCTCTGTTTGTAAAGAATTTTGTGGCTCAAGATCTTAGCCACATATTGAAAGGCAAAACTATTAAGGGCAAAACCATTAGCCGCTTTTTTAATCGTCTTGCCCATAATCATTTTGCCTTTATTGGGAAACGCCTAAATTGTTGCAAAAATAATTCACACCAAGAGCCCGTAATATGGCAACATTATCTAAGCAAAGTTTTGGACCGGAGCGCGCCGAAAGTATCGCCCGCGTTCTTGAAATCCAAGCCGAGGCCTATGGCTATCTCGACCTGCCCATTCTATCGCAAGAGCTGCGACGCTACAGCGGTGGAAACGTTCTCGATGTTGGGACGGGCGACGGCTCTTTCTTGTGCAAAATCGCCGAAAAGAATTCAACGAGCAATTTTTTGGGAATAGAGCCGAGCGCGGAGCTTTTCGCCAAAGCCGGGCGGCGGCTTTTTTTGCATCGAGCCGGTTTATGATTATTATGATTGTGCGCCGCCGCAGAAAATCTGGCAGGAATTTCGTGAAAAAATGCTCGCCACCTATGCGCGCTGGAAAAGTCATCCGAATATTTCCAAAGAGGCTGGTCAATGGCTTTCTGATTGTGGCTTTGAATCCATCCGCGTTTCGATCAATCTCTATTCGCCGATAACCATCGGGCCTGAACGCTTCAAAGCCGTCGTATTGGCAACGGCTGCCATGCTGAATTTCCAGCATCCTGATATTTGGGAAGCCTCGTTTCTCGAGAAATTGGAGAGCTGGTTAAAACAATTGGATGCGATCCGTTCATGGCGATTGCGCATGTCAGGGCATTTAAACCGAACCACATTTAATCCATAATCGAGAAAAGCCGAATATGAAGTTCGATACGAAAATCGCTATTGTCGTTCGAGACGATTGACGAACGTGGCAGAAACTATGCAAACACAAAATCAAAATTATCGCGAGTACGTGCAGGGAATTTTCGACACCTCAAACTTTGTGGCCGCCCTTGGCATTCGGTTGCACGACGTCGGCCCCGGTTGGTGTGAGACGAGGTTGGAGGTTTTGCCGCAACATTTGCAGCAGACGAATTTTGTTCATGCCGGTGTGCAAGCGAGCATGGCAGACCACACCGCCGACGGCGCGGCGGCCACGCTGATCAAAGCCGAGGAGACGGTTCTTGCCGTCGAATTCAAGATCAACCTGCTGCGGCCGCGGTGGGAAATGCCCTGCGCTGCCGAGCCAACGTGATTAAGCCGGGGAAAAGATTCATCATCGTTGAAGCGGAAGTCTGGTCGTTTCAACAAGGTGAGGAGAAATTGGTCTCGAAAACTTTGGAAACTGTGGTGGTGCTTCCAAACGTTGAAATAGACAGATAAAAGAAGAAGGAAATATCGACCTGATTGTTTTAACGGAGGTTTTATAAAATGATTGCTCGTCTGTGGCGGGCTTTTGCCGCGCATGAAAGGGCGAACGATTACGTTGAGCATTTTCAGCAAAGTGTTTTTCCCGAGCTCATTCACATTGACGGATACCGCGGCGCTTACGTCATGCAACGCGACCTGAATGATGGCGTCGAGATCATGGTGATGACGCTCTGGGAGTCCATGGACGCCATCCGCCAGTTCGCCGGCGCGAATGCGGAGACCGCTGTGGTTGCGCCCGCCGCACAGGCGCTTTTGCGCGCCTTTGATGCGACGGTCACGTATTATGAAATCGCGCTGAACCCGGAGCAAAAATCCCATCATATAAATAATTAACGGCGGCTGAAATGCATTTTCTATCGCAGAAAACAAGAATGAGCAAATCAGTACTTGATAAACCGGCATTTCTTATTCTAACAGGAGCGTCCGGCGCAGGAAAAACGACCCTCACGCTCAGATTAAGTGAATTAGCAATCTCCGGGGTTGAAGGTATCAATTGTGACCGTGTAAGAGTTGAAGTCCCTGAGACTACTAGCCCTAGCGACCTGCAAGCGGCAATACTTTGGCACTGGATATCGCAATCGAGTTATGAACGAAATAAGATTGAACTGGCAGTTCTCGACACTCAAATACGCCCGCACCGAGCGCAAGAAGTCCTTAACCAGGCTGGTGTTGTTCATAAGCAGATTGTTCTAGTTGATTGCGAACCGATGAAACGAAACGAGCGTCTTCGCGGAGAACGTGGACAGCCGGAACTTGCCATTCCGCAAATGGATTGCTGGGCTGCATATTTACGTGGGCAAGCAGATGCGTTGAATCTGCCAATCATTGATACAAGCGAAGAATCGATAGACAAATCTCTTGAAAAGCTTGGAAGGCTGGTGAGAATTTTGCTAGATCAAGCAAGGGCTGCCTAACGAAAAAATGTTGCTGATGGGGCAGCCGTGCCGTCAATTTCATGATTGATAAAATTCGAGTGTGAAATGGAAATAATAACGATCGAACCTTTCCTCGACTATTACGAAAAACTGCGGGGACGAACCCAAAGGGTTATCCAGTGCATCCCTTCCGAAAAAATCGAGTGGACCTACAAAGCCGGCAAATTCAGCTTCGGAGATATCATCAGACATCTCGCCGCGATCGAGCGGTTCATGTTTGTGGAGAATGCGCAGCTAAAAGGCAGCCGTTATCCCGGGCACGGAAAAGAATTGGCCGAGGGGTACGATGCCGTGCTGGCCTTCATGAACAAGATGCACGAGGAGTCCATGGAGATTTTCGGCAAGCTGAGTGCTGAAGACCTGCAGAAAAAATGTCTCACGCCGCAGGGCACGCCGATAACGGTTTGGAAGTGGCTGCGGGCGCTGGCGGAACACGAGGTTCATCATCGCGGGCAAATCTACTTGTATCTCGCGATGCTCGAGGTCCCCACGCCGCCGCTTTATGGTTTGACTTCCGAAGAGGTTTTGAAAAGAAGCATTCACGGCAGAAGATAAAACATATCAATGGAACAACGTTGATCAATCCGTCGTAAATCGACCATCGCAAATCTTCAATGGTAAATCATCCATCCGGTGCAAGGATCGCGTATGAAGGTGTACCCCGAAAACCCGATCACATTCCGCTCGCTCTACGACAGCCCCATCCTCAACGTGCATGATTACCGCTGCCGCGCCGGTCGCAGTGGACCCGCGGCCGAGGAACACTCCGACATCAACAACATCGCCCTCATGCGCCACGGCGCGTTCTGCAAGCACTTCGGCCGGCGAAACGTGACCGCCGACGTCAATCAAGCAGTGTTCTTCTCAAAGGGCTCGACCTATTGCGTCAGCCATCCGGCCGACTGCGGCGATCGCGGCGCCAGTTTCGTCCTCTCGCCGGCCGTGCTCAACGACATCATCCGTGAGCTCGACCCCTCCATCGACGACCATCCCGAACGACCGTTTCCCTTCGTCACCGGCCCCTGCGATTCCGGCGTTTTCTGGCGACATCGCGAACTCATTCAGCAGCTGGAGGCCGCCGAATCCAGTCCGCTCGAACCGTTGTGGGCCGAGGTGACGACGCTTCAGCTCATCGCCGACGTGCTCGAAGCCGCGTTCGCGCGACACGGCCTGCCGCGCCAGCGCCGACGAAACGATACTGATGCCGATCACGCCGACCGCGCCGAGGCCGTCAAAATCTATCTCGCAAGCCGGCTATGTGAACGCATCACGCTCGATGACGTCGCTCGTGCCGTATATGCCTCGCCATTTCATCTCGCCCGCCTCTTTCAGCAGCGCACCGGCATGCCGGTCCATCGCTACTTGACCCTCCTGCGCCTCCGCGCTTCGCTCGAACGATTGGCCGAGGGCGCGAACAATCTCACTGCGCTCGCCTTCGAACTCGGCTTTTCCAGCCACAGCCACTTCGCCGACGCCTTCCGCCGCGAGTTCGGTCGCACACCCTCCGACGTGCGCCGCAACATCGGCCACCGCACGCTTCGCGAAATGAGCAAGAATGTGCTCTGCCGCGAGACCACACGAAGTTTCCTTGTACCGACGATCAACACTATAAGGATCCGACAATGACCAACACACGCACGGTTGACTCCCGGCTTTCCGCATGGCGCGCCGCGACCCCCGGCTCTACGCACCGGAACCACCTGAACAACGCCGGCGCAGGTCTCATGCCCTTGAGCGTCGTCGAGGCGATGGTCGATCACATCAAGCTGGAAGCGGAGATCGGTGGTTATGAAGCGGCCGACGCGCGAGCCGACGCCATTGCGAGCACGTACGATGCCGTCGCCTCGCTGATTGGCACGGCGCCGCAGAATATCGCTCTCGTGGGCAACGCGACACACGGCTTCATTCAATCAATCTCATCGTTTGATCTCCAGCCCGGCGACGTTATCGTCACGAGTCGAAGCGACTACACCTCGTACCAGATCCAGTTTATCGCATTGGCACAGCGGTTGGGCGTTCGCATCGTCCATGCGCCGGAGTTGCCCGGCGGCGGGATCGACCCGGACGCGGTGCGCGACCTATCGCGTACTGCTCCTTGTCGCCTGGTTCACATCTCCTGGGTGCCGACGCATTCGGGGCTTGTGCAGGACGTGGAGGCGGTCGGCGCGGTGTGCGAGGAGTTCGGTGTGCCCTATCTCATCGACGCGTGTCAGGCGGCCGGCCAGATCCCGATCGACGTGAGCCGCCTTCGGTGTGACTATCTATCGGTTACGGCGCGGAAATTCCTTCGCGGACCCCGCGGCATCGGCTTCCTTTACGCGTCAGATCGAGCGCTCAGACGGGGTGACCATCCGCTATTTGTAGACATGCGTGGCGCCATGTGGGAGGCGCCGGATCGCTATCGGATCGCCGATACAGCTCGGCGATACGAGGATTGGGAATTTCCTTACGCCCTTGTGCTTGGATTGGGCGCTGCGGCGCGCTACGCCAGCGAGGTCGGCGTCGCCGCCGGTGGCGCGCGCGCGTTGCAGCTCGCCGCGGAGCTGCGCCAGCGCCTCGACGCAATCGACGGCGTTCGTACGCTCGATCCTGGCAGCAACCCCTGTGCGATCGTAACGGCTGAAGTGTCCGGCTGGTACGCACCGGACCTCGTGAAAGCTCTCCGCGAGCGGCGGATCAACGTTGCCGCAACGCTGCGCTGGTTCGGGCTCCTCGACCTTTCGGAGCGTGGTGTCGAGTCGGCGCTCCGTCTCTCTCCACACTATTACAATACGGAAGCGGAGATCGATGAAGCAGTCGGCGCTGTTGCCGAGCTCGCGGCATCGATCAAGAGCTAGGCATTAGCTAGGCGAATCCTCGCGAGCAGGCTATGTGAATCCATCACGCTCGATGACGTCGCCCGTGCCGTGTACGCCTCGCCCTTTCATCTCGCCCGCCTCTTTCAGCAGCGCACCGGCATGCCGGTCCATCGCTATTTGACTCAACTCCGCC